>PJUE01000817.1_pt1 | contig 13810 bp, 16 predicted proteins | sample 1512171 | NCBI WGS metagenome assembly PJUE01 (sample SAMN08177674, study PRJNA422409) | Feces metagenome, whole genome shotgun sequencing project. | isolation source: Chicken feces (3) enriched on wood chips: alkali lignin treatment | host: Gallus gallus | place: USA: Madison | collected 2015-01-15
TCAGGAGGATGATATGGATACGTCACTGGCTGAGGACGTTCAGCACACCGCGACCACGCTGCACAAAGACAGCTTCTTCTTTATGTCGCCCTATCGCAGCTTTACCACGTCTGGCTGCTTTGCACGTTTTTCCACCCCAGCCGTCGGCGGCGACGATCAGGCCAGCGCGTTTCAGCAGCAGCTGACCCAGGCCTTTGCCGATGCCAAAGCCGCCGGGATTGCTAACCCGGTGATGGTTGGGGCGATCCCCTTTGATACCCGCCAGCCCTCGTCGCTGTTCATTCCGCAAGCGTGGCAACCTTTTGCCCGCCCGGCGCGCCAGCAGTCTGCCCGCTATGCCGCCCGGACCGCACCCTTGACGGTCAAATCCCGCACCGAGATCCCGGCGCAGTTAGCCTTCGAAGAGATGGTGGCCCGCGCCGCCGCCCTGACCGCCACTCCGCGCGTCAACAAGGTGGTGCTGTCGCGCCTGATCGATATCGCAACCGAAGAGAACCTCGACAGCGGTGCGCTGCTGGAAAAACTGATTGCCCAGAACCCGGCCAGCTTTAACTTCCACGTCCCACTGGAGGATGGCGGGGTACTGCTCGGCGCCAGCCCGGAGCTGCTGCTGCGTAAAGAGGGGGCCCATTTCAGCTCCCTGCCGCTGGCCGGCTCCGCCCGTCGTCAGCCGGACGACATGCTCGATCGCGAGGCGGGCAACAAGCTGCTGGCCTCGGCAAAAGATCGTCACGAACATGAGCTGGTCACCCAGGCGATGAAGGCGGTCCTGACCCCGCGCAGCCATCAGCTGACCATGCCTGCCTCGCCGCAGCTGGTGACCACCCCGACCCTGTGGCACCTCGCCACCCCGGTGGAAGGCGAAGCGCGTGAAGATGAGAACGCCCTGACCCTGGCCTGCCTGCTGCACCCGACCCCGGCCCTGAGCGGCTTCCCGCACCAGGCGGCGAAAGAACTGATTGCAGAGCTGGAGCCGTTCGACCGCGACCTGTTCGGCGGCATCGTCGGCTGGTGCGACAGCGAAGGCAACGGCGAGTGGGTGGTGACCATCCGCTGCGCGCGACTTCACGCCAACAGCGTGCGCCTGTTTGCCGGTGCCGGGATTGTGCCTGCCTCCTCACCGGTCGCCGAGTGGCGCGAAACCGGCGTCAAACTGACCACCATGCTGAACGTTTTTGGTTTGCATTAAGGATTAATCATGACCCTTCCCTTTACCCGCTGGCCCGATGAATTCGCCCGCCGCTATCGTGAAAAAGGTTACTGGCAGGATCTGCCTCTGACAGAGATTCTGACCCGCCACGCCGACAGCGATGCGCTGGCGATTATCGACGGCGAACGCCGCATTACGTATCGCCAGTTCCAGCAGTGCGTCAATAACCTCGCAGCCGCGCTGCAGGCGCAGGGGATCCAGCGGGGCGAAACCGCTCTGGTTCAGCTGGGGAACGTCGCCGAGTTCTATATCACCTTCTTCGCGCTGTTGCAGGTGGGCGTGGCCCCGGTCAATGCTCTCTTCAGCCATCAGCGCAGCGAGCTGAACGCCTACGCCAGCCAGATTGAGCCCGCGCTGCTGATTGCCGACCGCGCCCACGGGCTGTTTGCCGGCGACGACTTCCTCAACACCTTTGTGGAGCAGTACCGCTCCGTGCGCGTGGTGCTGCTGCGCGGCGAAGGGCTGGAAACCGCCATTGCCCGTCCGGCGGAGAACTTTATCGCCAGCCCGACCCCGGCCGATGAGGTGGCGTTCTTCCAGCTCTCCGGCGGCAGTACCGGCACGCCGAAGCTGATCCCGCGCACCCACAACGACTACTACTACAGCATTCGTCGCAGCAACGAGATCTGCGGTATTAGCGCGCAAACCCGTTACCTGAACGCCCTCCCGGCGGCGCACAACTTTGCGATGAGCTCTCCGGGCACGCTGGGGATCTTTATGGCCGGAGGCTGCGTAGTGCTGGCCAACGATCCGAGCGCCACGCTCTGCTTCCCACTGATCGAACAGCATCAGATCACCGTCACCTCGCTGGTGCCGCCAGCGGTCAGCCTGTGGCTACAGGCTATCGCGGAAGGGGTTGGTAATGCCCAGCTGGCCTCGCTGCAGCTGTTGCAGGTGGGCGGAGCGCGACTCTCCGCCACCCTGGCTGCCCGTATTCCGGCGGAGATGGGCTGCCAGCTCCAGCAGGTGTTCGGCATGGCCGAAGGGCTGGTGAACTACACCGCGCTGGATGATGCCCCGGAACGCATCATGAATACCCAGGGCCGCCCGATGTGCCCGGATGACGAAGTGTGGGTAGCCGATGAGCACGGCAATCCGCTGCCGCGCGGCGAGGTGGGGCGTCTGATGACCCGCGGGCCTTACACCTTCCGCGGCTATTACAAGAGCCCGGAACACAACGCCAGCGCCTTTGATGCGAACGGCTTTTACTGCTCAGGGGATCTGATCGCCATTGACGAGCAGGGCTATATCACCGTGCAGGGGCGCGAAAAAGATCAGATCAACCGCGGCGGGGAGAAGATCGCCGCCGAAGAGGTGGAAAACCTGCTCCTGCGCCACGAGGCGGTGATCCACGCCGCGCTGGTCAGCATGGAGGACAGCCTGCTGGGCGAGAAGAGCTGTGCGTATCTGGTGGTGAAACAGCCCCTGCGCGCGGTCGAGGTGCGCCGCTTCCTGCGCGAGCAGGGGGTTGCAGAATTCAAACTGCCGGATCGCGTGGAGTGCCTGGAGGCACTGCCGCTGACGCCGGTAGGCAAAGTCGATAAAAAACAATTACGCCTGTGGCTGGCCGAACGGGCGCAGGGCTGAGGAGCAGAAGATGGCAATTCCAAAATTAACCGGTTATGCGCTGCCAGGGGCAGCAGATCTGCCGACCAACAAAGTCAGCTGGACGATGGAGCCCGCGCGCGCCGCGCTGCTGATCCACGATATGCAGGAATACTTCCTGAACTTTTGGGGCGATAACTGCCCGATGATGGCCCAGGTAGTGGCGAACATTGCCCGCCTGCGCGACTACTGCAAACAGCAGGGGATCCCGGTCTACTACACCGCCCAGCCGAAAGAGCAGAGCGATGAAGATCGCGCCCTGCTGAACGATATGTGGGGACCGGGCCTGACCCGCTCCCCGGAGCAGCAGCGCATTGTCGCGGAGCTGACCCCGGATGACGCCGACACCGTGCTGGTGAAGTGGCGCTACAGCGCGTTTCACCGCTCGCCGCTGGAGCAGATGCTCAAAGAGAGCGGCCGCGATCAGCTGATCATCACCGGGGTGTACGCCCATATCGGCTGCATGACCACCGCCACCGACGCCTTTATGCGTGACATCCAGCCGTTCTTCGTCGCCGATGCGCTGGCGGACTTCACCCGGGATGAGCACCTGATGTCGCTCAAGTACGTGGCCGGTCGTTCCGGTCGCGTGGTGATGACCGACGAACTGCTGCCGTCCCTTCCTGCCTCGAAAGCGGCGCTGCGCGAGCTTATCCTGCCGCTGCTGGACGAGTCCGACGAGCCGATGGATGACGAAAACCTGATCGACTACGGTCTGGATTCAGTGCGGATGATGGCCCTGGCGGCGCGCTGGCGCAAAGTGCATGGGGATATCGACTTCGTGATACTGGCGAAAAACCCGACCCTGGATGCCTGGTGGGCGCTGCTCTCCCGCGAGGTGAAATAATGCTGGATTTCACGGGAAAAACCGTCTGGGTGACCGGGGCCGGAAAAGGCATCGGTTACGCCACCGCGCGGGCGTTTGCTGAGGCGGGCGCAAAGGTGACAGGCTTTGACGTCGCCTTCCCGCAGGCGAGCTATCCCTTTGCCACCGAAGTGCTGAACGTGGCGGACGCGGTACAGGTGAACGAGGTTTGCGGGCGTCTGCTGGCGACGATCGATCGTCTTGATGTGCTGGTCAATGCCGCCGGGATCCTGCGGATGGGGGCGACCGATCAGCTCTCGCTGGACCACTGGCAGGAGACCTTTGCGGTCAACGTGGGCGGGGCCTTCAACCTGTTCCAGCAGACGATGGGCCAGTTCCGTCGTCAGCAGGGCGGGGCGATTGTCACCGTGGCGTCCGACGCGGCGCACACCCCGCGCATCGGCATGAGCGCCTACGGTGCTTCGAAAGCGGCGCTGAAAAGCCTCGCCCTGACCGTCGGCCTTGAGCTGGCGGGCAGCGGCGTGCGCTGTAATCTGGTGTCGCCGGGCTCTACCGATACCGATATGCAGCGCACCCTGTGGGTAAGCGATGACGCCGAGCAGCAGCGTATTCGCGGCTTTGGCGAGCAGTTCAAGCTCGGCATTCCGCTGGGTAAAATAGCCCGTCCTGAAGAGATTGCCAGCACCGTGCTGTTCCTCGCTTCTGACCACGCCAGCCACATCACCTTGCAGGATATCGTGGTGGACGGCGGCTCGACGCTGGGGGCCTGAATGATCTGGAAACGACATTTGTCCCTGGAGGCGCTGAACGACTCCAGCCTGAACACGATGGTGGCGCATCTGGGGATCGTCTATACCCGGATCGGTGATGACACCCTCGAAGCCGAGATGCCGGTGGATGCCCGCACCCATCAGCCGTTTGGCCTGCTGCACGGCGGCGCGTCGGCGGCGCTGGCGGAGACGCTGGGGTCAATGGCCGGTTTTCTGATGACCCGCGATGGACAGAGCGTGGTAGGCACGGAGCTCAATGCCACTCATCATCGTGCGGTGTCGCAGGGGAAGGTGCGTGGGGTGTGTCAGCCTCTGCATCTCGGGCGCACCAGCCAGAGCTGGGAGATCGTGGTGTATGACGAGCAAGGGCGGCGCTGCTGTACCTGTAGGTTGAGTACCATGGTGTTGGGCTAATATCAGGGCGAGATTATTCTCGCCCTGCGTCATTTATTTTTATCTTAACGAAATTAGCATCACTATTTTCTTAAAATTCCCCTTTTAATTGCGGCAGGATGGTCGCTGTTAGGGTTTTTCGTTATGCTGCCCGGCGGGATGAATATAATGGAACTGACAATGGAAAAAATGCGATATATTACGGGAGCGCTCGCTGCATCATTATTATTATCAGGATGCGCCACCTACTGGGGAAAAGTACCTTATACGCCGCCGCCGGATTCCGAGCAAAACACGGCAAATGTTCGCATGATCGGTAACCCGCCTGGATTTACGATCAGTCAGCACGGCAAAAAAGATGGTGCGGTTGATTTTACCAGCGTCGTGGTGTTACGGCCTACCCACGATCTGGGGTTCCCGAAAGCCAGCAATGACCCGGATCGCTATAAAGAAACCTATTACGACGCGAAAGTGTATGCCGGAACGCCGACCCGGGTGGGGTTCAGGTTCCTCTATGGCTGTAACTTTGTGAGCTATACCTTTGTGCCGCAAAAAGGTGAAACCTATGAGTTTCGCCTTTCAGTTTCGGATAAGAGTGGTTACTGCGTGCTGTATGCGACCCATTTAAAATACGACAGTGAAAACCAAATCTACCTGGACGAAAAGGTCGAAAAATATGAAGGTTACACAAGTAAATAGTCTCGGTGTGAAAATACCGGGGCTTATTTTGTTGGGCTTATTTTATATGGCTATGCTCAGCGGTTGTATAAGGAATGTCGATCGTACGCAACAGGGAACCGTCAGTAAACTCCAGGAAAGCGACCTGGATAAAAAGCTGGTGACGGGTAAAACAACCAAAAAGGATGTGTTACTGCTGTTAGGGCGACCCGATATTCCGCAGGATTACAACCATCAGAATACGTGGTTATATCATTCGAAGGTTAAAGGACGCGCGCTGTATGTGGTCGTTCCTGTGTTTTATGATGAGGCCGTAACGCTGGTACTGACTTTTAATGAAAATAAAATACTTACCCACCGGGAATATAAAAAGGCGTAATTATATCCCTTTGCTTTAACTGGGTATCCACCCGCAAACGTGGGTTTTGTAGGCCCGGTAAGGCGAAGCCGCCACCGGGCGCACAACTGCACAATGGTTACAACATCGACACCACCCGCTTCAACAACCTGATCCGCGGTTCAATCGACGCCTTATCCAGCCACTCCGCCGGGCTGTGGAAACCGGCGCCGATCGGGCCAAAACCATCGAGGGTCGGGATACCCAAGGCCGCGGTATGGTTCGCATCGCTGCCGCCGCCGACCGCCTGCCAGGTAATGGCGATCTCCTCTTCGCGTCCGGCTTGCTCAACCCGTGCCATCAACGCACGCGTCTCATCGCTGGTGGCCATAGCCGGTTTGTGGTTGATGCGGGTGAGAGTGGTGGTCACCCCGTCGAGAAAACCTTTCGCACATAATGCCTCCAGCGCCTGATGCACCCGGTCGTATTCGTCGTTTTCCCAGAAGCGCACGTCCAGCTCGGCGTCGGCGCTGTCGGCCACCACGTTTCCCGCGCTGCCGCCCTGGATCACCCCGACGTTCAGCGTGGTGCCGCGCGTCAGGTCGGTCAGCCCGTTAATCGCCAGAATGCTGTGGGCCAGCGCCACGATCGCCGAACGGCCTTTCTCCGGATCGTTACCCGCATGGGCCGCCACGCCGCTGAAGTGCAGCTGATAACCGGCCATCCCTTTACGCGCTTTCACCAGCGACCCGTCGGCGCGGGCGGCCTCGCACACCAGCACGCAGCGGGACCGTTTTGCCAGCTCGCCGATCCATTCGTGTGAGTAAACGGAACCGGTCTCTTCGTCCGGGTTCATCGCCACCGCAATGGACAGCCGCTGTTTATCAGCCACGTCCAGCCCGCGCATCGCCCACAGAATATTCAGCAGGCCGCTCTTCATGTCCGAGACGCCAGGGCCGTACAGCCGGGTGTCATCCTGACTTAACGGACGCGCTGCCGCCGTGCCCGGGGCAAACACCGTGTCGAGGTGGCCCACCAGCAGCACGTCGAATTTTTCCGCCTGCGGCTTGTTGGTAACAAACACGCCGGGGCCCACCCGATCGCCCAGATCAACCTGTTCGGTATGCCAGCCTTCGGCCTGCCACAGGCGCTGCATAATGCCCGCCACCGTCGCCACGCCGTCGAGTGTTTTGGTCCCGCAGTCGACATTGACCAGGGTTTTCAGCTCTTCAATGTAGTGTTCAAGATTCATCAGCGATCCTTTTTCAGAGAATAATGCGCATCAGCAGCATGGCTAAGAAGGCGTTGATAACCGAGATGGCGATCATCAGCGGAATACGGGTGGCACGGGTGCCAATCACCCCGAGGATGCGCCCGAGGTACTGCACCTGGGAGCCCATCAGGTAGATGGCCGGAGCGAGGATCGCCAGGTGCTCGCCGGTAAGAATGCCTTTATCAAACAGGCCGATGGCGACGCCAATACCGCCGCCCATCGACATCCAGCCGCCGATCAGCACCGCGGCGGCTTCTCCCGGCAGGCCAAACAGCCCCATCAGCGGGGCGAATATCATTCCCAGTCCTTTTAACGCGCCGGTTATCTCCAGCGCTTTGATGATGATAAAGGCCATCACCACGTTTGGTAGGGTGCTGCTGGTGGCAATGCCCCAGCCCTTGCGGGCGCCTTCGACAAAGACGTCGGTAATAACAGGATTTGCGTTCGGGGCGCTCATCAGGCTTCTCCTTTTGCCGGGGCGGTGACAGGGGCTTTATTCTGGAATCTGACAACCAGGCGCATCATATTGGCACCGACAATTTTCATGATGAACATCACCGCGATGCAGGCTCCGATGGAGGTCGGCACTGCCGCCGTTCCGTCGATAGCCACCAGAGTGAAGAGGATCGCGCCGGAGGAGAAGAAGTTGGTGATCATCGCCCCGGCCGAGAACTGAAACATGGCGAAGACATCTTTTTCGTTCTCGCTGATCTGCCCCTCGTCGGCGAGGTTGCGGGTCACGGACGCGCCCACATCGGTGCTTTGCAGGCTGCCGATCAGCGCCAGGCCGGTGGTGCCCGGGATGCCCAGCAGCGGCCGCAGTAGCGGGGTTAGCAGCTTGCGCGCGGCACGCAGGGCGCCGTAATGCTCCAGCACGTTGATCATGCCGAGGGCAAACATCACCGCCGGGATCAGCCCGAGGGCAAACAGAAAACCATCCATCGCGCCGCTGCCACCGGTGCCGCGAAAGGCGCTGGTGGCGGTGGTTAAGGTGCCCTCGTTAAGACTCGCTTTACTGACCACCTTGCCAAACGCGCCGTTCAGCGTGGTGAAATCAAACACGCCGTACCACTCTTTACCGCCTAACAGGCCGGAGAAAAATACTGCTGCAAACGCCAGTGCGAAATACGCGCCGGGGCCCACCTTATACTCCTCAGGGTGTAAACTTTTCATATCCTTTTCCTTGTTAAAATAGTGTCCTGCAAGGCTATTCTGGTGATAAAACCCATAAAAAAACTGATGTAAATCATCCTGTAAACGCAGATACGGGAAAAATTGCCTGAATTGTGAACTGGATAAGGCACGGAAAGCGGGTGAAAGTGATCGGCTTAACAATGTTATGTAAATGACTGGTTGGATGTCTGTTTTTACGTGTAGTTGAGTTGTTAAATCTTAAGCGAGTGTTATAGATACAAAATGTAACATCTCTCTTCTGCGATGATGGAAACCATATCATGAACAACTCAGGGAAATACCTCATCTGGGCAGGGCTCTCCGTGGTGGGCGCCTTTGCGCTGGGCTATATCGCCCTCAACCGCGGTGAACAGATCAATGCGCTGTGGATTGTGGTCGCAGCGGTCTGTATCTATCTGATTGCCTACCGTTTTTACGGTAAATTTATCGCCCGCAACGTGCTTTCTGTCGACCCGACGCGCATGACGCCGGCGGTGCGGCATAACGATGGTCTGGACTATGTCCCGACCGACAAAAAGGTGCTGTTTGGTCACCACTTTGCGGCGATTGCCGGAGCCGGACCGCTGGTGGGGCCAGTGCTGGCCGCGCAGATGGGCTATCTCCCGGGGATGATCTGGATCCTCGCCGGGGTGGTGCTGGCCGGGGCAGTGCAGGACTTTATGGTGCTGTTCGTCTCCACCCGCCGCGACGGGCGCTCGCTTGGCGAGCTGGTGAAAGAGGAGATGGGGCCTACCGCCGGGGTAATTGCCCTGGTGGCCTGTTTCATGATCATGGTGATTATCCTTGCGGTGCTGGCGATGATTGTGGTGAAAGCCCTGACCCACAGCCCGTGGGGGACTTACACCGTGGCCTTTACCATTCCGCTGGCGATCTTCATGGGGATCTACATTCGCTATCTGCGCCCGGGCCGCATTGGTGAAGTGTCGGTGATTGGCCTGTTCTTCCTGGTGTTCGCCATTATCTCCGGCGGCTGGGTGGCCGAGAGCCCAACCTGGGCCCCGTACTTTGACTATACCGGCGTGCAGCTGACCTGGATGCTGGTGGGCTATGGCTTTGTGGCTGCGGTACTCCCGGTGTGGCTGCTGCTGGCCCCGCGCGACTACCTCTCCACCTTCCTGAAAATCGGCACCATCGTCGGGCTGGCGATTGGCATTCTGATTATGCGCCCGACCCTGACCATGCCTGCGGTAACCAAGTTTATCGACGGCACCGGTCCGGTCTGGTCCGGCAACATGTTCCCGTTCCTGTTTATCACCATCGCCTGTGGCGCGGTCTCTGGCTTCCATGCCCTGATCGCCTCCGGCACCACGCCGAAGATGCTGGCTAATGAAAATCAGGCCTGCTTTATCGGCTATGGCGGCATGCTGATGGAGTCCTTTGTTGCCATCATGGCGCTGGTTTCGGCCTGTATTATCGATCCCGGCGTTTACTTCGCGATGAACAGCCCGATTGCGGTGCTGGCACCGGCCGGTACGGCGGACGTGGTGGCCTCTGCGGCCCAGGTGGTGAGCGGCTGGGGCTTTGCCATTACCCCGGATACCCTGACCCAGATCGCCAACGAAGTGGGCGAGCAGTCGATTATCTCCCGTGCGGGCGGTGCGCCGACCCTGGCGGTGGGGATGGCCTACATTCTGCACGGCGCGCTGGGCGGCCTGATGGATGTATCGTTCTGGTATCACTTTGCGATCCTGTTTGAAGCCCTGTTTATCCTGACGGCGGTGGATGCGGGAACCCGTGCGGCGCGCTTTATGCTGCAGGATCTGCTGGGGGTGATTTCTCCGGGGCTGAAGCGCACCGAGTCGCTGCCGGCCAACCTGCTGGCGACCGCGCTGTGCGTGCTGGCGTGGGGTTACTTCCTGCATCAGGGGGTGGTGGATCCGCTGGGGGGCATCAACACCCTGTGGCCGCTGTTCGGTATCGCTAACCAGATGCTGGCCGGTATGGCGCTGATGCTCTGCGCGGTGGTGCTGTTCAAGATGAAACGTCAGCGTTACGCCTGGGTGGCCCTGGTGCCAACGGCGTGGCTGCTGATCTGTACCCTGACCGCCGGCTGGCAGAAAGCCTTTAGCCCGGATGCGAAAGTGGGCTTCCTCGCCATCGCCAACAAGTTCCAGGCGATGATCGACAGCGGTAAGATCCCGGCGCAGTACACCGAGTCGCAGCTGTCACAGCTGGTGTTTAACAACCGTCTCGATGCCGGGTTGACCATCTTCTTTATGGTGGTGGTTGTGGTGCTGGCGCTGTATTCTCTGAAGACCGCCCTGGCCGCCCTGAAACAGGACAAGCCAACGGCGAAAGAGACGCCGTATCAGCCGATGCCTGCCAACTATGAAGAGATTGTGACCCAGGCGAAAAGTGCCCATTAAAGGCAATGCCGGGTGGCGCTAGCGCTTACCCGGCCTACATTTCCAGTGAGATGAGCGATATGTTCGACACCCTATCTAAAGCAGGTAAGTACTTAGGCCAGGCGGCAAAAATGATGATCGGCGTGCCGGACTACGACAACTACGTTGAGCATATGCGCGTCAACCATCCTGACCAGACCCCGATGACCTACGAAGAGTTCTTCCGCGATCGCCAGGACGCCCGCTACGGCGCCAAAGGCGGGGCGAAGTGCTGTTAACCCTCTTTCGGCAGGTACAGGCTGATCTGCTCCTGCGTGCAGCCGTAAATGGCCGCCAGTTTTTCACGGGTGCGTTTTTGCGGGCGGGAGTCGACGGCTTCCAGCTGTGACACGGCGGACTGGCTGATGCCCAGCTTGTCGGCTACCTCCTGTTGCGATAAGCCGCGCAGGATGCGCCAGGCGGCCTGCAGGCTGACCTGTTCATAAGTCATAATGCGGCAGACATCTTCGGGTAAACCAACATGATCATAGATGTCGGTTTCGCTATCGATTTTCTCCCATTCTTCTTCATTTTCATCATCATATTCCGCCAGTTGCAGTTGCATACGGAAGTACTCGTCGTAAGGAATAACGACATATTGCGGCTTACCTTGGTCATCATTGATCATTTGTACAGCCATAGAGAGTGTTCTCCTCATGCAGATAAGTGGTGGACGTTCTTCGCTTGACGGCCACGATGTAGCAAATATCCCGCGACTCTCCCTGGAAAATGAAGATCACCCGGTAATCTCCAGTCCGTAAGCGATAATAATCCTCACCCATATCGAGTTTTTTAATATCAGGACGCGGCGCATTTCTGTCATTGATTGCCGCCATTTTCTCTTCAATTCGCGTCTGGTAGCGCTTATCTATCTTTGCCAGATCGCGTTTAGCGGTTCTTGACCACACAATCTTCATCCGTACCTCCACTGTACGCCCACACGAAATATAAGGAAATAATAAGACTATTAGATAAATTCCGAATTACTTATGAGGTACTGTAGGACGGGGATCGGGGCGGAAAAAGCGGCAAAAAACGGATTGTCGAGGCGGGTCGAAAACGCCTCTGCCAGGCGGCAGAGGCGTACATAAGATCTGCGAGCGGGCGTCAGGCGTTCAGCCCACCGTCCACGTCCAGCCCGGTGCCGGAGATCTGCCCGGCGGCAGGGCTGGCAAGGAAGGTGACCGCGGCGGCGATATCTTCCGGCTGGCCGTAGTGCCCGGTGGCAATAAGCTGACGCTGCGATGCGGCCTGCACGCCATCCTCCGGGTTCATATCGCTATTGGTGGGACCGGGGTGGACCAGATTGACGGTGATGCCGCGCGGCCCGAGGTCACGTGCCAGCCCACGGGTCAGGGAGTTGAGCGCCGATTTGGTCATTGAATAGACGGCGATACCCGGCTGGGCGACGCGGTTGGCCAGACAGCTGCCGATGTTGATGATCCGTCCGCCGTCGGACATATGCACCAGCGCGGCCTGGATAGCGATCACCACCCCGCGAATATTGACGTTAATCAGGGCATCAATGTCCGCCAGGGTCATGGACTCCAGTTCACCGCCGCGCGCAATCCCGGCGTTATTGACCAGAATATCGAGCCCGCCCAGGGTGCGCGCCGCATGGGTGACGGCATTCTGAATGGCATCGGCGCTGGCGCTGTCGGCCTGAACCGCCTCGCTGAGGCGTCCCATCGCCGTAATTTCATCGGCAACGGCCTGGGCCTTATCGGCGGATTTCTCATAGGTGATAACCACATCGGCACCCGCCCGGGCCAGCGACAGAGCAATGGCACGGCCCAAACCCCGGCTGGCACCGGTAACCAGCGCCTTCTTACCTGTTAAATCGATCTGCATGATGACCTCAACTCAAGAGTGATGAGAACCATCCTTATGTATAGAAGGCGTGTGTCCGGCGTCAATCCGCCGGGCGGCTGAGGTTTTCCACTTTCTCAAACGCGGCGCGCAGGATCGCTGGCGTCAGGGCGATCGGCAGGGCATGGATCGACTCCACCGGGCGCAGGGTATGGGCAATAACCTTGTCCAGCTCGTCGCGGTTGTGGATATCCACCTCCAGCTCGCGCAGGGTGGTGGGCAGGTTAAAGCGCTGGTACGCCGCGACCAGTTCGCGCAGCACCGCGTCCTGGCCGAGCAGGGCGCTCTGCACCAGAATGCCGTAGGCCACCTTGGTGCCGTGGAGGAACTGCGCGGTCTGCGGCAGCACCGTTAAGCCGTTATGCACCGCATGCGCCGCCGCCACGCGGGTGTAGCGTTCTCCCAGCCCGCCCACCATGCCGCCGCCGGCGATAATGGCATCCACCACGTCATGAAATTCACGGGTGACCTCGCGGCGCGTCTGGTCGGCTAGCGCCTGCTCGCTGTGTTCCAGCAGCACGTCGCGGATCGCCAGCGCGCCGTTGATCCCTAGCCTGACCGTCAGCGGTAGCTGCTCGGGCTGCGGGGCCAGCACCACCGCTTCATACCATTTTGCCAGGGTATCGCCGATCCCCGCCAGCAGATACTCCGCCGGGGCGTTAAGCACGATCTCCGGCTCGACCAGCACCAGATAGTTGGCATCGTCAAAGATCTCAAAGTGCAGCGCCTGCCCGGCATCGTTGTACCACACCGACAGCGGAGTCCAGGCGGCGCAGGTGGCGGCGATGGTTGGAATGGCAACCACCGGCAGGCCCAGACGACGGGCCACCGCTTTGGCGGTATCCAGCAGCGCGCCGCCGCCGACGCCAATCACCACGCTGCGGTTATCGCCAGCATCCTGCACGAGCTGGTTCACATCGTGCTCGCTGCAGTGGCCTTTAAACAGCAGATGTTTGGCTCCCTTTGTATTGAAACTTTCGGGCAGGAACGGGCGCGCACCGGCAAGGGCGCGTTCGCCGTAGATCCATACCGCCCGGGAGAGCTGCTCCGGAGTGAAAAATGCGTTCAGGCGGGCAAGGGCCCCGCGGTGGGAGTAGTAGTTGGCCGGGCCGGGAACGACGCGGATATCGGTGTTGCTCATGATGGTATCCTTTTTACGAAGCGCTAACCCGATGTTATGGCTAGACATCCAGATGGCTAATACTATTTTGCTTTATCTTATGCTTTTTCCTTCGTTGCCAGCCAGTCCCGGCTGTGAAAAATTCCATAAA
>PJUE01000818.1_pt1 | contig 13802 bp, 13 predicted proteins | sample 1512171 | NCBI WGS metagenome assembly PJUE01 (sample SAMN08177674, study PRJNA422409) | Feces metagenome, whole genome shotgun sequencing project. | isolation source: Chicken feces (3) enriched on wood chips: alkali lignin treatment | host: Gallus gallus | place: USA: Madison | collected 2015-01-15
CGCCGGGCCGTCGCGAAATCGGTCACGGCAAGCTGGCCTGGCGCGCCATCCGCCCGATGCTGCCGTCGCGCGAAGACTTCCCCTACACCATCCGTCTGGTGTCGGAGATCACCGAGTCCAACGGCTCGTCCTCGATGGCCACGGTCTGCGGTTCGTCGCTGGCCCTGATGGACGCCGGCGTGCCGCTGGCCCGTCCGGTCTCGGGCATCGCCATGGGTCTGATCCTGGAGCCGTCGGGCGAGTTCGCCATCCTGTCGGACATCCTGGGCGACGAAGATCACCTGGGCGACATGGACTTCAAGGTCGCGGGCACCTCGGAAGGCATCACCAGCCTTCAGATGGACATCAAGGTCGCCGGCATCACCAAGGAGATCATGCAGCAGGCCCTGACGCAGGCTTCGGCCGGCCGTCTGCACATCCTCGACGAAATGTCGAAGGCGATGGAGGCCCCGCGCGCCGAGCTGGGCGAGTTCGCGCCCAAGATCGAATCCATCAAGATCGCGGTCGACAAGATCCGTGAAGTGATCGGTTCGGGCGGCAAGGTCATCCGCGAGATCGTCGAGAAGACCGGCGCCAAGGTCGACATCGGCGACGACGGCACCATCAAGATCGCCGCCAACGAGCAAGAGAAGATCGAAGCCGCCAAGGCTTGGATCCAATCGATCGCCTCGGAGCCGGAAGTCGGCACGATCTACTCGGGCAAGGTCGTGAAGGTCGTCGACTTCGGCGCCTTCGTGAACTTCTTCGGCGCCAAGGACGGTCTGGTCCACGTGTCCCAGATCGCTCTGGAGCGCGTCGCCAACCCGGCCGACGTCCTGTCGGAAGGCCAGGAGGTCAAGGTCAAGTTCCTGGGCTTCGACGATCGCGGCAAGACCAAGCTGTCGATGAAGGTCGTCGATCAGGAAACCGGCGAGGACATCACCGACAAGATCAACGCCGAGCGCGCTGAACGCGGTGAAGCCCCGCTGTCGGAAGACACCGGCGGCCGTCCCAAGGGCGACCGCAACGGCGGCGACCGCGGCCGTCGCCGTCGCGACTAAGCCTCGGCGTCATCGCTGAAATGAAGAAGGCCCCGGCGGAGCGATCCGCCGGGGCTTTTTTCTTGGGCGCTATGAAACCCTCTCCCGGCGGGAGAGGGCTTGAGCGCACGAGAGCGTAGCGATCGTTCTTTGCGCGAAAGGGTGAGGGGCTTGTCCGGTCCGTCGGCGTCAGCCGTCGCGCCACGGCCTGCGGCCGAATTCAACCGCGAACCCTCACCCTTTCGCCTTAGCCAATCACCTTCGGCTCTTGGAGGCTCAAGCCCTCTCCCATCGGGAGAGGGTGGCTAGTTGGCGCACTCTTTCGGCGGGGTTTCGCCGTCGCGGGTCCACATCGCGCAACTGCGATCGATCTCGCCCTGAATCAGGTCGCAGGGATTGGCGGCGTTGCAGGGCGGGCGTGTCGCGGGGCTGACGGCGATGCAGCGCTGGACCAGACGGGTGGAAGCGGCCTCGCCCAGGGTCTCAAGGCAGGGGCGCTCGTCGAGCGGAACGGGCTGGGGCGCCATGTCCGGGCCTTCGGGCAGGCGGGCCTCGGGCTCGCGGGCCGGAGAAGGCGATGGCGTGGAGGCCGGGGGTGGCGCTGCCGGCTCAGGACGCGGCTGGCAGGCGGCGAGCAGGCCGCCGAGGATCAGGCAGGCCAGAAAGGGCGGTCGGGTCATGCGGGGCTCCGGATCGGGGTTCGCCTATGCAACGACGATGGTCCCGATCCGGCTCCGCGAAAAGCCTTATCGGCGGGCGGCCTCGACGGCGGCGCGCTGCAGGGCGAACAGTTCGGTGCAGCCGATTTCCGCCAGTTCGAACAGGCGGTCGAACTCGGCCCGGCTGAAGCCGCGCTTCTCGCCGGTAGCCTGGATCTCGACGATCTGGCCCGCGCCGGTCAGGACGAAGTTGCTGTCGGCCTCGGCGGTGGAATCCTCCTCATAGTCGAGGTCCAGCACCGGCAGGTCGTTGAACACGCCGCACGACACGGCGGCCACCTGATCCAGGATGGGGTCGGTCGTCAGCACGCCCTCGTCCTTGAGGTAGTTGAGGGCGCTGGCCATGGCCACCCAGGCGCCGGTGATGGAGGCGGTGCGGGTGCCGCCGTCGGCCTGGATCACGTCGCAGTCGATCAGCACCTGACGCTCGCCCAGCGCCTTCAGGTCGACCACGGCGCGCAAGCTGCGGCCGATCAGGCGCTGGATTTCCTGGGTGCGGCCCGACTGCTTGCCGGCGGCGGCTTCGCGGCGGCCGCGCGTGTGGGTGGCGCGGGGTAACATGCCGTATTCGGCGGTGACCCAGCCCTGGCCGGTGTTGCGCATCCAGCCCGGCACCTTCTCCTCGATCGAGGCCGTCACCAGCACCTTGGTGTGGCCGAAGGACACCAGGCAGGAGCCCTCGGCGTAGCGGTTGACGCCGGTTTCCAGCGTGACGGTGCGGAGTTGTTCGGGGGTGCGTTCGGACGGGCGCATGGGAATTCCTTGGAAGCGGGATGGCGCGTGCTTATCCTGAAACCATGAGCCTGTCCCGCCCTGACCCGTCTGTCGTGCGTCTTCGTCCGGCCGTGGCCGCCGACGCCGCGATCCTGATGCGCTGGGATAAGGCGCCGCATGTCGTCGCCTGCCTGACCGACGACCCCGACCATCATGAGGCGACCGATTGGGACGAGGAGCTGGCTGCGCAGTCCGACGTCTTCCGCTACTTCATCGCCGAGGTCGACGGCCGTCCGATCGGGGCCATGCTGGACATAGACCCTGCGGGCGAGCCGAACGGGTACTGGGGCGAGATCGAGCCGAACCTGCGCGCCCTCGATATCTGGATCGGCGAGGCCGACGCCCTGAACCGGGGTCATGGGACGCAGATGATGACCCTGGCGCTGGACGCCTGTTTCGCCAGGCCGCAGGTCGAGGGGGTGGTGATCGATCCGCTCAACTCCAACGCCCAGGCCCATCGCTTCTATCAGCGACTGGGTTTCCGGCCGGAGGGGCGGCGCGTCTTCAACGGGACGGACGACTGCCTGGTCCATCGCCTGACCCGCGCGGACTGGGCGGCGCGGAGGGCGGGGGCATGAGCCTGCTGCATCCTTCGCCTGGCCTGGCGACGCTGGATGCGCGGGCGCGCGACATCTTCCGCCGGGTGGTCGAAAGCTATCTGGAGACGGGCGAGCCGGTGGGGTCGCACACCCTGTCGCGCGCCGGGCTGGACCTGTCGCCCGCCTCGATCCGCAACACCATGCAGGCGCTGACGCAGGCGGGACTGCTGGCCTCGCCGCACGCCTCGGCCGGGCGGGCGCCGACTCATGCGGGACTGAGGCTGTTCGTGGACGGTCTGCTGGAGGTCGGCGACATCGGTCAGGAGGAGCGGCGCGAGATCGACGCCCGTCTGGCGGTTCTGGGCGCCAAGGGCGGCGGCCGCAACGTGGAGGAGGCGCTGGATGCGGCCTCGTCCCTGCTGTCGGGTCTGGCGGGCGGAGCGGGCATCGTCGCCAGCCCGGTGCGCGAGGCGGGGGTGCGCCATGTGGAGTTCGTGGCTCTGGGCGGCGGACAGGCGTTGGCGGTGCTGGTCGCCGACGACGGGGTGGTCGAGAACCGGCTGATGAGCCTTCAGCCCGGCGTCACGCCCTCGACCTTGCAGGAGGCGTCCAACTTCCTCAGCGCCCGGCTGAAGGGCCGTCCGCTGGCCGAGGCGCGCCATGAGATGAAGGCCGAGATGGAGGCCGCACGGCGCGATCTGGACGCGGCTGCGGCGCGTCTGGTCGAGGACGGGTTGGCGGCCTGGAGCGGAGGCGCGGGCGGCGGGAGCCACGACCGCAACCTGATCGTGCGCGGGCGCGGCAATCTGTTGCAGGACGCCCGCGCGGCCGAGGATCTGGAGCGGGTGCGCGTCCTGTTCGACGATCTGGAGCAGAAGGAACAGCTGATCGGCCTGCTGGACGACGTCGGCGCAGCCCAGGGCGTGCGCATCTATATCGGCGCGGAAACACGACTCTTTTCGCTTTCGGGTTCCGCCGTGATCGCGGCGCCCTATATGTCGGGCCGGCAGCGGGTGCTGGGCGCCATCGGCGTCATCGGGCCCGCGCGGTTGAACTACGCCCGTGTCATACCGTTGGTGGACTATACCGCCCGGGTGCTGGGCCGGATTCTGGACGGACAAGAGACGTGAACGACATCAACGACGAGACCCGGGACCAACTCGAGCAGGACATCCACGAGGGCGAGGGTGCGCCTGAAGGCGATGAAAACGCCGTGGTCGACGCCCTGATCGCCGAGCGCGACCAGTGGAAGGACCGCGCCCTGCGCGCCGTGGCCGAGGCTGAGAACGTCAAGCGCCGCGCCGAGACGCAGCAGAATGACGCCCGCGCCTACGCCATCCAGCGCTTCGCCAAGGATCTGCTGGGCGTGGCCGACACCCTGGAGCGCGGCCTGGCGGCGGCGCCCAAGGATGCGGAAGGACCGACGGCGGCCATGCTCACCGGACTGGAGCTGACGCAGAAGTCCCTGCTGTCGGCCTTCGAAGCCAACGGCCTGACCCGCGTCGATCCCGCGCCGGGCGACGCCTTCGATCCGCACCTGCATCAGGCGATGATGGAGCAGCCGTCGGACACCGTGCCGGGCGGAGCCGTCATCCAGACGCTGCAGCCGGGCTACGCCCTGTTCGGCCGCACCGTGCGCGCGGCCATGGTTGTAGTCGCGGCCAAGGGCTCGGGCACGGCGGCCGGCGGCGCCTATGCCGACCCCAGCACGACCGGCGGGAATTTCGACGCCAAGGCCTGAGCGTCGGTGGATTGAGAACGTGAAAGGTCCGGAGTAGACGCTCCGGGCCTTTTTTCATTTGGGGTAGTTTCGCGCCAAATTTCCGCTCATCCCCGCGGAGGCGGGGACCCAGTGCTTTGGCTTCCAAACATTTCGATTGACGAGTGAGGTCTCTGACTGGGGTTCTCACTGGGTCCCCGCCTCCGCGGGGATGAGCGGTTGTGGGTGGGCCTAGCGCTTCAGCCGTTCCTCGAACAGTTCGAGCAGCCGCCGCCAGCCGTCCTTCGCGTCCGCCTCGCGGTAGGAGGCGCGATAGTCAGCGTGGAAGCCGTGCGGGGCGTCGTCATAGAGGATGATCTGGCTGTCGGTACGGCCCGCCGCGGCCAGAGCGTCGGTCATCGCCTTGACCGTATCATTGGGAATGCCGCCGTCCTGGCCGCCGTAAAGGCCCAGCACCGGCGCCTTGAGTTCGCCCGCCAGGTCGATGGGCCAGGGGCGGCCCGCCGTCTTCTGTTCGTCGGCAGCGTTGGCGGCGGGGGACAGGCGGCCGTACCAGGCGACCCCGGCGTCCAGCGTCGGGAAGCGGGCCATGGCCTGCCACACCACCTTGCCGCCCCAGCAGAAGCCGGTGATCCCGACCTTGTCGGCCTTGGCCCAGGACTGGGCGCCGATCCAGTCCAGCGTAGCGCCGATGTCGCCCATCACCTGGTCGTAGCCGGCGGCGGCGACGATGCGCTGGATCGCCTGCATGTCGCTGAGCGGGGCGGGATCCTGGACGCGGACGAAGAAGGCGGGCGCGATCGCCGCATAACCCGCCTTGGCCAGACGGCGGCAGACGTCGCGGATGTATTCGTGCACGCCGAAGATCTCGGACACGACGATGACGATGGGGAAGGGGCCGGCGCCTTCGGGCCGGGCGACATAGGCGGGCAGGGCGAAGCCGTCGGGCGCCGGATAGGCAGCGTCCTGCGCGATCAGGCCCGCCGCGTCGGTGGCGATGGGCTGGGCCGACTGGCTGAGGGCGGCGGGGGCGTAGGCGGCGAAGAACAGCCCGCCCGCCGTCGCTACGCCCAGGCTGCGGCGGCTGGGGGCGATCTGGTCGGGGCTCAGGCCCTCGGGCCGGGTGATCAGGGTCATCTCGGGTCTCCGGGTCGGCGCTGTGGAAGCGACGACAGTGCCTCGGCTTTCCCCGTCCCGTCGAGTCTTTCCGGCCAACCGGCCCTCGTCAGCCCGCGACCCGCAGCGTCAGGTTGACCCGCCCGCCGCCGGGCAGCAGCCGCGACGAACCGGTCAGCAGCCGGTCGATCCCGTGGCGCGCCAGCCGCGCAGGGCCGGTCAGGGCGCAGACGTCGCCGGAGGCCAGGCGCACGCTGGCGGTCGCGCCGCCTTCGGCCGGGCCGATGCGGAACACCGCCGTGTCGCCCAGGGAGATCGACAGCACCGGCGCCGTCAGGTCGCGCTCGTCCCGGTCCTGATGCAGGCCCATCTTCGCCGCGTCCTGATAGAGGTTGACCAGGCAGGCGTCGGGCGGGCTCGGCCAGCCGGTCAGGGCGTCCCACAGGCTCAACAAGCGGGCCGGAATGGCGGGCCACGGCGCGCCGGTCGCCGGGTGGGTCGGCTGGTAGCGATAGCCTTGACGGTCCGACACCCAGCCCAGGGCGCCGAAATTGCTCATCCGCACCGAAAAGGGCCGCCCGCCCGGGGTGAGCGGGCGATAGAGCGGCGCCGTCTCCAGCCCCTGCCGCACCTCGGCCAGCAATGCGGCCTGTTCTGCGCCGTCCAGCAGGCCGGGCCACAGGCGAAAGCCGGGCAGGGCGGTCGGGGCTTCCCTCGGTCTTTCTTTGGACGCTTGCGGATCGTTTGGCGGGAACATCGGCCGAATTTAGCGGCGCCGCGCCGTCTTGTCCGCCATAAGGCGCGGAATCGGTGCGGAACCGGGCGGAAGGCCTTGCAGCCCCTGCGGTCTTTCCCATATCCGAGCCAATCCGGCGATAACCCCCTTTTCGTTAGGGGTTTGTCCGCCGACCCCATCCACCGCCGAACCGGGCGTCGTCCGGCGAGGCACAATCTCAAAAGCCCAACTGGGGGCGGTCACGCGCGGCGCTTGATGTTACGAGGCCGCCGCATCGCCCGCCGCAAGGAGTGAAAAAGACAAGCCCATGGCCAAGATCATCGGCATCGACCTCGGCACGACCAACTCGTGCGTCGCCGTCATGGACGGCAAGAACCCCAAGGTCATCGAAAACGCCGAAGGCGCCCGCACCACCCCGTCGGTGGTCGCCATTCAGGACGGCGGCGAAATCCTCGTCGGCCAGCCGGCGCGCCGTCAGGCGGTGACCAACCCCGCCAACACCTTCTTCGCCATCAAGCGCCTGATCGGCCGCAACTATGACGACCCGGTGGTGGCCAAGGACAAGGGCATGGTGCCCTTCGAGATCGTCAAGGGTCCGACCGGCGACGCCTGGGTCCAGGCCCACGGCAAGGACTATTCGCCCCAGCAGGTCTCGGCCTTCACCCTGGGCAAGATGAAGGAGGCCGCCGAGGCCTATCTGGGCGACAAGGTCACCCAGGCCGTCATCACCGTTCCCGCCTATTTCAACGACGCCCAGCGTCAGGCGACCAAGGACGCCGGCAAGATCGCCGGCCTGGAAGTCCTGCGCATCATCAACGAGCCGACCGCAGCGGCCCTGGCCTATGGCCTGGAGAAGAACGACGGTCAGAAGATCGCCGTCTATGACCTGGGCGGCGGCACCTTCGACGTCTCGATCCTGGAGATCGGCGACGGCGTCTTCGAGGTGAAGTCGACCAACGGCGACACCTTCCTGGGCGGCGAGGACTTCGACCTGCGTCTGGTCGACTACCTGGCCGACGAGTTCAAGAAGGAGCAGGGCGTCGACCTGCGCCAGGACAAGCTGGCCCTGCAGCGCCTGAAGGAAGAGGCCGAAAAGGCCAAGAAGGAGCTGTCCTCGACGACCCAGTACGAGGTCAACCTGCCGTTCATCACCATGAACCAGTCGGGCCCGCTGCACCTGAACATCAAGCTGTCGCGCGCCAAGCTGGAAGCCCTGGTCGAGGACCTGGTCGCCCGCACCATCGAGCCGTGCAAGAAGGCCCTGGCCGACGCCGGCCTGAAGGCGGCGGATATCGATGAAGTGGTCCTGGTCGGCGGCATGACCCGCATGCCCGCCGTGCAGGAAGCCGTGAAGAAATTCTTCGGCAAGGAGCCGCACAAGGGCGTGAACCCTGACGAGGTCGTGGCCCTGGGCGCCGCCGTTCAGGCGGGCGTGCTGCAAGGCGACGTCAAGGACGTGCTGCTTCTGGACGTGACCCCGCTGACCCTGGGCATCGAGACCCTGGGCGGCGTGTTCACCCCGCTGATCGAGCGCAACACGACCATCCCGACCAAGAAGGCCCAGACCTTCTCGACCGCTGACGACAATCAGTCGGCCGTGACGATCCGCGTCTTCCAGGGCGAGCGTCCGATGGCCGCCGACAACAAGGTCCTGGGTCAGTTCGACCTGATGGGCATTCCGCCGGCGCCGCGCGGCATGCCGCAGATCGAGGTCGCCTTCGACATCGACGCCAACGGCATCGTCCACGTCACCGCCAAGGACAAGGCGACCAACAAGGAGCAGTCGATCCGCATTCAGGCCAACGGCGGCCTGTCGGACGCGGACATCGACAAGATGGTCAAGGAAGCCGAGGCCAACGCCGCGGCCGACAAGGCCCGCAAGGAACTGGTCGAGGCCCAGAACGGCGCCGACAGCCTGATCCATTCGACCGAGAAGGCCTTGTCCGAGCACGGCGACAAGATCGACGAGGCGACCAAGACGACCATCCAGTCGGCTCTGGACGACCTGAAGTCGGCCCGTGAAGGCACGGAGCCCGAGGCCATCCGCGAGAAGACCAACACCCTGGCTCAGGCTTCGATGAAGCTGGGCGAGGCGATGTACGCCGCCCAGCAGGGCGACGCCGACGGCGCCGAAGGCCAACCGGCCGACGACGGCGTGGTCGACGCCGAGTTCGAGGAAGTCTCGGACACGGACGAGAAGAAGGACGCCTGAACCGGCGTCTGACGGATGTTCGGCCCCGCTTGCCAGACGGCAGGCGGGGCCGTTTCATGAAACTTGCATCATTCGACCGGGCGCCCATGTCATCAGGCAGGCCGTCGGTCATCCGCGAACGGAGCGCCTCCGTCACAAGAGAGGCCTGAAGCGGCGGGAAGTAAGAGGACGAACGCCTGATGGCGCAACGTGACTATTACGAGATTCTGGGGGTCGAGCGGACGGTCGATGCGGCCGCGCTCAAGAGCGCCTATCGCAAGCTGGCGATGGAGCACCACCCGGACCGCAACGGCGGCTCCGAAGAGTCCGTGGCCCGCTTCAAGGAGATTTCCGAGGCCTACACCGTCCTGTCCGACGATCAGAAGCGCGCGGCCTATGATCGTTTCGGCCATGCGGGCGTGAACGGCGGCGGCGCGGGCGGGGGCAATCCCTTCGGCCAGGGCGGCGCCGGCTTCCACGACATCAACGACATCTTCTCCCAGGTCTTCGGCGACGCCTTCGGGGACGCCTTCGGCGGCCGGGGCGGCGGCGGACGCCAGAACCACGGGCCGCGCCGCGGCTCGGACCTGCGCTACGATCTCGAGATCACCCTGGAGCAGGCCTATCAGGGCGCCGAGGTCGAGATCGCCATCCCGACCCTGATGTCCTGCGAGGTCTGCGACGGCTCGGGCGCCAAGGCGGGCACCAAGCCGACTATCTGCAACACCTGCGGCGGCGCCGGGCGCGTGCGCCAGGCCAACGGCTTCTTCCAGGTCGAGCGGACCTGCCCCCGCTGCGGCGGCTCGGGCGAGATGATCGCCGACCCCTGCACCACCTGCCGGGGCCACGGCCAGGTCCGCAAGACCCGCAAGCTCAGCCTCAAGGTTCCGGCGGGCGTCGACGACGGTTCGCGCATCCGCCTGTCGGGCGAGGGCGAGGCGGGCCAGCGCGGCGGGCCGCGCGGCGACCTCTATGTCTTCCTGTCGGTGCAGCCCCATGAGCTGTTCGAGCGCGACAACCTGGACCTGCTGGTCACGGTGCCGGTGCCGATGACGGTGGCGGCCCTGGGCGGCGTCGTGGACGCTCCCTGCCTGATCTCCGACGCCTGCGACGGCAAGTGCAAGGCCCCGGTCGAGGTGCCCGCCGGCGCCCAGACCGGCAAAACCGTCCGCATCAAGGGCAAGGGCATGCCGCACCTGAACGGGCGCGGTCGCGGCGACCTGGTGGTCGAACTGTTCGTCGAGACGCCGACCGATCTGAACGCCCGCCAGAAGGAGCTGCTGGCTGAACTGGCGGCGTCGCTGGGCGAGAGCCAGACCCCGCGCAACACCAGCTTCGCGGGCAAGGCCAAGCGTTTCTGGGCCGACATCCTGGGCGGCGACGCCGATAATCCGAAAGAGACCGCGTGAGCGACATCTTCCACGCCGGCATCTCCGGCGCCCGGGGCCGCATGGGCCGCGCCGTTTCGCAAGTCCTGGACGCCCGCGAGGACGTGGTGGTCGCCGCCCGTTTCGATCGCGGCGAGACCGTCGACCTGAAGCTGTGCGACGTCATCATCGACTTCTCGACGCCTGAGGCCTCGGTGGCTCTGGCGCGGGCCTGCGCCGAGGCGGGCGGGCCGGCCCTGGTCATCGGCTCCACCGGCCTGACGCCGGAGCAGGAGGCCGAGATCGAGGCGGCGGCCGACAGGATCGCCATCGTCATGAGCGGCAACTTCTCGCTGGGGGTGAACATTCTGATCGGCCTGGTTGAACACGCAGCCCTGAGGCTGGACGCTCGCGACTGGGACATCGAGGTGCTGGAGACCCATCACCGGCGCAAGGTCGACGCGCCCTCGGGCACGGCCCTGATGCTGGGCGAGGCGGCCGCCAACGGCCGGGGCCGCGATCTGGAGGAGCTGCGCAGCGCCCCCTATGACGGCATCACCGGCGCCCGCGAGCCGGGCAAGATCGGCTTCGCCTCCCTGCGCGCCGGTGGGGTGATCGGCGAGCACACCGTCATGTTCGCTTCGGAAGACGAGATGCTGACACTGTCGCATTCCGCCATGGACCGCAGCCTGTTCGCCAAGGGCGCCGTGGCCGCCGCCGCCTGGGTGCGCAACCGCCGCCCGGGCCTCTACGACATGCAGGACGTGCTGGGCTTCCGTCAGGCATAATGCCTGGAGGCGCTGACGCGCCCGCGCTATCGCTCGCCGCGCGGCGGCTCGCTGCTTGAGCGCGATTTGAGCGCTGTCAGGCCGGTTCGGCCAGCAGGGCGCTCATGGCGCCGCGCCAGGCGGTCAGGTCGTCGGGCCGCTCTGCGATCAGGCGGCTGAGCACGCCGCATGGGCCTGGCGTTGGAGCCGTCATGCCCCAGGCGGGGAAGGCGCGTCGCTCGATGCGGCCGCGCGCAACGATCTCGATGTCCTCATGCCGCTCGTCGAAATGCAGATGCAGCATGAGGATGTCGAGCGCGCTGGGCGAGCCTTCGAGAAGCTGGACGAACACCCCGTCCTGCAAGGTCAGCGCGCCTGTGATGCCGTTGCGCGCGTTCAGGAACGCCGCGACATGCACGATGTCGAGAACCGCAGCCCGTTCGTCGTCCGGGACCAGTCGCGAGCGGCTGCAATAGACGAGCTGGTCCAGCGTGTTCATGACGGCGACGCTAGATGATTATCTACAGGTGCGAAAGTGATGGTTTCATCAACGTCCGGTTGAGCCGAATCCGCCGGCGCCGCGCGTGGTTTCGTCCACGGCCTCGACCTCGACCATCCGGGCCTGCTCGTAGCGGGCGATGACCATTTGAGCGATGCGGTCGCCGCGCTTGATCTCGAACGGCAGCTCGCCGTGGTTGATCAGGATGACCCCGACCTCGCCGCGATAGTCGCTGTCGATGGTGCCCGGCGAATTGGGCGCCGAGACGCCGTGTTTCAGCGCCAGGCCCGAGCGCGGACGCACCTGGGCCTCATAGCCGGGCTCCAGGGCGATCTTCAGCCCCGTAGGGATCAGCCGGCGCTGGCCGGGCTCCAGCACCACGCTCTCGCCCTCGGCGATGGCGGCGCGCAGGTCCATGCCGGCCGAGCCGGGAGTCTCATAGGCGGGCAGGGGCAGGCCTTCGGCGTGGGGCAGGCGTTCGACGCGGACGGTGGTCATGACGGGGAGGGTCTCTCTTAAGCCTTGAAGTGATCGGCGATGCGCAGGGCCAGCTTGCGCGCCACCTCGGTCTTGGACTGGCGCGGCCAGGGTTCGGCGCCGCCCTGGGTGAACAGGGTCACGGCGTTGCCGTCCGAGCCGAAGACCTCGTCCGAGACGTCATTGCCGACGATCCAGTCGCAGCCCTTCTTCGACAGCTTGGCGCGGGCGTTCGCTTCCAGGTCGCTGGTCTCGGCGGCGAAGCCGATCACCAGTTTAGGGCGGCGCGGACCGGGGGCGGAGACGCCGGCCAGGATGTCGGGGTTCTCGATCAGGGCCAGGGACGGCGGGCCGCCCGGCGCCTTTTTGATCTTGCCCGAGGCCACGCCGTCCACGCGCCAGTCGGCGACGGCGGCGGTCATCACGGCGATGTCGGCCCGATCTGACGTCTTCAGGGCGGCCTCGACGGCGGCCTTCATCTCGGTCGCGGCCTCGACCCAGACGCGGTTCACGCCGACCGGCGCGTCCAGCGCCACCGGGCCGGAGATCAGCGTCACCTCGGCCCCCAGCTCGGCCAGGGCGGCGGCCACGGCGTAGCCCTGCTTGCCGCTGGAGCGGTTGGTCAGGCCGCGCACCGGGTCGATGGGTTCGAAAGTCGGTCCGGCGGTGACGACGGCGGTCCTGCCCTGCAGCGGCCGTCCATCCGGCTCGGCCAGCAGACGCGTGATCGCGTCGAGGATGATCGGCGGCTCGGCCATGCGGCCCGGCCCGAACTCGCCGCAGGCCATGATCCCGTCGTCCGGCCCAACCACGGCCACGCCGTGAAAGCCGTCGAAACCCTTCAGCCGCTCGACATTGGCCTGGACGGCGGGATGCAGCCACATCCGCACGTTCATCGCCGGGGCCAGCAGCACCTTCTTGTCCGTGGCCAGAAGCGTGGTCGAGGCCAGGTCGTCGGCCATTCCGTTGGCCGCCTTGGCGATCAGCCCGGCCGTGGCGGGCGCCACCACAACAAGGTCGGCCCAGCGCGACAGCTCGATATGGCCCATGGCGGTCTCGTCTTCCGGCATGAACAGGTCCTGCCGCACCGGGTGGCCGGTAAGGGCCGCCAAGGACATGGGGGTGACGAACTCGGCGCCGGCCTTGGTCAGAACGGTCATCACCTCGGCGTCCGCCTTCCTGAGCAGGCGGATCAGCTCCAGCGCCTTATAGGCGGCGATGCCGCCGCCGATGATCAGCAGGACCTTGCGGCCGGAAAGCGAGAGTGCGGTCATGGCGGAATCTGTAGCCGCGCCGCGTGACGGCGTCGAGACAAAGCCGCCTCGCTGACGGCGATGTAAGTGGAACATTGTCGGAACAAAAATCTTGTGCCTAACTGCGTTCTCTGGGTGTTCGGGAGGAATTTCCATGCGGATGCGAGTGACGGCGGCGCTGGCCGCGACGGTTGTGGTTCTGGTCGGATGCGACAACGGCGGCTCGGCGGTCGAGACGCGGGAGAGGGGAGCGGCCGAGCCGGTCGGCCTGTCAGCGATGGCGGCGTCGGCGGAGGCCGACGTCTCGCCGCCCGAGCCGGCCAAGCCGACGGTCACCGCCAACCGCCGCGAGACCGCCGACGCCAAGGTGCAGCGTCTGTATGAACGGAACGGCGCGGCCTTCGGAGCCCGGTCGGCCGACGACTATCTGCAGAAGGTGAGGGCCTTCACCGATAACGCGCCGCGCGGGACCGAGACGGTCAAACGGCCGAACGGGGACACCCTCTTCTATCAGGCGTCGACCAACACCTTCGCCGTGGTGGACGGCGATGGCGTGCCGCGCACCATGTTCAAGCCGGACGACGGTCCGGCCTATTGGGCGCAGCAGAAGGAGCGGGCGCCGACC
>PJUE01000819.1_pt1 | contig 13786 bp, 13 predicted proteins | sample 1512171 | NCBI WGS metagenome assembly PJUE01 (sample SAMN08177674, study PRJNA422409) | Feces metagenome, whole genome shotgun sequencing project. | isolation source: Chicken feces (3) enriched on wood chips: alkali lignin treatment | host: Gallus gallus | place: USA: Madison | collected 2015-01-15
TATTCGCTGACGAAATTCTTTCAGTCATTCTTTGCTGAGACAACATCATGCATGAATGCCCAAATAAGGAAAATTAGATTTTCAGCTGTCTATGATTCACTTTGACGTAATCCGTAAACAGTGCTTCATAAAGAAGCTTAACGTTGGCGCCAGCTTTATCGTTTAGTATTTCGCCCCATCCCGCGGGTAATCAGTAAGCTCTTTTCCAAAATCGTAATCTAATAATTTGGAAGGGTGTTCGTCAAGTCCTTTTGCCAATTCAATTATTGTCGAGAGTTGGACATTATATTTTCCATTTTCAATTTTAGAAATATTGCTATCATCGAGGTCACACTTAGATGCGACTTTTCTTAGAGAATATTTTTTACTGTCTCTTAGTTTTCTAACATGGTTTCCGAAATCTGCTTTTAACTTGGTATAGTCTTTTTCCATTTATTTCTAGTTTTAAGAAATAAAAGAATTTGTGTAATAAAAATTGCGGTAATATATTACCGCAATTGATTTTATTTTTGTATCTTTGTGGTGTAAAATAGAATCCGAAGAACAAGAAATTGTAAAGGGCTTTCTTTTTACGGCATTTGGCTATAAAACTTGTATAAGGAAATGTAGGAAATTTCAGAGCATGCAAGTTGCAGGAGTCTGGTGCCCATTTCGTATTTTTGTGAATTCAAGAAACGATGGGCCCCTCTTGTGCATGTGCTCGCCCTCCTACAGGCTCCTTGCGTGTTACAAGAGGGATCCCCATCACCAATTTTGGGCGGTTCTTTTTAATTAAATAATTTAAAAAGGATATGAAACAAACCACAAAAAACATTTTCAAGTCGCCCGAATAGTTCGGCTAGACCGGTCAATTATAGTTTGGCCCTTTAGCCATGGACGACGTGATGTATCAATTATATAACCTAGTGAAAACCCAATAAAACGTCGTCTGGCTTTCCGATTGATCAATTTATTATTAACGTGACCTCAGCAGGGCCTGGGAAAGGTAAGCTCCGACCATGGGTCGGACAGGGAGACAGTGCGTGGGTCACTCCATTAAACACTTAAAAAAATGACTGTTTTTTTTAGGGCAGGAGAGCTTTTGCCCGATATCAGGACAATGCGGTATTATAGTACCCTACTATCTATCCTATGGTTTTCTATGTTTAGTTTATCGGCCCAGACGCCCCGCAGGGACAGCGGGGCCGGCAGGCCTATGGATTTTATTCTGCAGGGGATCGTTGTATCGGCCAGCGACGGTAAGCCATTACAGGGGGTATCGGTGCGTGTAGACGCCGAAAACCTCCGTACCTCGAGCAAGGACGATGGTACATTTAACCTGCCTGTTCAGCACCGAAAGGGGAAGGTCAGATTTACTTCCTTGGGATTTAAACCACTGGATACCGGATATGTAACCGGAGTGCCGCTCACCATTAAATTGCATCCGCTGGAGAACCAGCTGGAGGAAGTAGAGGTGGTATCCACAGGCTATCAAAAGATTCCAAAAGAAAGGGCCACAGGGAGCTTTGAACTGATCAATAAAGAGCAGTTCAATATCAATAAATCGACAAACATCCTATCCCGTCTAGAGGGGCTTTCCCCGTCCTTTATCTTTGATAAACGGTCCACCGCAAGTACCCTGATACAGCAAATGCGCCTCAGGGGACGTACAACATTCTATGGCAAAGCAAGCCCATTGATCGTATTGGACAATTTCCCATATGAAGGGGATATTATGAATATCAATCCGAATGATATCGAAAGTGTTACGGTATTAAAAGATGCTGCGTCAGCATCGATATGGGGGTCGATGGCCGGTAATGGCGTCATTGTACTGACCACAAAAAAGGGCGCAACAACGGGAACAACAAAGATCGATGCGAATATTAGCCTACAGTTGACCGAAAAGCCGGACTTGTTCTACAGGCCAGACGCGAGTAGCCGATCTTTTATCGAAATGGAAGAGTTTCTTTTTGATAAAGGGTTTTATGACTGGCAGCTGGAAGCGCCCGAGCGGACAATGTCACCTATAGTGCAGCTCCTCGATGAACTGAGAAAGGGGAGAATCGACCGCGATACCTATGACCGGCAGAAAGCTGCCTTTGCTGTGCAGGATGTGCGAAGAGACTATCTGAAATATGTCTACCGAAAAGGGTTCAATCAACAGTACAATGTTAATTTTTCAGGTGGAAACCGTCTCCTGGATTTCGTGGCTTCGGGAGGATACAACAAAAGCATCAATTCTTTGCAGGTCTCTTCGGGTGACCGCTATAACTTTCGCACTGCAATTAATGCACGGCCGACCGAACGCCTACAGCTAAATTTGAGTACAGTACTGAGCCGCAGCAGCGCAAAGAGTCTGGGTAGCGAATCTTCAATAGCATATGGCGCGCTGTATTCAGGTGACGGGAGGTCCAATTACCCCTATCTCAGATTAGTGGATGACAACGGAAATTTTAAAGACCTGGAAACAGTGACGTTTAAAGCTTCTTATATCGATACACTTTTTAATGGGCGGTTGCTGTCTGCAAGGTATAATCTTGGAAATGAACTGCAGGCCAGTGAAAATATAAATACTACAACGGATATCATGCTCAATCTGGGAGGGCAGTTTAAAATCAACGCATACCTACAGCTGATGCTGAATTATCAATATCAGGAGTCAACAAATAAAGTTACGAACTGGCAGGGACTACAGTCCTATTTTACGCAGAACTACATTAACCTGTTTTCCCAATACTCCCAGACGGGAGGACTAAAATACATCATTCCAATGGGTGATATCTATTCCATGCAGGATGGAAAAGTCCACGCCAATAATGTACGGGTGAATGCGCAGCTCGACAAATCGTTCGGAAAAGGGGAGCTTTTTCGGATCAGCGGCATCCTTGGCGCTGAACTGAAAGATTTTCGGAACAGGATCGATGGCAATAGATTGTATGGATACGATAGGGAAACACTGAACTATAAGCCTGTCGATTTTCAGGGTACATATCCCTTGCTGGGCGGGCTCGCCGGATCGGGGATGATCCCCAATGGGATCATGCTCGAGGAATATAGGCAACGGTTTTTATCTGTTTTTTCCAATGCGTCGCTGACCTACAAAAATAGATATGTGCTGAGCGCCAGTGCCCGGCAGGATGCGTCCAATCTCTTTGGTGTATCGACAAATGACAAATGGCAGCCATTATGGTCATCCGGACTGAGCTGGGATATTTCGCAGGAACCTTTTTATAAGTCGGTTTTTCTTCCGTATCTGAAGATAAGAATGACCTATGGCTATAACGGTAAAGCGGTAAATGACCATTCCGCCTATCCAACAATGGAATATGGTGGTGCAAACACTATCACCGGATTGCCGTTCGGGTACATGATCAATCCGCCCAACCCCAGATACAGGGCAGAACGTGTTGGGATCTTAAATTTTGGGATTGACTTTGCAACCCACAACCAGCGCATTTCGGGTGCTCTGGACCTGTATCACAAAGAGGGTAAAGATATTGTGGCCCGTGCAAATGTGGACCCAACGGTCGGATTCGATAATCAGGTGCTGAATGTGGCTAGCTTTGTCAGCAGGGGCCTAGAGGCGTCCGTTAGATCGGTGAATATAAAAAATGCAAGCTTTCAGTGGTCAACGGACTGGATCATTAATTTCAATAGGAACTTTACAAAAAAATATAATTATACTGCGGGTTCAGTATCGAGTTATATGGATAACGGAATTGTACCCAATCCTATTGTTGGGAATGACCTGTATGCCATCTATGCTTATCGCTTTGCCGGCCTGGATCCTGAAACTGGCGCTCCGCTGGGATATCTTGCTGGTGAGATCAATAAAGATTATCCAAAGCTCACCTCGGTATCGATTGATGATGTACGTTTTATGGGCTCAGCGGTACCACTCTATAATGGTTTTTTGAGAAATACAGTTCAGCTTTCTGATTTTAAACTATCCTTCACCTTACAGTATAAATTTAAGTTTTTCTTCAGGCGCACGGGCATGAGTGCGCTGGCATTTGCAAACTATTGGATGTCACATGAGGATTATGACCGACGCTGGCAAAAGCCGGGAGATGAACGCTACACCGACGTGCCTGCTTTTATGTATCCGCTCAACTTGGCGATGGAAAATTTTTATAAGGCTTCCGATGTTCTGGTGGAACGTGGCGACGCCATCAAACTGAAAGATATCAATCTTGAGTACAATCTTAAAGGGAGAATACCCGGAGTAAGGCAGGCATCTCTATTTTTAAATGCCGACAATATAGGCCTGATACTGTGGAAGAAAACAAAATATCGAATAGATTCCGACTATGGTACGGCAATTCCTTTACCGGCTATCTATACCCTGGGATTAAATATTTCACTTTAACGAAGCGATCATGAAACCATCACGATTAGAAACCAAATTTATACAGATGAAAAAAATAAATCTATTTGGAGGTGCAGTATGTATGATGTTGTTTGCTACATTATCTGGCTGTGAGAAATACCTCGACGCCAAGCCTGACTTACGTAAAGCAGTACCTTCAAGTCTGGAAGATTGTAGTGCACTACTGAATAATTATAGTGTACTTAATCAAGGTTATCCCTATATAGGCGAACTGGCATCGGACAATTTTATGATGAGCAGCTCCAGTTGGCAGTCCATTTCTATTTTGGAGGATAAAGAAATGTTTGTCTGGAACGCTGACATTGCTCCGCCAGCGACACAGTGGTCTGCACAGTATAAAAAAGTATATGTAGCCAATCAGGTGCTGGAGGTATTAAAAAATCTGAAAGAAACGCCGCAATCCCGGGTGTTGAAAGGTGAAGCGCTGTTCTTTCGGGCATACGCCCATTTTGCACTGGCCGAGCTATTTGCCCCAGTGCCGTTAGCTGATGGCGCAAATAAAAACGGTGAAGCGATTCCGTATCGGACAACACCCAATATCGAGGATCCGGTGGAGCGTACGTCCATTGGCGAATTTTATCGGCACCTATTACAAGATGCGGCTGAAGCAGCGATACTATTGCCCCATAAAAGCAATGTGCCCTCTACACCGACCAAAGCCGCTGCAAATGCGCTATTGACGCGTATCTGTCTTTACCTCCAGGATTATCCTAAAACGGTACAATATGCAAATGCATGTCTCGACGAAAAATCCGACCTGCTGGATTTTGAAACGCTCAGCACTACAAGCAATACGCCTATTGCCAGATTCAATAGGGAAGTGATTTTTCAGGCTATCGCTGTAGGGAGTGCCACGTATACCCGGACAAGATGGAAAGTGGACAGTGCATTGATGGAAAGATATGACGATGCTGATCTGCGGAAATCGGTTTTCTTTATTAAAAATGCCGACGGAACCTATTCCTACAAAGGAAACTATGACGGTCAGCTCAATCAGGCGCCTTTCAGTGGCCTAGCGGTAGATGAAATAGTGATCTCACGGGCCGAAGCCTATCTGAGGACGGGTAAGGTGGATTCAGCGCTGATGGATCTCAATATGCTCCGCAGATCGCGCTGGCTGAAATCACAGTTTACGCCTGTTACCGAAAAGAATCCTCAAAAACTGCTTGATATTATCTTAAATGAGCGCAGAAGAGAGCTGATCATGAGACAGCGTCGCTGGACAGATCTTAAGCGTCTCAATCTACATCCCCTGACAGCTCAGACATTGCACCGGAATATAGTGGAGAAGGAATATGTATTGCCTCCGGGCGATGGCAGATATACGATGCTCATCCCCCTTGCTGTTTTGGAAAACTCAACTCTGCAACAAACAAAAAGATAGTTATGAAAAGTATATATAGGTTGATAATAGTAATGCTTATGCTTTGTTCTGTAACGATAGGGACGGCCCAAGAGGTGGCTGTTAGGCAAATGGACCTACCCAAAATTGGCCAGAATGTGCAGGATCTGGCTATAGGCACATTGCTGGACGGCAAGCAGGGACAGAAACTGTCGGCATATAAAAGAGATCTTGTGGTACTGGACTTCATGACCAGTACCTGTACAAATTGTCTGGCATCCATTCCTAAAATCAAGAAACTTCAGGAAGCTTATTCCAGACGATTAAAAATTATTCCGGTCGCCTATGAAAGTCGCCGGGTAATGACCGAAGCATTAAAACGTTCCGGAAATCTGACCAATTTATCCCTGGATTTTGTGGTGGACGATACGGTCTTCAACCGGATGTTTCCGCATCGTACCGTTCCTCATCTGGTCTGGTTGTTTAAAGGGAAAGTTGCTGCGGTTACCTATGGAGAATATCTTAATGAAAAGGTTATTGAGGCACTGCTGGAGAATAAAAAGGTAGACCTGCCCCTAAAAAATGATTATCTCGAATTTGATTACAATATACCACTCTTTAATAGGTATAGCGAGAGCCTGCAATCATATTCTGCCATACTTGGGCATTTGGAGGATGCCGAAACAAAATTTGGTGCACAGGTTGATTCTACAGCTGGAACTATGCGTGATTATGCGGTTAATGTCACGCCGCTGCCGTTTTATTTTTATTGCTACGGAAAAATACGGAAAATCCCCTTTATGAAGCCTGCCCGGATCAAACTGATGGTCCGCAACAAGGATCGTTTTATCCACAATCCCGAGCTGGAACTTTTTGAGGAAGACTGGAAAATTAAAAACAGTATTTCCTATGAGCGGATGACGGGCCTCGTTGATAGACCTGCTAACCGTATGATGGCTATAATACAGGATCTGGACAACTGGTACCATGTCCGTACCGGCTTTGTAGAACAAAAGATACCTGTCTGGGTTATTAGGGAAGGGGCGGCGGCTACCATCGCACCGGAGCAGATGCGTTCTCTTGTATCTGACTTCGCTTTTATGACAGACTTAAACGTAGATATTCCCCCGATTATTAATGAGGTGGACAAAAATAGGAAGATGTGTTCGGGAAAATGGGATTCATTTGAGTCTCTAAATAATTTGCTCAGGCAAAGTGGTCTTCAACTGGTTGCTGAGGACAGGGAAACAACTGTTTTTTTAATGGAGGAAAGGCTATAGACACAAGAAGGGCCATGCGCATGCAGTGGCCCTTTAACTACTTAATGGATCAGCCATTAAGATTTCAGCTGAACGTTTGCAGAAGATGTTCTGGTGTTGAGTGCTGTAAGCATCTCATTTTTCAGATCTTCTGTGATTTCAGGATGACCAGTACCGTCATTAGTTGCCTGAACTGCACAAATCTGATTATTTCCAGAACAACTAGGCGATCCCACCGGTTGGTAACTCGAAGGTTCTCCGGGGTTGGAGGGATCGTTTAATTGAAACCATGCCATAATCGTATGATTTAATTGTCTAACTTAGATTTATGAATTGATCACAGTGCTGCTGTCCATATCGGTCAAAAGCTGGACAGTATACTGGCCCCGCGTCCGCACACAGCGGGCGCATTGGTCTGGCGGTGGGACTCCTTATTCTGCCAGACCATTTATCCCTCACCGCCAGCGCGGGAATACGGCAAACTTACGTCTGTACCATCTGACGGTAAGACCGGTGCAGCAACAACCTGCCGACAGGCTCATCCGAGCCTCCGCAAGGTAACGCGCAGCCTCCCGCAGCATAGCTGCATGGCTCCATCGCTGTTTGCCCACAATTGAGCAACTGGAGCATTCCGCCGGGCAATGCCCGTCTCCTTGTCCTTTGCCGTTGGTCTGTGTCTGCTTCATGCTTGTCATTTTTGTTTCGTTCCTCTGGCTTGTATCAGGTAGCTGTAGGGCGCTCTTTCTATCCGTCCGGTCCCTTGCAATGGCCTGATCTTATAAGCCTTTAGGCTGATCGGTCATCCGGTCATGGATGGGAGAGGAGACATCCGTAATCGTCCGTCCGATCAACTACAGTAAAGTTAGTCGGCAAAACAGCTGTTTAAATTTCATATTTATGAGAAAATAACCTCATATTTCTGTGATTTTCATGTAATTAGGGTGTTGGTCTTATACGCCGTCTGCGCACTCCTCTTGCTCCTTTGCTATCTACAAAGCCGAATAGGTATTGGGGTTGATCCCCAAAAAAGAGCAGATATCTTTGATGCGGCAATAACGTGCGGCAAGGGGATAATGCCTCCTGAATGCTTCTTTTTTTTCTTTGGAACTCATGTTGATCAGCCTTCCCCGAAAGGTGCGCTCTGACAACAGATGGGCGAGAATAGCGTTGAGCTGTTCGGAAAACCGCGGGTGACGCTGGATAATGCCGACAATATCGGGCTGACGGATCAGAATGGCCATGCTGTCCTGTTCGGCCTGAAAATAAATGTCTTCTTCGATGGGGGTATGATAGATGGCCTCATTCGCGCCGATAAAATCCAGCACTTCCGAGCAGATAGTACTTCCGGCAGTGTAATCGCGGCGTTTGATCACCATCCCCTCGAGCAGAATATGCAGATCATAAGGCTGTGCCAGCAGAATTTTTCCTTTCTTGATGGACTGGGGCTGTATCATGCTTTTGAGCTCCTGACGAAGAGCCGGCCCCACAGGGCCGGACTGTTCTAAGATGGCATAAAATTGATTTTCATAAGTTAGGTTGGTCATGGTACTAACTGTAATTGAATTGTATGATTAATAATCTGCTGTAGCTGGCGGTATCACTGCTCATGGGAGTAAAACGCTGTGTGACGCTGCCGGTCTTGCTATTGCCGCCGCCTTCTTCGGGGGGCTCACGTTCCAGTAGAATAGGAATGCGCAAGGCAATGGCCCCGGCGACCTGCGATGCAAAATAGTCCTGTGCAGCACTGCCCAGATCGGCTGCATACTGTAGCTGTGCTGCAGTCAGCTGAAAGCGCTCGGGCAGCCAGCCCAGAAGGTCGGTCTCAATATAAATTCTTTCCTCTTCGATCACGATAGGATGTTGCGCATAAAGATAATTTTGCCAGTTCCGGACGCCCGGTCCATCGAAACTGAATTGTTGATTTTCCATATGTATATCAAATTAAAACAGCCAATATACAGCCGAAAGCGCTCTTGAATGCCTGTTTTTGATCATTAAAAAATCCAATCCCGATTTTTTATCATCTAACCCACTCGATGATCCATCCAATCGGGTTTGGATAAATTGCTATTTATAGTTATATTGTGTTCCTAAAAGTGTTGGTTGATTAACATGTGCGCTGTATAACGAAATCGTTTATATTTTTCATGATGCCTTCTATTAAGTCCTATTTACAAGTTTTTCCGATTTTGTGGTGGTGTGGTTTATTGCTGATCGCTTCTGGGGCCGTGGCGCTCTTTCCTTTTGACAACATGTCCTTCGGTTATCTGATTAAACCGAATGTGCTGGTTGTGCTCGTCAATACCTTCTGTATCGGTGTTGCTATCCTGAGTATCGAGTTTTGGGTGGGTTATCAGGTTTTTATTTCGGGTTTTTGGCGGCGGGCGGCCGGTAGAGCGGTACTGATGCATGCCCTGGGCGGGGTGGCATTGCCTGCCATCATCGCCTTTGGATTGATTTTGCTCGTTTATCCGGCTTCTATTGTCGATGATCCGCGCTTCCAATGGGATATTTTATTTATGCTGCTGCTCTTGATCATACTGAACTACTGGCTGGCCAACCGAATACTCCAGTATGAACTCAAAATCGGGGCAGATGGCACACAGAAGCTGATCAATGATAGAGATCGTCTAGCACAGCAGATCGAATTTTTGAAATCGGAAATAGGCCATTATAAAAACGATGTCCAGCAGTATAAACTACTAACCGTTACGACCGATAAGACAGTCAATGGCCTCATCGAAGGTAAGAATATACTCGCTATGCAGCTGGATGAACTACGGATGGAAAACAGCCGCCAGCTGCAGCGGGTTCAACAGTTGGAGGACGAAAGAAGCCTTGAGGTCCGGGGGCGTGCCCGGGCCGAGGCGCGTAATCAGGAACTCCTGCTGGAGATCGCCGAACTCAGGGCATTGGCCCAGCAGAGTAGCGAGGCTGCTGCCCATCAAACGGATCGGTCGGAGACCGTATTTCACTTTAAGGTAAATGGTGCTGAAATTGCTATTTTCGAACAGGATATAGCGTATTGCTATGGCCATCATCGCAAAGGAGAGGATTCTTTTCAGGAAATTGTGCTGATGGATGGAACCAAATATCATCCGGGCTTGAAATCACTGAGCGATCTGCTCAAGATATTCCCCTCGCTCAAACATATCTCGCGCAATCACCTGATCTCGGGACAGGCCATAGTAAACTACGAGATGCTCCGGGGAAACACACCTGTACTAACAATTTTGCACCTTAAGGAACGGATTGAATATGGCGAATCGTATCGCAGGAAACAGGCGGGCTGGAAAAATTGGCTGGCGGCACAGCTCGCCATGAACCAGAAGAAAGCTGCTGCGATGTCTCCGGAACCGCTACCGCTGGAAAAAGCTCCGTAGCGGACGGACTGAGACGGATTGTCCGACGGGTGAATCAGCCCTCTCCTGCTGATTCGGCCTGGGGTTACATCAGGCTGTCCCGTACCTGCTGCTCATCCAGATAAAAATAGTTTGCAAATAGTTTGATGGGGATGGCCGTCCTTGGCGGCAGGGCATATGCCGCTCTGATATCTTCAAATACGCGGTAACACTGCCGCTCGGTTTTGCCCAGCAGGGGCGCCGCCTCCCGTGGGTAGATCAGCATTCGATTGTTCTTTTTCATTGTTTTGATTTTTGGAGGCTCCAAAAGTCATATCAGGCCGGGATAGGAAGGTGGATCAGGCATAGATAGAGCAGCGGTAAAGCAGTACCTAAGCATAAATACAGTACTTATAGTGTACTAAAACTGCACTTTCAATGCACTTACAGTGCACTTAGCATACACTTGGCCCATGTTGAAACGGTACATGGTGCAACGAGGCTCACCGCAACTGTTGTACTGGCTTATCGATGCTTGGTCTGTGCTTTACGGCTACTTGGTCATCGGGGCTGCAGCTATTGGTCTGATTCCTCTCCATGGCTTCAAGAGGCCATGTTAATAACTTGAAGGTACTCGTTTTTTTTGTAGTTAGCGGTCTTTTTTGGCCATTTTTTCCGCCCGTTGACATTTCTTCCAACCCTTTTCGGCCCTTTCAGCATCTTCGTCCTGTCAACATCAGATAATGTCATGGCAAAACAAGTCAGTTTAATCAAATTAAAAGGGAACGTCGGGGACCTTTCCTTTTTTAAATCAAAAACAATCGGTTATCAGGCGCGTATGAAGACCGGGGTTTCGGCCGAGCGCATCGCAACAGATCCTGCCTTTGCCCGCACCCGGGAAAATGGCAGCGAATTTGGCCGCGCACATCAGTATGGCAAGAAGCTACGGGATCTGCTGCGTGATGCACTGTTCCAAAATTCGGACAGTAAGTTTAGCAACCGTCTGGCAAATAGGTTTTTGAAAGTGATCCAAAGTGATATGGAAAGCGCCCGTGGCGAGCGGATCCTGAAGGCTCAAAATCTGGTCATGCTGCAGGATCTCGAATGCAATGACCGGGCCAAGCTGGGGGATATATCCCTGGTGCCCATCACGCTCGATTACGACCGCCTGAGCGGGGACGGCACGCTGGAGTGCATGGGGCTCATCCCGCACCTCAACATCGCCAAACTGCAGGGGGCCACGCATGTGCGCCATACGCTCGTGCTGCAGGAATTTAGTGGCGAGGACAGTGATCAGCGGCCGGTCATCAACAGGTCCACGTATATCGCGCTGCGCGATGCTGCTCCGATGAATCTGCAGCTGACGGCCACGCTCCAGGCCGATGCAGCCAAGTCTGTCCTGCTGCTGGCGGGCATGGAATACTTCCAGCTGGTCAACGGCGCATATTATCCGCTGTCCAATGGGAGGTACAATGCGCTTACCATTAAACAGGTGTATGTGCCTTAGGGAAGGGTAAGCAGCCTGTAGGTGAAGACCGTAGATGGCGGGCGGCACTGCCCAAAGTCTACGGTGCTTTGGCTGCCCTTGATCGCTGTAATCTTTTAAAAATTATTATTCAGACAATGATGAGTTAAAACTAAAGAAATGCCAATCAAACACACCTTGAGGCTCCACCGGACTTATGGAACCCAGGGCACCAACGGAACCCTATATTACAATAACCAAAAGATCTGTCATACGATAGAACTGCCCGACCGCAACAATCAGCGGCGCCTGAGCTGTATTCCGGCAGGTACCTACAGACTTAAGAAACAGCAGTTCAGGAAAAATGGCGAGCAGATCGCCATTACCAATGTCCTGGGCCGCGAGGCCATCATGTTTCATGCGGCAAACGATGCCCAACGGGATCTGCAGGGCTGTATCGCACCGGTAACCACGCTCAAAGGCGAGGGGAGAGGTGAGGAAAGCCAGAAGGCACTCATTAAACTCAAAGCGCTTGTATATAGCCTCTGGGATATGAACGAAGAGGTGTTTCTCCATATATCCTAGCCAGCTGGATTTCAATGTTAAGTATCAGATCACTTAAAACTTAATGCAATGAAAAAAGTAATCCATAAAATCGGCCGGGCGCTTCAGGTAGTCTTATCGGCTCCGGTAAAATTACCGGGAAAGGTGCCGGCGTTTCTAAAATACTTGGCTATCGGCCTGGGCATCATGGAGACTGTCATTGATGAGGACCCGCCGATAAGCGGAAGCGAGAAGGCTGACCAACGTCCCGAAGATCAGGAGAATCTGCAAAAAGAACCCGAGCAGGATGTGAACAGGACAAGCCTGGCGGAGAAAGGAATGGAACATGAAACTCAATGATATACGCATGGGCGTCCTGGGAGGGACAATGTGTTCCTTATGGGCGAGTGTCTCTTTGGGCGACATGCTGCAGACGCTTTTGACAGCTGCACTGGGGACACTGGTCAGCTTCGCGACTAGCCAGTTACTTGGCAGATGGACCAAGCGTAAAAAGTGACATAAACAGTATCACAGCACCGGAAAGCTGTGCTGCGGTTTAAGTTTTAATTAATGATAGCCATGGCCGTGAAAATTTCAGATTTTCGCGGCCTTATTGCTTTGTCGATAGCGCAGATAGACAACGGTCTTATTGGTCTATCCCATACTTAGCTAAGGTCTGGACGCTAGTGTACCGTTACCGCGTTCTGGTGGAGACCATAGCGGTTTTTAAAGGTGACCGTGGCCAGTGCCGTCCCGTTACATACAGTTATTCTGTATTCCGTACTTCGCTGGAATTCCGTTATCTAAGTTATCAGATATTCGATCACAGTGAGCAATAAAAAGGCAGGAGCGAGAGAAAGGTCTTGAAAAAGGTCTTAAGAACGGTATAGAAAAAGGCAAGATTGAGGGCAAGATCGAAGGCAAGATTGAAATGCTGAGGGAGCTAGGTTTCACAATTGTTGAAATCTGCCAAAAGCTCGGCATGAGCAAGCCTGATGTGGAGAAGTTTGGTAAGAATGTAGGAATATGGCTTTTCCATAGATCAAGTTGCATTTAGTCAAATGAATAGAACTTACGTTATCAAAACTATACTGATGTAAAGTATACAGTTGTTGTCGATCAATTCGAAATAGACCTAAATAAACATAGCGATTTTATAAGGATGAAATGAGCCGACACGGATATCCGGATAAAACCTTTGGCATGTTTGTCAATAGCGACAGCCTCGTTAGGATAATAACAATTAGGGGAACTAAGCCTAAGAATGCCTATCCCTATGAAGGTGGCAGCGGGGCTGAGATGATTTTACAGATTTTATTTGCTAAATATTTTAGTTTTTTTCTATATTTGTATGGATAACCAAAAACTTAATAATGATGGCCAAATTGAAATATATTGGTAAATACGTTGATCCCAGTACCGACTTTGGTTGGAAGCTTTATTTCGGGCGTGAGGAAAATAAAA
>PJUE01000822.1_pt1 | contig 13698 bp, 14 predicted proteins | sample 1512171 | NCBI WGS metagenome assembly PJUE01 (sample SAMN08177674, study PRJNA422409) | Feces metagenome, whole genome shotgun sequencing project. | isolation source: Chicken feces (3) enriched on wood chips: alkali lignin treatment | host: Gallus gallus | place: USA: Madison | collected 2015-01-15
GTATTCACGATCAATATTTTCTTTCCCTTGAAATCGGACATTTTCACTTCTTGCCCATCAAGTGTCGTAAACTTAAAATCATAAAAATTGGGATTGCCAAATAACATTGACATATACACCATAATAGTTGCAATAATCATATCTAATTATTTTAAAGACTTAACAATGAATTACTCTCTCTTTCCAGTACCGCATCAAAAAGCTCGTTGATAGGAGATTTTAAAATGGTACCTACCTTTATCTGATGTGCTTCACAGACTTCCCGTAAAATTAAATCAAAACTATAAGCAATAGAGCCTACAAAGTGACAGGCATATTTATTATAGTCCGGATAGGTCAAAATCGAAGCTTGAACAAATTCTTCGAATCCACTCTTTACCAGATCAATAATAAAGGGATGGGTAATATTATCGGACATGAACGGTGCAAACGATGCTAAGAAAGCATTTGGACGTTCTTTTTGATAAACATTTTTGATGACGATCTCTTTATTTATTCTGTATTTGTTCGCAAATTTTTCGTTCAGATCTTTCGGCATACGGCCATATAGAAAAAGTCTAACAAGATTTTTCCCAAAATATGCCCCCGACCCCTCATCACCTAATACATAGCCATTTCCATTATGCGATGGCATCAGCTCCTCTCCGTCAAAAAAACTCAAATCAGAACCTGTCCCTAATGTCGCTACATAACCTTTTTTATTACCACAGGTTGCTAAGGCACTACCAAAAAGATCATTCTCAACAGAAATGTAAGCATTTTCGAATAAGGGCGTCAATGCATTTGAAACCATTTCCCGACGATCAGGTGTAATGCATCCTGCACCAAAAAAATACAACTCCGTAACTTCATCGGCGTAGGGAATAATTTCGGGTATCTCCTTAATAACACGTGTGATTTCCTTTTCATTTACAAAAAAAGGATTGAGTCCATTTGTACTGAACGAGATAGGTGCACTATCTGGCAATTCCAACTTCCAATCCGACTTTGAAGAGCCGCTATCAACAACTAAGATCATACAAATTTTTGATTATTTTCCCCCTATAAACTACTGTATCAAACTTAGCAAAAATTCTGATAAAAAACAGATTTTTTGCTTCATCTCCCCAGTCCAATAAAAACCGGTATTTCATCCAAAGCATCGATTATGCCTATCGATTAACACCTCATTTCTTAAATAAATTTATGTATATTGGAGGGTACTATTAGCTGCTTCCCGTCATTGTTCTTTTTCTACTGAAGGAGCAATGACGGAGCACGCTGATTCATAATTGTAGAACCAACAATCTATTTTTTTGTTTGATTAAGCGTACGATACTTTTAATTTTGTAAGCTCATACTAAAATCATCTTTCATGGACAGTGACCATTTCAGTATACCCGAAATACATTTTGAGGTATCATTTTCAGAAGTACAAGCTCATTATATCGAAGTAAAAATGAGCATCGCAAAGCTCAACCAGCCTTATGTCGATCTAAAAATGCCGGTCTGGTCTCCTGGATCTTATTTAATTCGTGAATATGCTAAAAACGTAGAACGATTCCGATCATTTGACAAAACAGGAAATACAATTGCCTACCAGAAAATTTCAAAGAACACCTGGCGAATACCCACAGAATCTTTGGATCAGATCGAAGTCATCTACGCGGTATACGGTTTTGAAGTTTCTGTGCGTACCAACTTTTTCGATAGTGACCATGCTTTTATTGTGCCTACGGCAACTTTCTTTCATATCGATGGCCGCATAGACAATCCTTCGACAATCAGCATAGCATTAAAAGATTCTTGGGCAAGTATATCAACTGGACTCGAACAAATTGGAGAACGTAAGTTTTATGCGCCAAATTTTGACATATTATATGATACGCCCATCGAGGCTGGTAATCAGGATGTCTGGAAATTCCAGGCTGCCGGTATCGAACATGAATGCGCCATGGTCGGAGGCGGAAGTTATGATAAAGAACGCTTAACGAAAGATATCACACGTATCGTCGAAGAGGAAACCCGCATCTGGGGTTCGAACCCCAATGAGCGATATGTCATTATTACCCACAACTACCAATCTGGAGGTGGAGGTCTAGAACATCTCAATTCAACAGTATTAGGAGCCTCGAGAAATGCCTATCTAAATGAGACAAGTTACAAAAACTATTTGAGTCTCGTTGCACATGAGTATTTTCACCTATGGAATGTGAAACGCTTACGTCCAAAAGCATTAGGACCGTTTAATTACGATGCCGAAAACTATACCACAGGCCTCTGGATCATGGAAGGATTCACTTCGTACTATGATAATTTAATTATTAAACGCTGTGGATTCTATGATGAAAAAGAGTACCTCGCTTTGTTAGCCAACGATTTCAATATTGTATTAAACCGCCCTGGGCATACGATACAGTCTGCAGCAGCCTCAAGCTTCGATACCTGGATTAAATATTATCGGCCTGATGAAAATTCGATGAATTCAGGAATTTCCTATTACAACAAAGGTGCAATGCTTACAGCATTGTTGGATATTAAAATTATTGCCGCTACAGAAGGTAGGCTAAAATTGGATGATGTTATCCGCGAGGCTTATGAAGAGTTCTACCTAAAACTTGATCGTGGATTTGAAGAAAACGAATTGAGAAGCCTTGCCGAACGTATCGCAGGCACTTCGCTGGACGATATTTTCGATGCTGCTCATCAGGACGGAGAACTGGAATACAACGATTATTTTAATCTAGTCGGTTATGAAATTGTTGATACCAATGTTGATAACAACACGTTGACACTAGGCATTACAACCAACAAAGTGGATGGGTTAATTTCGGTAGCGACAGTGGAAAAATATTCTGGTGCATATGATGCCGGATTAAGTGTAAAAGACGAACTGATTGCAATTAATAATAACAGGCTCGATGTTAAAGACAAGGAAATTGATTTCATTGTTCAACATGCCAAAGAGGGGGAAATATTAAACTTCCTGGTGGCACGAGATGGTTTAGTGCGGGAAATCCCTGTTCAAATCAAAAAGAGCAATAAAAAGATATACGAAATCCGTCCGCTCAAAGAACAAACTTTTCTACAGGAATTGCTAGGTAAAATCTGGATGGCTTAACACGGAAGAATTATCATTAAAAAAGAATAGCGGGAAATCCCGCTATTCTTTTTTTAAAATTTATATCTTACCGAAAAACCGATCGGATCAAATAATTTGATACTGGATTCGTTTAGAAAATCGAAATAAGGTTTTACATCCAATGAGATTTGAAACGGTGCCTGCGGAATATTATATTCAATACCTACGATACCGTCAATACTGAGATTAAGCTGTGAATCAAATGAATGACGCTGACCATCGATAATTTTGTCTTTCTCCTTATAAGAACCGATACTACCACCAAAACCATAATACCAATTAAACCCAGCAGTCAATGGTTTATAGATTTCATATAAGCCCACAACGCGGAAACGGCGAAAATCAGAATTACTCTGAATACTCATAATACCTTCCAATGCGTGGTCCGAGTTAAGCGTGTGACGATATGTAATTCCCTGAGCAGACCCGAATCGTCCACCAATAGCACCCCTATTGTCCAACTGAGCCATAGCTCTATTGGATAATGCTCCAAACATCAGCATTCCACCGACAGCCAAAAATATTTTTTTCATAAAAATCGTACGCTTTTTTGCTTTACATTTTTCCAAACATAGATAAATTGCTTTTTATATGCAATATAATTGCAGTGCACATAAAAAACTATTTACCAGAACTTCCCTTACGAAGGACCTTTTCGATAGGGTAAATATCCATTACAGCTATAACGAAACAATGTTTAATTTGTTATGACAATAATCCCAAATTATCCAACTTTATTTCTGTATATTTAGGTCAATACAGCATGTAGTAGTAACCAAATAAACTCAAGTGATATGGGCAGAATTTTTGACTTTATAACCTTATATAAAGAAAAATACGCAAAGGACATCATGGTAGCAGGGCGAGATGGAAATGGCCAGTGGAAGACATATTCTACCAAAGAATACACCGACGCAATTGACACCTTAAGCAGGGCGTTACTGCAATTAGGCCTCAAAAAAGGTGATCGGGTAGGAATCATGTCCGGCAACAGACCCGAGTGGAATTTAGTTGATTTTGCCTGCAATCAAATCGGTCTCGCAACTGTCCCCCTCTATCCTACTTTATCCGCACAGGATCTTTCGTTTATTGTAAATGACTCGGATGTCAACGTACTATTTGTCAGCAACAGAGAATTGACGGACCGTATTGAACTAGCCATCAAAGAGCACGGTATACACCCACAACTGTATACATTTGATGCCATTGAGAATTATACGCAGCTGAAAACATTCATCGAAACAGCAAAGGATGACACAACTGACCTGGCTCCACTTCGAGAGGCTGTTACAGAAGAAGATCTATTAACACTGATCTACACTTCAGGTACCACAGGACGCCCTAAAGGTGTATACCTGTCCCACAAAAACGTATACAGCAACGTCTTGGCATGCAATCATCTCATCCGATCGGATTTCAAAACAGCACTAAGCTTTCTTCCGCTATGCCATATTTTTGAACGCATGGTGGTCTATATGTACTATTCAAAAGGAATCCAGATCTATTTTTCCGAGACCTTAGACAATGTTGTTGCCGATATCAACGATGTCAAACCGGATGTATTCACCACCGTACCCCGTGTCCTGGAGAAAGTATACGATAAGATTATTGAAAAAGGGAAAGCCTTAACTGGATTAAAAAAGAAAATTTTCTTCTGGGCTGTTGATCTTGGTTTGAAATTTCAAGAACCAGAGCATAATGGACCGCTTTATAAGCTCAAACTTGCGATCGCTAGAAAACTGATATTTTCGAAATGGCAAGAAGCTCTTGGCGGAAATATTAAGATCATTGTATCCGGTGGTGCAGCTCTTCAAGAGCGTTTAGCGCGAGTATTCTGGGCCGCTGGGCTTAAAGTACTTGAGGGGTACGGCCTGACTGAAACATCTCCGGTTATTGCTGTAAACTCCTACTTACCCAATGGGTTGAAATTTGGGACTGTAGGGAAACCCCTGAAAAACTTAGAAGTTAAAATTGCTTCAGATGGTGAGATTCTTGTCAAGGGCCCTAGTATCACGACAGGCTATTATAAAAATGAAGAAGCCACAAAAGAAGCTTTTGACGATAATGGTTTTTTCAAAACGGGCGATATTGGAGAAATTACATCCGATGGTTTCCTAAAAATAACCGATCGAAAAAAGGAAATGTTTAAGACCGCAGGAGGTAAATATATCGCTCCCCAATCCATTGAAAACAAACTCATGGAGTCTACATTAATCGGACAAGTCATGGTTTTTGGAGAAAATAGAAAATTTCCGGGAGCCTTGATTGTTCCTGCATTTGATGTGCTGTCCAAATGGGCAAACCAAAAAGGTATTAACAGCGGTTCAAACGAAGAAATCATCAAAAATCCGGAAGTAATCCAAAAATATCAAGAAGAAATTAACCGATTATCTACTAACTTTGGACATTGGGAAATTGTCAAGAAATTTATTCTTCTTCCAAAGGAATGGACAATCAACGACGGTCAATTGACGCCAAAATTGAGTCTAAAACGAAAAATTATTTTAAAAGAGAACGAAGGAGCAATCGACAAATTGTATCAGGAACAAAACCAGGAGTAACAATTTGCACGATTATTGGAGCTGATCATCTTATTATGAAGCACGTTACACTACGAGATTTATTTACACTCGCCTACTGGAAAAACATTTGGCATGTCTTAATTGATGCCTTTAATGGATTCAATGATGACAAATGTATGAAGAAGAGTGCTTCATTGGCTTATTATACCGTCTTCTCCATCGGCCCACTTCTTATGATTGTTATCTGGTGTATTGGATTTTTCTATGGAGAACATCTTCAAAGTGGATCTTCAGCGCAGGATCAGGTGCTGGAGGAAGTCATGGTTCTTTTTGGTCAGGATGTGACCACACAGATCCAGTCCTATCTTCAGAAGATAACTTTCGAGAATAAATCTAATATGGGGATCACGATAGGTATCGTTACGTTGATTCTATCCTCAACAACCTTATTCGTTGATATACAAGACTCAATAAACAATATCTGGAAAGTAAAACCGAAACCGAAAAAGGGATGGCTAAAATTAATCATCAACAGGCTGATTTCTTTTTCCATCGTCATCGCCCTTGGTTTTTTACTAATTGCCTCACTCATGATCAACGGAGTTATCGTTGCCGTGACCAATTTAGTCATGACTTATTTTCCTTTTATTCCGATTGCACTCATTTCATGGGTGAATACAGGTATCACATTTTCGGTCATTGTCATTTTATTTGGCTTTATCTTTTCCTTCCTTCCGGATGCTAAAGTAAAATTCAGGGACATGCTTGGTGGAGCTATCTTTACAGGCTTACTTTTTATGTTAGGCCGGTACGGCATTTCAATCTATCTGAATCTTTCCTCCACAGCAAGCTTTTACGGAGCTGCGGGATCAATCATTGTCATGTTATTATGGATCTACTATTCGGCTGCAATACTGTACTTTGGCGCAGAATTCACCAAATTTTATGCAATCAAATTTGGTGCAGGCATTATTCCGTCCACATTTGCAGTAGCGGTTGAACAAACGGAAAAAGTTAAAAAAACAGGCAGCGACGCCGAAGCACATGTTGGAGACACCATTCAGGTCTTAAAATAAGCCGTCTATTTTTTCTCTTTTTTACCGCTAATGGAACCATCGATGCCAATGACATTGATGACTTTATCCCCAATTTGTGTAATATCGGATTTCAATCCCACCATAACGGTAAAAATATTCACAGGAGTATCCTGTATCTTCCTAAAATTATGGAGATAACCAAGCTCAAGCCCTAAAAAGAAGCCGTTAAATTTATAATCTGCCCCAGCACCTATTTTGCTGGAGAAATTTAGGTGATTTATATTTTCCATCTTAATAAGCTTTTGGTCCGCGAATACATTTGCCCTTGGCTCACTCGTCAATCCTACACCAGGCCCCACAAAACCATAGATATTCAATAATCGCATCTGCTTCCTAATGCCCCCCGAAAATGAAAGGGTATAGAAATTGGTATTTGCATCTTCGATACGATACTCAAAATTCGGATCGACCAATCGCTGCTTATACTTGAATGAAAGTGTATAAAGTGTGGGGGATACGAAAAACATTGGATTTTTCAGGGAGATATCCAAACCAATACTACCAGAAAACTTTGGCGAAAGTATATCTTTGGTTCTTCCGATCGGAAAGCCCATTCCCGTTGTACCCCAATAGTAAACTTTTCGATAATGTATCGTATCAACACCGCCCTGAGCCCGCGCGAAAGTCCAACACAAAGAAAAAAAAAGAAAAGTAAAAAAGAATTGTTTCATTTAAATGCGTTCAATATTGAATAACAACAATATTAAACGCATTTTGTTCGAAAAACCGTCAGGCTACAGGTAACTTTTTGATTGTGGTCCTTGATTGAATAACAAATCGATGATGCTTAAATCGGGGTAAAATCCATTTTTATCAGAAAAAACCTGATAATATTCTTTTGGATCACGCAGTATACTTTCTTTTTTAGGATGGATCAGGTTACGGAAATCGATCATTTCCGAAGGCGCAGGCACATACTCTTCTGTAAACCCTACTGTTCGTTTAAGTTTGATTGATTTTAGAATGAGTTCTAATTGAGCAACATTAAAATCTACCAAATACGCAAACTTTTCCTCATAGAATCGTATAAAATCATCTTCATAATATTCAAAATATGCAGAGCTACGGTAAGCTGTCTGGATACTTAGCCAATGTAAACGCTGCCAGTCAAACTCATAACTTATCCGAATATCTTTCATAGGAACACGTTCTTTATTGCCATGTTGAATGGGTACAATCAAATCCTGTACACCATTTGCTGAAGCAATGCGGGCCCGCGTACGATAACTCTGCTTTTGAAAATGCTCATATTTCTCGATGACCAAAGGAAGATTATGCTCTTGTATCGTATGAAAATAGGATATTGGTGGAAGATAACATGCCGGAAGTAATAACTGCGATTCCATAAAAACTGATGATTTTTGTTATAAGTGACGCAAAAATAACTTAAATTAAGGATATTTGTAAAGAACACTGGGAATTTTAGCTATAGCATGAAACAAAAAGCGTTAAACGCATTAATCTATATCATCTCTCTTCTCCCCTATTGGTTTCTATATTTGATCTCCGATGGGCTTTATTACATACTCTACTATATTATTGGATATAGGAAGAATATTGTATTTCAGAACTTAAAGAATGCTTTTCCAGAAAAAACGGATAAAGAACGTCTGGTGATTGCCAAAAAGTTTTATCGTTTTTTCCCCGATCTCCTTGTCGAATCGATCAAATTGAAAACGATTACCGCTGAGGAAGTAAAGAAAAAGATGACTTTGGAAGATGTAGATGAATTGACGAAACACCTCGAAGCGGGCAAAAACGTAATCGGTGTGACCTCACATTATGCCAATTGGGAGCTGGGTATTCACCGTTTGAGCTTAATCACAAACTTCCCTACGCTGATTGTATACAAACCACTCAATAATAAAGATATTGATACAGTATACAATGATATGCGAGGAAGGTTTGGCGCCGAAATGGTACCAATGAAACAAATACTTCGTCATATCGTAAAGTTGAAAGGCCAGCCCAATATCAGTATACTCGTTGCCGATCAAACACCGCTGTATTCAGATTCCGATTATTTTATTAATTGGCTAAATCAGGAAACATTGGTCTATACAGGAGCTGAAAGACTTTCTAGAATAAGTAAAGCGCCTGTGGTCTATTGCTATATCGGAAGAAAGCCCAAAAGAGGGCAATATTTCTGTAAATTTGTTACTTTAATCGAAGATCCAAGTGGCTTTGGAGAACATGAAATTACCGATATACACAATCAATTTGCTGAACAGCTTATTCGTGAAAACCCAGAATATTGGTTATGGTCACATAATCGCTGGAAAAGAAAACGTAGAAAATGAGTAAATTACCAAAAGTAGCTGTCGTTATCCTCAATTGGAATGGCCGATTTTTCCTGGAAAAATTTTTACCATCCGTATATAACAGTTCGTATCCGAATGTCGAATTTGTCATTGGAGACAATGCCTCCGATGATGATTCAATTTCATTTGTGAAACAGTACTATCCGACGATTACTATCCTTGAAAATGACAAAAACTATGGCTTCGCAGGAGGTTATAACAAAATACTGCAGCGTGTAGATGCTGATTACTATGTACTCCTCAATTCGGATGTTGAAGTGAGCCAAAACTGGATTGAGCCAGTGATTGAATACTTGGAAAGAAACCCTTCCCTGGCAGCAGCACAGCCCAAAATACGCTCATTTCATGACAAGCAGAAGTTCGAACATGCCGGAGCGGCGGGTGGCTATCTGGATTACTTTGGCTTTCCTTTCTGTAAAGGCAGAATACTACATGAAGTAGAAGATGATGCGGGACAGTACGATAATGAATCCGAGATTTTCTGGGCATCTGGAGCTGCACTTTTTATTCGCTCTGACGCGTGGAAGGAGGCAGATGGCCTTGACGAAGATTTCTTTGCTCATATGGAGGAAATCGATCTATGTTGGCGATTAAAGAAAATGGGCTATGGCATAGGCTATTGTCCTAAATCTATTGTGTATCATGTTGGTGGAGGAACCCTCAATGCAAGTAATCCCAAAAAGACTTACCTCAATTTTAGGAATAACATGGTCATGCTGCAAAAAAACCTACCGCTGGGCAAAGCCATATGGGTCATTTTCATCAGGCTTTGGTTTGACTTTGCAGCCCTTGCTAAGTTTCTGATCGACAGGAAACCCAAGGATGCCTGGGCAATCAGTCGTGCACATCAGTATTTCTTCTTGAATATTTTCAAAAATGCTAAAAAACGAAAAAAATACAAGGTGAAAGAAAATACAAAAGGGCAGTACAAAAAATCGATTATCATTGATTTTTACACAAATAACAAACATAAATTTTCTCAGCTAAATCCAGAGGATTTCAAATAGCGTATTATTTCCCTGTAACATAAAATGCAGAAAAACGCATTTTCAAAATAAAGCAGTCATTACGACAAGATTCTTTATTTATTTTATTTAAACGTACTTTTTATTTGTAATTTTGCAAAATGTTGGTGATGGATATTGAAAAAAAGATAAAAGACTTAACGGCAGAGCTCAACCATTATAACTATCAATACTATGTATTGGCGAACAGTGTTATTTCGGACTACGACTTCGACCTTAAATTAAAGGAACTCGAAGCGCTGGAAGCTCAATATCCCAACTTTGCCGACCCCAACTCCCCTACACAGCGTGTTGGTGGAGACATTACCTCCCGATTTCAAACGGAAAAGCACCGCTGGCCAATGCTTTCATTGGGCAACACATACAATCAGGAGGAGTTACTTGACTTCGACCAGCGAATCCGCAAAATCATCGGCGATCAGTTCGAATATGTTTGTGAATTAAAATTTGACGGTTTATCCATCAGCTTGACTTATGAAAATGGCCTACTAAGTAAAGCCGTTACACGCGGTGATGGTACACAAGGCGATGTTGTCACAAACAATGTTAAAACCATTCGTTCTATCCCGATCAAACTCAAAGAAGGAGATTATCCAGATCAATTCGAAATACGAGGTGAAATATTTATGCACAAATCAGCTTTTCTCCGCCTGAATAAGGAACGAGCCGATAATGAGGAGCAAACCTATGCCAACCCAAGAAATTTCGCATCCGGAACCATCAAACTCCAAGATTCAGCTGAAGTTGCAAAACGCCCATTGGACTGTTTCCTTTACTTTTTGTACTGCGACAACAGAACAAATCTATTTCACGACCATTGGAATAGCTTAAACCATGTCAAAGACTGGGGATTTCACGTCAGCGAGCATAGCAGAAAATGCAGCACGTTAACCGATGTTTTTGCATTTATTGACTACTGGGATGTCGAACGTCATAACCTAGGTTATGAAATTGATGGAATTGTTATTAAAGTAAATGATTACGCACAGCAGGAGGAACTTGGCTTTACTGCCAAAAATCCACGTTGGGCAATATCCTATAAATTCAAAGCAGAGCGTGTAGAAACCACATTGAACTCGATCAGTTATCAAGTTGGACGTACCGGCGCTGTTACACCTGTTGCCAATCTTCAACCTGTACAACTGGCAGGCACAACGGTAAAACGCGCTTCCTTACACAATGCAAATGAAATTGCACGTCTCGACCTACACAAAGATGACACTGTCTTTGTAGAAAAAGGGGGCGAAATTATACCTAAAATAATTGGGGTAAATCTCGAGAAAAGATTAGCAGGATCAACAAGTTTTGTCTACCCCACATCTTGTCCGGAATGCGACACAGTACTCATACGACAAGAAGGCGAAGCCGTACACTACTGCCCTAATGAAACGGGATGCCCACCACAAATTGTTGGCAAAATGCAGCATTTTATCGGACGAAAAATGATGGACATCGAAGGAATGGGAGACGAGACCGTGGATACTTTCTTCAAGAAAGGTTTGTTACGCAATATCGTTGACATCTATGGCCTAAAAGACCATCAAGATGACCTGCAACAACTGGAACGTTTCGGTCAAAAATCAATCGATAACATGCTCAACGGCATCGAAAAATCCAAAGAAAAACCTTTTGAAAAAGTTTTATTTTCGCTTGGAATACGTCATGTCGGCGAGACGATTGCAAAAAAATTAGCCCAGCATTTCAAAAATATTGATGCACTCGCGCAAGCCTCGACAGAGGATATCGAAGGAGTACAAGATATTGGACGCCGTATTGCGGAGAGTGTCAAAGAATACTTAGACAATCCAATTCATCAACAACAGATTGTTGCACTGAGAAATTATGGCTTAAATTTCGAAATTGAGGAAAAGGAGATTATCCTTGCGAGCAATTCACTTGAAGGGAAAACCTTCCTGATTTCCGGTGTATTTGCAGACCATTCACGTGAAGAGCTAGCAGCAGTAATTGAAAGCAATGGCGGAAAGATGTTATCTTCCATTTCTGCCAAATTAAGCTACCTCGTAGCGGGAGATAAAATGGGACCGTCCAAACTAGCGAAAGCAGAAAAATTAGGTATCCCGATGATTAATGATCAAGAACTATTTGAACTCATTAATCCCAAGTAAGTTTTTTTAATTAAATTTATATAAATACAAAAACAAGATGAACGAGCTTCACGGCGCAGGAGTAGCATTAGTCACTCCTTTTAACTCAGATGAATCTGTTGATTTCGAAGCATTAGGTCAGCTAATTGACTTGCAAATCAACGAAGGTATGGATTATTTGGTTTCTTTAGGTACAACTGGAGAAGTTGCCACTTTAACCAATGATGAACGAAAGCGTATCTGGGATTTTACTGTCAAGCGCGTGAACGGTAGACTTCCTTTGGTTGCTGGAATTGGTGGTAATAATACGGCCGAAATTGTGGAACAAATTAAAAACTTTGATCCAACAGGCTTCTGTGCAATTTTATCCGTATCTCCTTATTATAACAAACCAACACAAGAAGGCATTTACCAGCATTACAAGGCTGTTTCAAACGCCTCTCCACTTCCGGTTATTTTATACAATGTGCCTGGGCGTACAGGCAGCAATATATCAGCACAGACAACATTACGACTAGCCAATGATTTTTCCAATATCGTAGCCATCAAAGAAGCTTCTGGAAATTTTGCGCAATTCAGCGAAATTCTACGGGATAAACCTACGGGATTTCTATTGATCTCTGGAGATGATCCGGTTACCTTGCCGATGATGTCTCTTGGAGCTGCTGGTATCATTTCAGTGATTGGAAACGCATTACCGAAAAAGGTCGCCACATTAGCTAAGTTATGCGCTGAAGGCAATTATGCGGAAGCTAGATCGATCCATAATGAACTCCTTGACATTACAGATCTGTGTTTTATTGAAGGAAACCCTGCTGGTGTAAAATATATTCTACAGGAATTGGGGATCGGAAAAGATCAATTACGACTTCCTTTAGTCCCTGTTAGCGAGAAAATACAGGCAGCTATCAAAGAAGAATTAAAGAAATTGAACTAAAATATAGCCACGTTCGGTTGAGAAAAGTTTAGATCCCTCCAAAGGATCTAAACTTTTTTATTTCAAAGCTTTGCAACATAACAATATAATAACTACCTTTGCACTTCCACAAAAGTGGAATTTTAAATAACAAAATTAATTAACACAATGCAACAGTACGAATCTGTAATCGTTCTTACCCCGTTGCTTTCTGATGATGCTGCGAAAGAAGTAATCGCAAAATTCAAAAACATCTTAACAGAAGGCGGAGCCGAGATTGTCGCTGAAGACAATTGGGGTTTGAAAAAATTAGCGTATCCAATCCAGAAAAAAACTACTGGATTTTATCACTTAACTGAATTCAAGGCTCCTGGTGAATTAATCAATAAATTAGAGGTTGAATACAAACGTGATGAGCGCATTATGCGTTTCTTGACTGTAAGCTTAGACAAACATGCTAAAGCATACAACGAGAAAAAACGTAGCGGTGCATTCAACAAAAAAGCTGAAACTAAAACTGAGGAGGGCGCAAACTAATGGCTAACGAAAATATCCAATACGTAACTGCTCCTAAAGTAGAGGACAACCGTA
>PJUE01000825.1_pt1 | contig 13684 bp, 10 predicted proteins | sample 1512171 | NCBI WGS metagenome assembly PJUE01 (sample SAMN08177674, study PRJNA422409) | Feces metagenome, whole genome shotgun sequencing project. | isolation source: Chicken feces (3) enriched on wood chips: alkali lignin treatment | host: Gallus gallus | place: USA: Madison | collected 2015-01-15
CGGATCAGGAAGAACAGGCAAATCAGCATTAATGCCGCGCGATCGAAGACCGCCAGCAGCATATTGAATATTTCGTGCACGGGTAAACCTGGGAAAACGGGAAAGAACCATGATAAAAAACCTTACGCCCAATGACCAGCCATCCGTAGAATTTATGAAATGAGGATAAACCATACAGTTCAAAAGGGATAAATTGAGGTTCACCTGAAAGTTGTACTTGTGAGAAAAACCACCCAAAAGTCGTAAATCCATTGATATTAAAATGTTAAGAAAAAGGCATCAGAGATGCCTCTTTTTATTATCACTTCCCGTTTTAGCTGCAGCAGTGTTCCCGTTTTAGCGCTACGTTTTTTTTTATTTTTGCCTCTCGACAAGTCGATTTTTTTCAGGTTATTTTCTAAGCACGCCACACATCGTGGCGACGTCGCTCGGACGGTCCGGGCGCTAACGTTATCTGAGGTAGGTATGGCTGATTCCAGTCCTGAACGCCGTTTTTCGCGTATCGATCGTCTCCCCCCGTATGTGTTTAATATTACCGCTGAACTGAAAATGGCTGCGCGTCGGCGCGGCGAAGACATTATTGATTTCAGTATGGGCAACCCGGACGGCGCCACGCCGCCGCATATCGTGGAAAAACTCTGCACGGTCGCCCAGCGCCCGGATACGCATGGCTACTCCACCTCCAAAGGGATCCCGCGTTTACGCCGTGCCATCTCGCGCTGGTATCAGGACCGCTATCAGGTTGATATCGATCCCGAGAGCGAAGCCATCGTTACCATCGGCTCGAAAGAGGGGCTGGCGCACCTGATGCTGGCGACGCTGGATCATGGCGACACGGTGCTGGTGCCGAACCCCAGCTACCCGATCCACATTTACGGCGCGGTCATCGCCGGCGCGCAGGTACGCTCCGTGCCGCTGGTGGAAGGCGTCGACTTTTTCAACGAGCTGGAACGCGCTATCCGCGAAAGCTATCCGAAGCCGAAGATGATGATCCTCGGTTTCCCCTCCAACCCGACCGCCCAGTGTGTCGAACTCGATTTCTTTGAAAAGGTGGTGGCCCTGGCGAAGCGTTACGATGTGCTGGTGGTCCATGACCTGGCCTACGCCGATATCGTCTATGACGGCTGGAAAGCCCCGTCGATTATGCAGGTTCCCGGCGCGCGCGACGTGGCGGTGGAGTTCTTCACCCTGTCGAAAAGCTACAACATGGCGGGCTGGCGTATCGGCTTTATGGTCGGCAACAAAACGCTGGTGAACGCTCTGGCGCGCATTAAAAGCTATCACGACTACGGCACCTTTACCCCGCTGCAGGTGGCGGCCATTGCTGCCCTGGAAGGGGATCAGCAGTGCGTGAAGGATATCGCCGCCCAGTACAAACGCCGTCGCGATGTGCTGGTTAAAGGGCTGCATGAGGCGGGCTGGATGGTCGAGATGCCGAAAGCCTCGATGTACGTCTGGGCAAAAATCCCGGACGCCTACGCCGGAATGGGCTCGCTGGAGTTCGCCAAGAAACTGCTGCAGGACGCGAAGGTCTGCGTCTCACCGGGCGTGGGCTTTGGCGAGTACGGCGATACGCACGTGCGTTTCGCGCTGATTGAGAATAGCGATCGTATTCGTCAGGCGGTGAGGGGGATCAAGAGCATGTTCCGTGCCGACGGGCTGTTGCCCCAGGCGACAAAAACCTCGCCAGAGCAGGCCGGTCAGTAAGCGCCAAAAAAAACAGGAGCCAGTGGCTCCTGTTTTTTTAACTGCATTTTCTTCGCTCAGTTCATCATCAGGGCAAAAGTGCCGACCCAGGCGAACACAATAACCGAAAAACCCATAAAGAAATATTTCACGTTCATCGCTCCGCGTATATCGTGATACGCATTAAATACAGAGTCCAACTGAGTATAGAGAGGTGAAGTCAGGCCAGGACGGAAATGAGAATTATCCCCGTTATGGCGTCAACTCCAGCTCAGAATTCTGCGCTTCCCGCTGCCAGACGGCGCTAATGTACGCCTAAATTTCAGGGGTGACAAGAGGCATTTTTTTAAATAATTTCCGCGACTTACGAGTGTCGTGGAACGGAGACAGTTTAATTTCCTGGGGTAATAAATCGCGCTTGAGCAACATAGCGTGCTAACGATAAACCGGGGTGATTACAGGTGATTGAAAAGGTTAGTCTCAACGCGAAACTAACCTTCGGCAGAGGCTTAACGATAGAGGGACGCCTCGCCCTCGGGACGAGTTTTGAAGCGGCGATGCACCCACAGATACTGTTCTGGCGCACGCATGATCTCTTTCTCGATCACCTTGTTGATCCAGGCTGCGGCAGCAACCTCTTCCTGCGGATAGTTTTCCAGTTCCGGCATGATAAACAGGCGGTAACCGCTATTATCCGTTTTTCTCACCATTGTGACGGTCAGCATCGTGGCTTTGGACAGGCGTGAAATCACGAAGGTTCCGTTAGTCGTCGCGACATCTTTCACCGCAAAGAACGGGGCGAAGCTGCTGCCATTGCGGCCATAATCCTGGTCCGGGGCAAACCATACCGCTTCCCCTTTTTTCAGAGCGCTGACCAGTCCGCGTAAATTATTACGGCTGATCATCGCCTTATTAGAACGCATACGACCGCGGGTCTGTACCCACTCCATCAGCGCGCTGTTGTGCGGCCGATAGGTGGCCATCATCGGCTGGCACAGCCCCATCACGCGACCGCCCAGCTCCAGCGACATAAAGTGCACGCCGATCACCATCACTCCACGGTTTTTGGCCTGCGCACGCTGTAAATTTTCCAGACCTTCGACATCGAACCACTTGCGTACCCGTTTGTCCGGCCAGAACCAGGCCATCCCCGTTTCCAGTAACGCCATGCCGATGGATTTAAAGTTTTCAGTAATCAGATGTTCGCGCTCTTCGGGCGATAAGGCCGGAAAACAGAGCTCGAGGTTTCTGCGGCCAATGGATTCCCGACGTTTCAGAAAACGACGCGAGAGACTACCAAGGGTGGCACCCAACCAGAGCAGCACCGGGTAGGGAAGTTGTACGAGCAGCCACAGAACACCCAGACCAAACCACGTAAACCAGTAACGGGGATGCAGAAGGGTGAGTGTGAATTTGCATTGAGACAAGATAAGACAACCTTTATGAAGAGTGTGGAGGTAGCGCCAGACGGGCGATACGCCGTACTGCTTTTATGACCCGTATTAATACTAACGGTTCCGGGCTGTTACCGTACAGGTCGACTGGTCTGATAATGCGAGTTGCCGTTGGGCGGCGTAATGTAGCACTGAATATATCTTAACTGCTATCACTACTTTGTGCTCAAAAAACAGCAGTAAAAGGCGTCGAAAACGGGCCGATTCATTGTCCCAAAAAAGACATTAGTTTTCATGTGTTTCATAGCCAAAATCAAAGCCCATCAGCAGGTTCTGGCGCAGGGCGTGATTCAACGGATAGCTGTAACTTTGTCCGATGCTGACCGCATGAATAACCCGTAACAGTGTCCCGCCGCCCAGCCTCGAGGGTTCGTCGGTGATCGCCACCTCCGCCCCCTGCAAGCCATGACGTAAGGCGTGATAAGCCGGAGAGGCCGTGATGCTGTTATTCATCATGCTAAACACGCCCGGCAGCAGGCAAATCGTCAGCACCGGGAAGGTCAGCGGATGGCGATTAAGCAGGCGAACCGGCCGCCAGGAGGTGATATAGAGCAGGGCCGCGCTCAGGGGGAGCAGCAGCAGATAGAGCAGTTTTGCCAGATGGGTGAGGGCACCGAGCAGCGAGAACATTAACGCAATCGGCGGGACAATCACCGCCCGCGCCGCATCCTCTCCCTGCTTTTCATTCGCGCCGCCCGCGCCGTAGCTTGCCAGCTCGGCCTGCAGGCGCGGGATCTGCTGTTGCACAGCGTAATCAAGATGGGGTGCCTGTAGTTCAAGCGCAAACAGTTTCAGGGCGTCGTCTTTGGGGTACTCAGAAAGGATCCTGCTCTGGCGGGGGAGGGACAGCTTGTCACGCAGCGTTTTCTGCACCACCTCCAGCATGAAAAACGCCTCCCAGTCGAGCCGGGCAGGGATGATCTCCCCCTGATAACGCACCTCTTTCTGTGAAACATCGTAGTAGTCGAGATAGTCCCTGTAAATTTCCGCGCGCGCCGCCAGCCAGGCTTTGTAATAGCCGAGGAGCCCCCCCTCCTGGACGCTGATGCTGTCACGCAGGTTCTGCGCCGCCTCGCTTTCGAGCAGCTCGTGATAGCGGCTGACCGAGCTCATCAGAAGCGGCAGCATAGCTAAAAACGCTTTCCCCGACGGGCTGGTCCAGGTCTGCCGCTGCCCGCCGTCGGGATCCAGCGGGATCCCCTCCAGCGTCTGATGCCCGTCGATTAAGGATTGCTGGTAGAGCTGCGCCAGCAGCGCCTTATGCCGAAATTCGCCGGTGCTTTGCGCAACCTGATGCTCAATAACCCTTTCCACCGTCTGCCAGGTCACCACGCCGGCCAGCAGGCAGAGCGAAAACACCATGCTTGCCACATACAGCGCGGGAAAATCGATGCCACGTTTTTTCAGCCAGGCGTTGCCGCCCAGCACCAGCTGCAGTACCAGCAGGGACGCGGCGATGGCGGTTAACGCCCGGCCGTAGCGTTCCATACTGTGGATTTCATCGGGCGTGGAGAGACTTCCCACCAGATCCAGCAGGCGCGAGTTGAATGCCAGCTCGCAGATGAGATAGGTGAGGGTGAGGATAATTACCAGGACGTTCTGCCAGAGAGGCAGCGTCGGGCGCTTGATCTCAGGGCGGCTGCTCAGTTCACCGATGACGCGTTCCGTCATGATTTCAGCTCCAGACTCGTCTGACGGGTTATCGCCGGTTGCCAGATCTGCTCGGGCAACGAATTGTCCAGCACCGGTATTGCCCTGGGCTGTGGTTGGTCTGCGGCTTTGATCTGCGGCCGTTTTTTCACTTTCACGGGTGGCGGCTCGTCCTCTGGCATTTCGCTGAACGATTCCTGCACGCGCTGCACGGGCATCACCGGGGGATGAACGTACCCAGGGCGATAGTATTTTTGTACCGGCCGTGCCCGGCTGGAGGCATTTTCATGGGAAGAGCACCCGCTTACGCCCAGGAGTAGCGCTAACAGCATCAGCCCGCAGCGGGGTATTTTTTGCAGTGGCACGCTCATCAGTTTGTCCTGACCCTGTTCACAGCGGAGGGATGTCTCCTTAACTGTAATCGGGAATTTTAAATCAGGCAGTTGTATCGCCTGAAAATTCGCCATTTGCGCCGCTTCGGTGAGGCGGCGACATGGTCAGTATGTATTCAACGCCAACATTTATTCCTCATGATTTTTTATTATTCATTTCAGGACCATCAGCCTGGGTGATGAGACAAAAGCTCATGGTCAGCCTGCGTTTATCACTACCACGGGCGGGGGCGCAGGGTTGTATCCTCAGGATTTTGGGATATGTCCGCGCTGCGGACAAAGACGAATGGCGTTGACCGCGGCATTACCCAGCAGATTGTGGTACATCGGCGGGGCGGCGGGGCGTTCCAGCAGTTCCACCCGGTGGCCATGTTCCCGCAGCGCAGCGGCAAAGCGCGCCTGCAGATCGAACGGCGTATTGCGATCCTGTGGGCTGCCGATCACCATGATCAGCCGCAGAGGATCGGCGGCGATCCCGTCAAGATGATCGAGCGGATCCCATGGGTGCGGGAGCCCGGTGGTGTCCAGTGCCGGTGTCAGAGCTTTGCCCTGGCGCAGACGTAAACGCTGCGCCCGCTCCAGCAATCCCCAGGCGCCGGAGGAAAGTACCGCGCAGTCGATATCGCGACGGCCGGTGGTCAGCAGCGCCGAGGCGGCGGTTGAGCCGCCGCTGTGACCGCTGAGGATAAAACGCTGAATACCGTAGCGGGCTTTGATGGCGTCAAGGGCGGCCGCGATCGCCTGAAACTCTTCCAACTGACGACGACGGTAGTGGTTGCCGCTGGAGCCGTAGGTGCCGGGGCGGGCGATAACAATCGTCGGCAGCCCGGTCTGGCGCAGCATGGTGCGGGCCAGTCGGCGCTGGGCACCGGCAGTGTTGCCGGGGATGGCGTCGGGTGAACGCTTTATCTGTGAGACCCGGTCGCCTTTCAACACCACCAGCGCCAGCGGGGCGTCACGCAAATTTCCGACGCTGAAATAGCGCATGCAGGCCTCGCCGCTCGGGTACTGCACCCAGGCGGCGTCGTTGCTGGAGGGGCAGTGTTGTCGGCTGGCCGGTTGGTTCCACAGCAGCGGCTCTTCAGCGTGAGCGAAAGCGCTTATCAGCAGCAGAAACCCTAACCTGGAACATCGACTCACAATACCTCCCCGGCAGAAACAATAGACATACAGAATACACAACGCATTACACATAATGTTATCATCGGTTAGGATTTTTCTGACAGGATTCCTCTGGCGTTATCAGGAGTTAACATGCCGCTCAGTGACTTACTTGCGCAGACCCGCCCGGCGATGGAATTGCTGGACGTTGCGCCTAAACCGCCCGTTTGCCCCTCCTGGGCGATCTTTTTTAGTGCTTCCGACAGTCAAAACCGTGCGCACATTGTGCAGGGTCATGGCGATACCTTTGATCAGGCCTGGCAGCAGGGCGCCGGGGCGCTACAACAGTGGCAACAGCAGAGCGGAGCTGACGTCCGCTGGCTGCGGGTTGACCTCGTCGATAAAGTGAAAGCGCTGCGCTGGGACACGCTGAAAGCCCAGTTAGCCAAAACCAAACGTAACTATTTTCGCTATGGCCTGAGCTTCGATCCGGCGTTTCGCTATGCCATGCTGGAACAGGAAATTGCCGCCAACGCGCTGCTCTATCACGGCGATCACGGCGTCGCCACCCCGAATGCCAACAACCTGGCCCATTTTACCCGTCGTCGCTTCGGGGCGGTGCTGAGCTGGCCCGAACAGCCTGACCAGGCACTCTGGCGTTTCACCACCCGGGCCTTTTTCTGCGATGGCGAGCAGCTGTTGCCTGTCGAGTCGATCGGGCGTAACAGCGGTTACCGCCAGCTACCCGACTGGCAGGCGACGGCGCTGGATCCGATGATCGCCTCGGCCACTGATTATCTGGCGCGCCAGATTACCCCTTCCGGGCGCTACCAGTACGGCTGGTTCCCCTGCTTCGATCGCGCCATTCCGACCTATAACGCCCTGCGCCACGCCAGCTCAACCTATGCGCTGCTCGAAGGCTGGGAGGTGACGCGACAGCCTGCGCAGTTCGCGGCCATCGAGCGGGCGCTGGCCGATCTCTGCACCAGCTTTATTCGCACTTATACCCTGCCGGATGGCAGCGAAGCCGATTTCCTGGTGGATACCGGGGATGAGATCAAGCTGGGCGGCAACGCGGTATGCATCCTGGCGATGGCGAAATACAGCGAGCTGACCGGCGATCCCCGCTACCTGGAGCAGATGGCGCGGCTGGCGAACGGGATTGGCTTTATGCAGGATCCCCAGACGGGTGGGTTTGTGCATGTGCTGAACGGCCGGGATCTCTCCCTGAAGGCGGCGCACCGCATTATCTATTACGACGGTGAAGCGGCCTTCGCGCTGATGCGTCTCTACGGGCTGACAAAGGCGCCGCGCTGGCTGGCAATGGTCGAGCGAGCAATGGATCACTTTATCGAACAGAAGCACTGGCAGGCCCACGATCACTGGCTCAGCTACTGCGTAAACGAGCTGACGCTGTACCGGCCGCTGGAGCGTTATTACCAGTTTGGGCTGGATAACGTGCGCGACCACCTCGATTTTGTCCAGAACCGGGTTACCACCTATCCCACGCTGCTGGAGCTGATGATGGCCGCATCACGGATGATCGCGCGGCTTGAAACCTCCCCGCATAAACACCTGCTGGCGGGCTTCGACATGGCGGTATTCAATCAGGCGCTGGAGACCCGCGCCCGCTACCTGGCTAATGGCTTTTTCTGGCCGGAGCTGGCGATGTTCTTTAAAAACCCGCCACGTATCGTCGGCAGTTTTTTTATTCGCCACCATAGCTACCGGGTGCGGATCGACGATGTTGAGCACTACCTGTCTGGCTATGTCGCGTATCGTCAACGCTGGCGCGCCCGGTCAGGCGAGCAGTAAGCCGCTCCCATGCGACCTCCGCGTTCCTTCATCTCAGTGCAGTGTCGACGTTGGTTGTCGCTCTGGCTGGTGGCATTGCTGGTTATCTCCCCCGGGCTCGGCGCCGGGTGGAATTTTAGTGCCATCAGCACCCGCACCGAGCGGCTATATGGCCCGGCCACCCCCGCCGCGCGGCAGCGGATCGATGAGTGGGCGGCCTTGCTTAACAACCCAGCGCAGGGCACGATCCAGGACAAGTTAAAGCAGGTTAATCAGTTTTTTAACGCCAGAATGGCCTTCCGGGATGATATCGTCGTCTGGAAGCAGCAGGATTACTGGGCAACGCCGATTGAATTTCTCCGTAAAGGGGCAGGGGACTGCGAGGACTTTGCGCTGGCGAAATATTTTACCCTGCGCGAAATGGGCGTTCCTGCGAACCAGTTACGTATTACCTATGTAAAAGCACTCGAACTGAATCAGGCGCATATGGTGGTGACATGGTATTCCACCCCCACGGCGATCCCGCTGGTTCTGGATAATCTTAAAACCGCCATCCTGCCGGCCACCCAGCGTACTGACCTGCTTCCGGTGTACGCGTTTAACGGCGAAGGGCTCTGGCTGCCGCAGTCCGGCGGCAACAAACGCGTGGGCGACAGCAAAAGGCTCTCCCGCTGGCAGGATCTTCTCACCCGAATGCGTGCAGAAGGATTTGTAATTAATGAATAGGATAGGGCCATGTCTCTTTATAAACAGCTACTGATTGGCATCTGTTTATTTACGTTCGTCATTTTCTGCGGGAACTTCGTGGTGACCCTGGAAAGCTCACGGGAGCAGTACCGCAACCAGCTCAGCGCCCACGCGCAGGATGCGGCGACGGCGCTGGGGCTGTCGCTGACCACCCATATCGACGACCCGACCATGACCGAGCTGATGGTGAACTCCATCTTCGACAGCGGCTATTTCTATCGCATTCGCGTGATCGACATTAAGACCAATAAACCGATCATCGAGCGCAGCGATGTGCCCCAGGATACCCGCGTCCCGCAGTGGTTCGTGCGGCTGGTGCACCTTAGCCCTGGCGAAGGCGATGCCATCGTGATGCGCGGCTGGACCCAGGTCGCCCGGGTCGAAGTGGTCAGCCATCCGATGTTTGCCCTGGCGCGCCTGTGGAACGGCATTGTCGCCAGCTTTTTGTGGCTGACCGGCTGTAGCCTGCTGTTCCTGCTCGCCGCCACCCTGCTATTACGCCGCAGGCTGCGCCCGCTTAACTATATTGTCGACCAGGCGATGGCCATCTGCCGCCGCGAGTTCCTCAATGTGCCGGCCCTGCCGAAGACCCCGGAGCTGCGCCGGGTCGTTGAGGCCACCAACATGATGGTGACCCAGCTTAAAGCGTTATTCAGCGAACAGGCCCGGCGCACCGAGTCCCTGCGTCAGGAGGCCTATCATGACAGCCTGACCGGTCTGAGCAACCGCCGCGCGTTTGATATGCAGCTACAGTCGCGCCTGAGCGATGAAGAGAACGCCGGCGGGCACATCCTGCTGCTGCGGGTCCAGGATTTGATGGGTCTCAACCAGCGTCTGGGCGGGGCGAAATCCGATCGGCTGCTGGTGGCGGTGGCGGATATTCTGACCGGCCTGCAGCGCAACTATTTTCACAATGAAGGCTTTGTCGCCCGCGTGCGCGGCGGGGAGTTCGCCATTATCGCCCCGCAGATCCTCGGGCAGGATCTCGATAACCTGAGCAACACCCTCAGCACCCAGCTGAAGGCGCTGTCTGAGACGGGTATGAGCGACGTGACGCCGGTCGCCCACTTCGCGCTGGTTCCTTTTAACGTGGGCGATACCCCCCAGGCGGTGCTGGCGCAGGCGGACCAGGCGCTGGCGAGAGCGGAAACCGAGATGCGCTTCTTTGCCAGCTCCGATACCGTACCGACCGGAGAGCGCGAAGAGGATCATCACAGCTGGTACACTCGCCTGGATACCGTGCTGACCAATGGCACCTTTGAGCTGTTCTCGCAGCCGGTGTATGAGTGCAACAACGCGCATGTGGTGCTGCACCATAAGATCCTTGCCCGCATTAAAACCCGTGAGGGTGAGCTGGTGCCGGCGGGGCGCTTTATGCCGTGGATCCACCGTCTCGATCTCAGCCGTCGCATGGACATCGTGATGCTGCAACAGACCCTGCAAGAGCTGGCAAAATCGCCGCGCCCGCTGGCGCTCAGTATCAGCGGCGCCAGCGTCGGAGACGACCAGAGCCTGAACGCTCTGCTGCAACCGCTGAAAGGTGCACCGCAGCTGGCAACATGGCTGACTCTTGAGCTGGATGAAAATGAGCTTCCCGATGTTGAGCGCGTAAACGTGCTGGTCAGTCGTCTGAAGGCATTGGGTTGTCGTCTGGGGATCCAGCATTTTGGTGGTCGTTTCCACCTTATCGGCAATTTACCGCAGTGGGGTCTGGCCTGGATTAAAGTTGATGGCAGTTATATTCGCGATATAGACAGCGAGGACGATAAAAAACTGTTTATTGAGGCAATTTACTGGGCGACACGCCAGATTAACCTGCCGCTTATTGCCGAACGTGTGGAAACAGCTGGTGAACTGACGATTCTGGAAAAAATTGGCCTTCATGGCGCGATGGGTCGCTATTTCGCTGACGCCAGTACGCTGGGCGGAAATTAACCTCACAGGCTGAACGGAGGCTGAAAATGTATTACGTAGAACGCGATACGGAAAGACGAATTATTCGGGTGGAGCTGACCCCTTTTTCCACGATGACGGAACAGCATGACCTGTGCACACCCGAGATTGACGAGTGGATGCGTCAGCGAGAGATCCGCGAAGCCACGCTGTATCAACTGCGGCAGAGCGACCTTGAAATGGTGCGCGTGCTTGAAGACTTGATCGAGGTGCTGATGAGCAAAGGCGTGATCACCATTACCGATCTGCCGCCAGCTGCGCAGGCTAAACTCACCAGCCGTGCGCAGGCGCGCCGCTCGCTGAGCGGTCTGGAAGGGTTAATCGCAGAGGATGATGAAGGGCTTATTTAATCCCTATCGTTACGTGAAGGGATTAATCAACAATGACCAGGGGGCGATGGCCTGGCTCCCTGTTTTGATAGGCATACCTTTTAAAATTTCTTTTCATTCATGTCATCTATTAATATAAGGCCCTGACTCGGGCCTGCATCAATAAATTTGTTGCTGAAAGGCGTATCGTAGTCAGAGTTGCACAGCAAATTACTAATACAGATTTAATTCTCTTTTAGCATTCTAAGCCTGAGCAATGGATGAATTGGGCGTGAAAAGGATTGAGGGATAAATATATGAGCGGCGTATCCGGGATCGTCAAAGCAGTAATAGGGCAGGTATTCGCAGTCAGTCCTGATGGCAGCACGCGGTTGCTGACGGAAGGTGACAGGGTCCTCGACGGGGAACAAGTCCAGACGGGAGCAACTGGTGCGATTACCTTATCGCTGGCGAACGGCAAACAGTTAGATCTGGGCCGTGACAGCCACTGGGACAGCGCAGGGCATGTGGCCACCGATGCCACAGCGGCCCAGCAGCAGGACGTTGCAGCTATTCAGCAGGCCATTGCCGACGGGCAGGACCCGACGCAAACCCTGGAGGCGCCGGCCGCAGGTCCTCAGCCCGGTGATTCTGGGGGTGAGCCAGGTGGCAGCGGCGGAGGGTCGCATACCCACGTCGTGCTCGATTTAACCGCTGAGATTGTCGACCCTAATGCAGGTTACCCGACGATCGGCCTTGATTTTCCTGATGATGAGCCCCCGGAAGAATTAACGCTGCTCGATACTGACGATTCGGATGCGGATGCGGATGCAGACTCTGACGCTGATGCCGACGCGGATGCCGATGCCGACGCCGACGCAGATGCAGATGCCGATGCCGATTCTGACGCGGATGCCGATGCAGACTCTGACGCCGATGCCGATGCCGATGCCGATGCCGATGCGGACGCAGACTCTGACGCGGATGCAGATGCAGATGCCGATGCGGATGCAGACGCTGACGCTGATGCTGATGCCGATTCTGACGCCGACGCCGACGCAGATGCCGATGCTGATTCTGACGCGGATGCCGATGCAGACTCTGACGCCGATGCCGATGCAGACTCTGACGCCGATGCCGATGCCGATGCCGATGCGGATTCTGATGCGGACGCCGACGCCGACGCCGATGCGGATGCAGATTCCGATTCTGACGCTGACGCGGATGCGGATGCGGACGCCGATGCCGATGCGGACGCCGATGCGGATGCAGACGCCGATGCTGATGCCGATGCCGATGCCGATGCTGATGCTGATGCTGATTCTGACGCCGATGCAGATGCGGATGCCGACGCGGATGCTGATGCTGATGCGGATGCGGATGCGGATGCTGATGCCGATGCCGATGCCGATGCCGATGCCGATGCCGACGCGGATGCCGATGCCGATGCCGATTCTGACGCCGATGCGGATGCAGACGCTGATGCCGACGCAGATGCAGACGCTGACGCCGATGCTGATGCAGACGCGGATGCGGACTCTGATGCAGACGCAGACGCCGATGCGGATGCCGATGCCGACGCCGATTCCGATGCTGATGCTGATGCCGATGCGGATGCTGATGCCGATGCCGACGCGGATGCCGATGCGGATGCAGATGCTGATTCTGACGCCGATGCGGATGCAGACGCTGATGCCGATTCTGACGCTGACGCGGATGCGGATGCCGATGCGGATGCAGATTCCGATTCTGACGCTGACGCGGATGCGGATGCCGACGCTGATGCCGATGCTGATTCTGACGCCGATGCAGACGCGGATGCTGATGCCGATGCAGATGCAGATGCAGATGCTGATGCTGATTCCGACGCCGATGCGGACGCTGATGCCGACGCGGATGCCGATGCGGACGCTGACGCTGATGCCGATGCCGATGCCGATGCCGATGCCGATGCAGATGCTGATGCGGACGCCGATGCTGATGCTGATGCCGATGCCGATGCCGACGCTGACGCGGATGCCGATGCAGATTCCGATTCTGACGCCGATGCTGATGCAGACGCCGATTCCGACGCGGATTCTGATGCCGATGCCGATGCCGATGCCGATGCCGATGCGGATGCAGATGCTGACGCCGACGCCGACGCGGATGCTGATGCCGACGCAGATGCCGATGCGGACGCAGATGCAGATGCAGACGCAGACGCAGACGCAGACGCAGATGCCGATGCCGATGCTGATGCCGACGCCGATGCTGATGCCGACGCGGATGCTGACGCCGATGCCGACGCGGATGCAGATGCAGATGCGGATGCAGATGCAGATGCTGATGCTGATGCTGATTCCGACGCCGACGCCGACGCCGATGCAGATTCTGACGCTGACGCTGACGCCGATGCGGATGCAGATGCAGATTCCGATTCTGATGCTGACGCGGATGCCGACGCAGATGCCGACGCAGATGCCGATGCCGATGCCGATGCCGATGCCGATGCCGATGCTGATGCCGATGCCGATGCCGATGCCGATGCTGATGCCGACGCGGATGCCGATGCTGACGCTGATGCCGATGCCGACGCTGACGCTGATGCCGATGCCGA
>PJUE01000827.1_pt1 | contig 13625 bp, 11 predicted proteins | sample 1512171 | NCBI WGS metagenome assembly PJUE01 (sample SAMN08177674, study PRJNA422409) | Feces metagenome, whole genome shotgun sequencing project. | isolation source: Chicken feces (3) enriched on wood chips: alkali lignin treatment | host: Gallus gallus | place: USA: Madison | collected 2015-01-15
AACCAGCAAAGCGATCCGCTTTTACGAAGAGAAGGGGCTGGTGACGCCGCCGCTGCGCAGCGAGAACGGCTACCGGAGCTACACGCAAAAGCACCTCGATGAACTCACGCTGCTGCGCCAGGCGCGTCAGGTGGGGTTCAATCTGGATGAGTGCGGCGACCTGGTGAACCTGTTTAACGATCCCGCCCGACACAGCGCCGATGTTAAAAGCCGGACGCTGGAGAAGGTGGCCGAAATTGAACGCCATATCCTGGAGTTGCAGGCGATGCGCGACCAGCTGCTGGCGCTGGCCGAAAGCTGCCCGGGGGATGAGAGCGCCGAGTGCCCGATCATCGATAACCTCTCCGGCTGCTGCCATCGCAAGGCGAAGGTCTAGCCGCGAGCCGGGTTGAGCAGAAACACTACCGTACCGCGATACCAGGGGGAGCGCTGGAGCTGCGCTTCGGCCAGAACATCCCGTTTGCCGCCCTGAACCAGCCCGAGCTTGAACGGAATGCGCAGCCGGGTAAGGGCGGGCAGATAGGCCTGATAGTTGTCTACCGTATGGCGACCCTGATAGCTCTGGATCACCAGCTCATCCACCGCCAGCGCGTTCAGCGTGGCGACATCCCCGGTTTTTGCCCAGTCCAGCAGCCCGGTCACCCCCAGCGAAAATTCGGGGGGCAGCTGCTGGCGCAATTGCTGTAAAAAGCGTGCGTAGTCCGCCAGCTGGTGGGTGGCGGCATCAAAATCGACCTGCAAACCCACCACCTGATTTCCGGCGGCCTGCCAGCGCTGCATCAGGCGGACAATTCTTGGCACGATGGCCGGCGGCACGTCGAGAGTGGTGAAGCGCACGGTCAGCCAGAGGGAGGGAAACGTCAGGCGGCTGACCGGCAGACCGAGGCGCTGAAACACTACCTCATTCGGCCGGGCCAGCACTTCCCCCTGATGCAGATAGACCGTTTGCGCCTCTTTCAGCGCCTCGCTGGCCTTCACGCCCGACCAGAGCCAGAAGGCCGGGTGCTCGCGGGCGGTGACGGTATCCGCCTGCGCCTGTCCGGCCAGCAGCGCGGCTACCAGTAGTATTTGAGTTTTTGCGCCCACGGGCTGCCCGGATACTGCGTTTTTAACTGCGAGAACCAGCCTTTGCGCTGGGATTTTTCCACGTCTGCTCCGCCACATTCGTTATAGCCGGACGGGGCGTAACACATGATGGCCCGATAGAGCGCGTAGCTTTTATCTTCATGCTCCGCCTTCGGCGACGCGATGACCTGCTGGTAGTAAGCCTGTCTGTTGAATTGCCCATAAGGTTCTTTGCGGTGAATAGCCGTCTCCAGCACGTCGTTGCCCGCGCTGTCTTTCCAGATATCAACATGGGTATTCGAGGTGCGGAAGAACTCGCCCAGACAGTTCAGAGCATGAGCATCTTTAGCGTTCTGGCTGAGCACCTGCACGGTGTCATCCAGGCTACGGCAGACGTAACCGGCTTCGGCGACATCACCGTTCCAGTCGAAGGTGGTGAGATTCACATCGTCAAACGCCTTGCCCACAACGGGTGGCGTAATGGCGCTGATGAGTTTTCTGTCGCTTAACCAGTCGCTAAAGCGGTTTTCCGTTAAGTCGCGTACCAGCAAGGTATGCAGCGCAATGGTGCGCTCTTCGTTGTTGGGCCCCTGGCTGGCCTGCTGGCGTAACCGCTCAGGCGAAGCCACCGCTTTCAGCACCCGGGAGCGAAAACGCAGGTTGGTGACGGCGCTATCCGCGGCAAAAATCGCCTCTGTGTTGCCACTAAAGACCTGGGTCGCCGCCAGTTTAGCCTGCACGTACTGCTGCTGTTCAGGATCCTGGCTGAGTTTCAGTAGCTTCAGCCAGAAATCGCGTGCCGCGGGCCACTGCTTTTGCGCCATCAGCGCGTCGCCGTACAGGACCTGCTCGCTGAAGGCGAGAATATCGTGCGCCGGGAGTTTCTCAGCCGGTTTAACGGCCTGAAGAATGGCGGCGTGGTTATCCGTCGCCTGCCACAGGTTCAACTGTAAATTGCGCCACAGCGCCAGCTTGCCGCTCTGTTCAAACGCCGGTTTGCTGCCGTTGAGATCCTCCTGGGTCAGGGTCGGTTTCTCGTCGCTGTTCAGGCGAAGGGCGCGCAGCAGTTCGATATAGCTGACCCGCGGCGCATCGGGGAAGGCCTCCCGTACGGCGCGACCGTAGAACTGCATGCCGTAGACATTATCGTATTCTGTCACCAGCCCGCGCAGCGCCTCAGCATTCTCAGCCTGCTGGAAGCGCTGCTCGTACAGCCCCGCCAGCTGCGGCCACGCCTGCAGATACCAGTTGATGCGACGCAGCATGCCGCGCGCTGAATCGGCATAATGGCCCTCTGGCCAGCGCTGGAGATAGGCCTGGGCGGCTTTCTGCGCCTGTTCAGCGGCCGGGCGGTCGATGCGATCGATATCAAAATCGCCGTATTCTCCCGTGCTGTTCTGGCTGCTTTTGTTCAGCGCCGTGCGCATCAGCATATAGTTAGCGGTCTCTGCCAGCCACGGACGATCGCTGTCGACAAGCAGGGTAAACGCCCGATCCGCACCGTCGTAATCCCCGGCATAAAAACGGGCTGCTCCCGTCAGATAGGTTTTATAGGGCAGGGCAGGCGACTCCGCCGGGAGGGCCGCCAGGGAAGCCGAGATCTGCTCATCGGTTGCGCCGGCGTATAACCCCAGACGCGCCTGACCCAGAGCATGGCGCTGTTCCGCCGTCAGCGAGTCGTCCGCCAGCAGCGCGGCAAAAAACTGGCTGAGGCTGTCGGCACTGTTCGAGACGAAGCGGTTTTCCTGCTCGCCGTCCTGATGGGTTTCGACGGGCTCAAGCTGCAACGCGGCCAGCTGCTGGTTGAGCAGGCTCTCTTCAGCCGGTTTATCCGCCGCTGCGGTGGGCGGCGTCTCCATGTCGTCCCACTCCGGGTGGTAAGCAAAGTAGAAGTCGCGGGAGCGGGTGATATCCGCAGGCATCGACTGGACCGGCAGGGCGAAGGATTTGGCTTCGCTCAGCAGACGCAGCAGGTTGTCGCGGGAGTCGTTGCCGGGCGTCAGCACCGGGTCCCCTTTCAGCAGACAGTGCTCATCGCTCCAGTTGCAGTCTTCCATATCAAAGGAGGCGAATGCCGGTGCGGCGCTCGCCAGTAGTGCGCTAACGCTGATTGCCAGCGTTGTCTTCCTGACCATCATGCTCATCCTGTTGTTATCGGGAAAGGGCCCGGACGCGAAGGGTGATCCCTTCGACGGCCACCACCTCAACTTTGGTGCCGGCGCTTAAATCGTCGTCGGCAATAACCGGCCACGAGCTGTCGCCGACGCGCATATGACCGCGCCCGTTCAGCAGGGCGGTATCAAGGGTAAACTGCATCCCCACCAGCTGCTGTCCGCGCTGGTTGAGCCGGGCATCGGCGGGCTTTTGCCTGCGCACCTGCCTTGAGAGCCAGCGCCACCACAGCCATGCGGCCGTCAGGGTCAGCACCGCAAACAGCGCCCCCTGCCAGGCCCAGTCGAAGGGCAACAGCCAGACCAGTAGCCCGGTGATAACCGCCGCCACGCCGCTCCACAGCAGATAGCCGTTGCCGCCGAGCATTTCGGCCGCCAGCAGCAGGCCGCCAAGGCTCAGCCAGAAGACATGCGGATGTGCCGCGATCGTCTCGATCATAATTTGCGCTCGTTGCCGCTGTTCTTGATCAGTTCCGCGATGCCGCCGATCGCGCCCATCAGGCTGCTGGCATCTAACGGCATCATCACCACCTTGCTGTTGTCCGCCGAGCCGATCTGTTGCAGCGCTTCGGTGTATTTCTGCGCCACGAAGTAGTTAATCGCCTGGATATCTCCGGCAGCGATCGCCTCCGAAACCATCTGGGTGGCGCGGGCTTCCGCTTCCGCCGAACGCTCCCGGGCTTCAGCCTGTAAAAATGCGGACTGGCGTTCGCCCTCGGCTTTGAGGATCTGCGACTGTTTTTCCCCTTCGGCCTTCAGGATCTCGGCCTGGCGTACCCCTTCGGCCTCCAGAATGTAGGCGCGCTTGGTTCGTTCGGCCTTCATCTGGGCGTTCATGGAGGTGATCAATTCTGCGGGCGGACGCACGTCGCGAATTTCAATACGGGTGACTTTGATGCCCCACGGGTTAGTGGCTTCATCAACGATGTGCAGCAGGCGGGTGTTGATGCTGTCGCGCTGGGAGAGCATCTCGTCCAGCTCCATGGAACCCAGAACGGTACGGATGTTGGTCATCGTCAGATTAATGATCGCCAGCTCAAGGTTACTCACCTCGTAGGCCGCTTTCGGCGCGTCGATCACCTGAATAAAGCATACCGCGTCGATGGTGACGTTGGCGTTATCCCTGGAAATAACCTCCTGAGAGGGGATATCGAGCACCTGCTCCATCATATTGATCTTGCGGCCAATGCGGTCCATGAACGGCACCACCAGGCTTAAGCCCGGCTGAAGCGTGTTGGTATAACGGCCAAAACGCTCAACCGTCCACTGATAGCCCTGCGGTACGATTTTCACCCCGGCGGCAACAATGACCAGCGCGACGAAGATCAGAATAGGGATGACGATGAACATATAAAACCTCCTGTTTTGTATTCCATATTGCGATAAAAACTGTTCGTTTGTTGCCCATAAGTATACCGATAAACAGGCCCAAATTCGCGCCGAATCAGTGGTGCGGGCTGGATCCAGACATAAAAAAGCCCCGCTAAAAATAGCGGGGCGGGACAAAAAAACATCAGAATGCAGGTGGTCAGGCGTCGGGCCCGGTCCAGGAGAAGTCGGAGATATACTGCTCGCCGGCTTCATTGATCGCGCGTGACAGCGCGGCATAATATTTTTCCAGACCGATAGCTTCAATCTGCTGCAGCTGCTCGCGTACCGGGGCACAGAACAACCCGGCATTCCCGGCTTCGACGCGCTTATTGTTAGGCGGCAGGTCGCCGGTGATGGCCTTAAACCAGGTGCGGATCCCCTGCTTAAGGTTGTTTGGCGCCTTCGCCAGATTGTCGATACCGGTCAGCACCTGCAGGGTGGGGAACCGATCCTCCGCAACGGCGTTTTTCAGACGCGCAAAGAACTGGCTGAACAGCTCGAACGAGCCCAGCTCGATGATTTTGGGTTTGGTGGTTTTGCCATTTTTATTGCCGATCTTGCTTGCGGCAGGCGTGCTGGACGGCACGACCCCTGTCTTATGCAAGTCTAATCCGAACAGCAAATTGCAGTGGGCGCGACGCTCTTTCAGCGGGTAAGACATCAGCACGTCGATAAAAGTCGTCGCCATCACATCCGACAGCTTATGGTTAATGAGCCACTGGGTGCGAGAAAAGTCAGCAGGGGAGACAAACCACTCCGGAACCTCATCGTAACGCTTCGATTTCCCTTTCCCATCGAATTCAATGAAGTGCGTACCGTTATCGAAGGCAAATTTGCAGTTTTTAAAGCTGACAATAGTGGTATTAACGATCAACGCTTTTTTTACAAAATCAACCACTTCAGGGCCAATAACAAAGCTGGTGATTGCCGAGGAATTGATGACTTGCATTAATGTTTCTACATCAGGAACGCCGGGCTTCAGGGAGGTGAACTCATAAAAGATGTGTGTCATGCCGCATACTTCCTATAGTTATTAGCCTGCCATTTCAAACACCCAAAAGTTTAACATTTCTCACCTGATGAGGCCATTAGCTATGGGTGCGGGGCACTATCCCGATCACACTATGGCCTTAAAGTCTGGACTTATTCGGATGAGTTTTAAAAAAGAATGAATGTGCGCAAGCCTATTTTCATCAGTCGGTCGCCCTCTCTCATTATCTGAAAATACCCTGATAGATACCTAAAACGGATTACAAAATAAGAAGCTTTATAAGATTAAGAGATGCAGACTTATTAAGTCTGTATTGTCTTGTGTGTTTCATTCGAAGTGTGGCTTTATTTCGTATGCACTCTAAATGAAGTCTTTCTCTTGAATGAGAAATATTTCACTTAGCCGCTAACATGAGAATCCAGCCTTATGTGATATTTATATTTTTTATTTTTGCAAATATATAGTTTTTTGTGCTTTTTAATGACTTTTAATTGGTTTTATAAGCTTGCTTTCAGTCTGTTGAAAGTCTTTTTTATTAATGTCATTGGAAGTCATAGTGTAACAGGGTGTTATTTTCTTCTGATTTTTAAAGACTTTTTTAGTGATTGTCTGTTGGTGTTTGTTTGTGTCTTTTGAAGTGTTTGACTTGATTTATTTGTAGTCTCAGAATTCTCTCCATTCAGATCCCTGTAGTCTGAACGTTGTTAATAACTTATATGAGACTTCAATGTCATGAGTACTTCAATCAATACACGTAATGCTGAAATCAAAATGGCTTTCATCGCGGGTAACACGAACAAAACTGAACTGGCTTCATACTTTGGTGTGTCTGTGTCCACCATACGCCGTGTATTGGCTGGCGTAGTCCTTTCTGTTGCCGTTGGGGGCTCTGCGGTGGCCGCAACGGCCGATCAGAACTTCTTCAATATAAAGACAAAAGCTGACGCTTCTCATCTGGCTGCTGATGTCAGTCCACAGATTGCTGACAGTGCTTTGAAAACCTCTTCTACAGCCGCCTGAATCGATCGGTTCTAATCACTAATTGCATATTGAGCAAACTAAAGAATGAAACGCACTGTATTAACCACCGTAATCTCTTCTCTGCTGACCGTTGCTACTACCAATGCTATGGCAAGCGCAGTTAAAACCGCTCCTGCTTCCGTTACCGAAGCGCAGCACAACACTGCTATCGCCAGTGAGAACTATCACGCGGCACTCACCACCTTCAACGCTGCACCTTCTTCCGAACGTGAATATGCTGCAGGTAAGCTGGATACCGCGCACGACAAATACACCACCGCTGTGCTGGCTGAGAAAGTTGCCATTAAGCAATGGCTGACCCCTGACCTGAACGTTGCACCCACTCAGGTTGCTGCCTCCCCGGCTGCTGCTCCTTCTCTCGTACCACAGGCAACGCCAGTATCTCATGCGGTACCTGTCGCTCCGGCTACTCCGAACGTGCCGCAGTCTGTGCCTCAGGCTGCACCTGCCGCTGTTCCTTCTGTTATTACCTCTACGCCAGCAGCTCCGGTTGCTCAGAAAGAGATCAACGTGCCGCACATGGGAACTTACTCTGCGCCTTCCCTGTTGCAGCGTAACCCCACAGCACCCGCTATCCCGACCGTTTCTATGCCTCACGTTGAAGTGGTGAGCTCTGTTCCTGCACCGCGCGGTAACTATGGTGATAATGCGATCGTTAACCCTCAGAACATGGTTACCACCACGACCCTGGTGACTAACGTACCTGCGCCATCGGTGCATCTGCCGACCCAGCTTGCACCGACTCAAAAATCGCCAAACGCACCTGTTTATAACGTTCCGGCAGAACAGAAAACGCCCGTTGCCATCACTCAGACCACGCCATCTAAAATCCCTGCTGCACGGGTTGATCAAATCGCTCCGGCATATCCAAAATCTCCTGTGACAGCCACCCCGGACGCTGCACCAACTCACCTGGCCGCGAACGTTACGCCGAACAAAATGGTTCACCCGGATTTCGTTGCGCCGCAACCTGCTGCGTATAACGCACCACTGCCAGTAAACATCCCTACCGCTCAGGTAAAGGAAGTTGCTCAGGCTCCGGTTGCTGCTCCTTACCATGTTCCAGTAGGTAAAGAGACGGTTACTGCGCCAGCCGAGAAAGTTCAAAGCCGTATGCTTAACAATCTGACCGCTAACCACGCCAATGTGAACGGTGCCTCCCCGCTGATGCAAGACGCTGCATTTAAAGCTGTGCTGGGTGATTTGCAAATGCTGAACATTGGCAAACTTGATGTTGCGGCCGACAAGATTTATCAGTCCAAACAAGACGATCGCATTAAAGCGAATGAAGACAATCTGGTTGATGCCAACCACAAAATTATCGGTCTGGACAAAGACAAGGCTGATAAGTCACAGGTTAACGCTCTGGCTGGCACCACTCATGCGACTGACGTTGATTTGCAAAATCAGATCGACAAAAAAGCTGATAAGACCTATGTCGATTCTCAGGACGCAATCATTTTCAATCAAGCGAAAGTGAACACCACCCAGCAAGTTACCAATATGGCTAACGCTCTGGGTCAGCACATCGATGACGTGGAAGACGCCTCTACCGCCTACACCGACAAAGCTGTTGATGGCGCGATGAATCACGCCGATAAGGTTCTGGACGCTGCGGTTGACTACACCGATCAGGCCGTGAAGGTTGAAACTGATCGCGCTACCGCTGCCGAAGCTGTGAATAAAACTACCGCAGATAAGGCTCAGATTACCGCTGACACCAACACCACCACTATCACTAAGCTGGCTGGCGACGTTGCACAGAAAGTTGACCTGAAAGACTTCAAAGCGGATCAGATCCGCCAGGATACCGCGCTGAACAATGAAGCCAACCGCGCAAAAGGTATTGAGGATGGTATTAATAACCGCCTGACCACCGCCCAGGGCAGCATCAGCAAGGCGCAATCCACCGCTGACGGTGCGCAGAAATCCGCTGATGTGAACAAAGCTGTTATCGCTGGCAAAGCTGACGTGAAAACCGTTGCTGCTGCACAAGACAATGCTGTTACCTACACCGATCAGTCTATGGAACAGGCTTACACCTACGCTGACAAGGTACAAGACACGTCTGTTGCCTATACCGACCAGGTGACTGCATCCAAAGCTGATAAAGCTGATGTGACCGCTGAAACTGCGCGTGCCACCAAGGTAGAACAGACGAACACCACGGCGATCAATACGCTGACCACCGGCGCAGTAGCTACCAACACCAGCGGCGTGGCGCAGAACAAAACCGATATCGCGACCAATAAAAAGGCCATTGATACCAAAGCAAGCCAGACCTCTGTAGCGAAAGCGCAGGAAGCTGCCGTCACCTATACCGATCAGTCTATGGAACAGGCTTACACCTACGCTGACAAGGTACAAGACACGTCTGTTACCTATACCGACCAGGTGACTGCATCCAAAGCTGATAAGGCTGACGTGACCGCTGAAACTACCCGCGCCACCAAGGCCGAACAGACCAACAGCACTGCGATCAACACCGAAACCACCCGTGCGAAGAAAGCAGAGCAGGCTAACACCACCGCAATCAGCACCATGACCACCAGCGTTAATGCAAACACCGCTGGCGTGGCGGCAAACCGTCGAGACATCGACACCACCAGCACGCAGGTGAATAAAAACACCCGCACTCTGGCGAACCACGAACAGCGCATCACGTCCCTGGAGCAGCAGAACAACAAGCAGTTCGGTGCGCTGAAAAATCAGATCGATGAAAACCACAAAGAAGCGATGGCGGGTGCCTCTTCTGCCCTGGCAGCAAGCCAGATCCCGCAGGTTTCCGCGAACCGTGATTTCTCTGTCGGAGCCGGTGCGGGTACCTACGGCGGCGAGTCTGCGGTCGCTGTCGGCTTCTCCGCGCGTATCAATGACCGCGTCGTGACCAAATTCGCTGTCACTGGCGACACCCAGCAGAAATTCGGTGCGGGTGCTGGCGTTTCATGGGAATTCGGTAACTAAGCAAGCTGGCCCGCCCTTTGGGGCGGGCTTTATTAATGGGGGGCGGAGAGAGGCGCTCCATTAATAAAGCCCAGTAAATCGGGTAACACGCCCCCTTCGGGGGGCAACTACATAACTTCGGGAAAACCGGAAATGATGAAAAACAAACTGGTAGGCGCAGGCTTCTCCGGAGATTTATAAGCATGTCACCCCTTAATGAAAGGCGCTTAGTGTTTCTGGTCTGTCTGTTGTTCTGGGTAGGCGTCTTAATGGCGGTCGGTCGCTACATTTCATAAATGCGCGAGGGCGATTTCAGCCCCTTTTTATACTCTGCAAAACGTGGAAGTTGAATTTCAGTTGCGGCAAATATTTCTGAATGATGATAGGAATTTTTACGGTGAATAAAGGTATTAAGACAGTCATAGCGGTTGCAGTGTTAGCGGGTCTGTCCGGTTGCACATCTTCAGCCCAACGTATGTATGAATGTGAAGAGCAAGGTATATCCCGTGATGCCTGCTATCAGGTCGAACAGGGCCGTAAGCAGTCGATCAATGCTCAGGCGGAAGCGCAGGCGATGCGAAATGCTCAGGCGCAGTATCCCGTAAAAGCGGTGGACACGTCTGAAGGGCATCACCATCATAAAAAGCATTATGATGACGATAGCAGCAACCAGTATGGTCAATCTGTACACCGCCAGAATAAATATGAAACCTCATGTTCCGATCTGAAGAACTTCGTTGAGAAGGGTGTTGAACTGACGCCCCCTCAGGAGCAGCAGTTAGGGAAATGCCATCTATCAGCCACTGTGAAACCTGAGCATGTCATTGATAAAGGCTATCACCCGACCGGAAAAGCGCATACCTGGAAAGGCTATGGTATCACTGTTAAACAACATGCTGACGGCCAGGTATTTGTTGATGATATGGCGGCACTTCAGACGGAGAATAATGAACACGCAAAGGTTTATCAGTCAGGCCTTTACAATGTGATTATTCATGATAATGGCAAAGTCGATCTGATGAATAACGGTCAATTTGTCGGCCATCTGAAATAAGTCATCCGAAATCTCTGACTTTAAAACAGTGGCAATACCCAAAACAGTTTTAACCAAAAAAGGCGCTTAGTAGCGCCTTTTTTTATTCCTGATAGTCTGGTTCACTGGCAAAATTTATTAGTCATTATCAATGACTCAGCAGAGTGTCTTTTCAGGTGATGTAAACCACAGACGGGCTAAAAGTTTACAGTCATGCCGGGAGCGTCATGGGGCTCAACCATGACATTGCTTAAAGTCTTATGCTATCTTTCAGTTGTCTACCAGCAGTTAACAAAACAACTACAACACGGTATCACGCATGAAAAGCTTCTTTGAATTCCCCGAGCTGAAAGATTTTGCGCTTGTCACAACCATAGACGAACTCTTTGAAAAGACTGCTACTCCAGTCAAAGCTCGATTCACTATTAAGTCTGACGTCGGTGATTATGTCCGCTTGTCTGCAAAAGCCCCTATTATGCCCGCCCTGAAGGGGTGCAAGTTCCAGCTTATTGCGCAAAATGGTCAGGGTTATGAATACATCACCTTTGATGACAAAGGAAAGCCCGAAGTCACTTTAGATGCCCCTGAATGGGCAATGAATCAGGATGTTTACGCCCGCGAGCAGTGGGTTGCAAACCAGGGTTATGATACTAAATCAGGGGTACAGCTTCTGGCTGACCTGATGTCTTATCCACTACCGGAAAGACGCAAACTGGCTGACATTCTTCTTAGCCTTGAGCTGAATAAAGCTCCTGCGAACAGAGTGGCGAAGGGGGCGACGGGTAATAAACACGGCAAGTCGACAAAGCCAAAAGTTATGGATTTAGGCAGCTACGAACTCTTCAGGCAGGTTTACAACAAATTAGCCGATGCGGTTAACGCCGATCGGTTCCCGACGTTGCAAATATTGACGGGCTATAGTGACTTAGGCAAAGCGCCGACTAACGTCAAACAGGCTTGCAGGACTTATTTCAAGGCCATCACGTCAGAACTGCCCCCTAACAATAAAGTGGTTGAGAAAGGACACCCTGAAATATTGTGTTCTAAGATCCGGGCAATGCTGGAAGACGTCGAGAGCGTCGGGGTAGAAAACTACTATCAGCAGTTGTCCCAGGCCATAGCGGGCGCGCAAAAATCAGATACAACCATTGCCGATTTTACGTTCAGATTTAAAGAAGGCAAATCCCATTGAGAACAGCAGGCCCGGTAAGCGAAGCATTACCGGGCACAGGCAGGGGATCAGTACAGCAGGGCGTAAAGCTTACGGCGATAGGCCGAGGCCAGGGAGTCGCCTGTCCCGAGCGCGGCCAGAATTTCCTGGAACGTTTTACGCGCCTGACCATCAGCGGCAGCCAGATCGGTTTTCAGATGGCTGAACAGCAGTTCCAGCGCCTCTTCATTACGACCAACCTGATGCAGCTGCAGTGCCAGCTGGCTGGCCAGTGCGGCATCGGCAGGGTTGGCGGCGACGTGCTGCTGTAGCTGCTGAATTTCCGGAGTATCCGCGGCCTGCTTCAGCAGTTCAATCTGCGCCACCAGCCCCTGATAACGGGTATCCTGATCCTGCAGAGGGATGGTTTTCAGCACCACTTCGGCATCTTCGGAACGTTTTAAGATAATCAGCGTTTCGGCTAGCAATAAGCCAATTTCGCTGTTCTGACCGGAGAGCTGCCAGGCCTCTTTCAGCAGCGGCAGGGCTTCATCATGTTTGCCTTCGGCCATCAGGGCCGCCGCCTGCTGCGCTTTCAGCTCTTCTTCGCGCGGCAGCACTTTATCCAGCAGGGCGCGCACTGCCTCTTCCGGCTGCGGCCCCTGGAAGCCATCAACCGGCTGACCGTTCTGGAACAGATAAACCGTTGGGATAGCGCGCAGGCCAAACTGCGAGGCGATCATCTGCTCGGCGTCGCAGTCCAGTTTTGCCAGAATGAACTGACCGTTGTACTGGGCCGCTAGCTTCTCGAGCACCGGCGTCAGCTCCAGACAGTGCTGACTCCGTTCAGACCAAAAGTAGAACAGCACCGGTTTGGTCATCGACTGTTCAAGGGTCTGGTGCAGGTTTGCTTCGGTAATGTTGACAATATTCTGTACGGACATGCGGCATTCTCTGTTATGAGTTTTTATTTACATGGGGGCGTGGCGCGTGGCTTCAACTCAGCCCTGTAAAATTTTGTCCATCATCCGGCCAGGCAGCAGGCGCTTCAGCAGGCCAACGGCATGGGTCACCAGCGTGACCGGATAACGCATTTTCGGGTTTTTGCTCTCAAAAGCATGGCGCACTTTGGCGACCACCGCCTCCGGTCCCAGCGTAAAACGCGCGGCAATACCGGGATTTTCTACCGGCTTGTCGGCCTGTGTCTGGTTAACGTTGTCGGTAAAGCGGGTGCGGATGGGGCCCGGCTCAATCAGGCTCACCTTAATCCCGCTGTGGCGTAACTCCATGCGCAGCGCATCCGACCAGGCTTCCAGCGCGTATTTGCTGGCGGCATAAGCCCCACGGCCCGGCGTGGAGATCAGCCCCATCACCGAGGAGGTCATCACAATCCGCCCTTCGCCGTGCGGCAGCATGGCGGGCAGCAGGCGCATGGTGAGCTGATGGACACCAAAAAAGTTGGCGGAAAATTGCTGTTCAAGCTTTTCGCGGGTGACGGTCTGCAGCGGGCCATAAACGCCGAAACCGGCGTTGTTAAACAGCCCGTACAGACGATTATTGGTAAGCGCGATCACCTCATCGGCGGCGCGCTCAATGCTGTCGGCACAATCCAAATCCAACTGCACACCGGTAAAACCCATCCCGTTCATCCGTTCAACGTCTTCGGGTTTGCGGCAGGCGGCCAGCACCCAGAATCCCTGGCGCTTCAGTTCAAGGGCGCTTTCAAGGCCAATTCCGCTGGAACATCCTGTTATTAAGACCGATTTTTGCATAACTTTACCTGTCAGGATCTCCGCTGAATTACGAGTCATGTTTAACTAAAGGAGCCAGCCGGGTCGCCATCCAGTCGGCAATAAACGG
>PJUE01000828.1_pt1 | contig 13623 bp, 11 predicted proteins | sample 1512171 | NCBI WGS metagenome assembly PJUE01 (sample SAMN08177674, study PRJNA422409) | Feces metagenome, whole genome shotgun sequencing project. | isolation source: Chicken feces (3) enriched on wood chips: alkali lignin treatment | host: Gallus gallus | place: USA: Madison | collected 2015-01-15
AGGCTGAGAAAGCCAATCTCGAGCCAAAGGCTGATCTGCTCGACCCGACCCACTGGACCATCTGCCAGTTTCAGTCGAATTACATGGGCTGCTGCTACCCCGACTATGAACGCGAGGATCGGAACGAGGTGCCACCAGACGCTAGTGAAATCCCCCGTGCCAGCAGCAAGCCCGAGTAGCACGACATTTCCTGTCATCGAATTGGCAAAGACGTGGCCATGGCCCACAAAGGTAAATGCATCGAGGAAGCCGCCTGTCGCTGTGAGCAAGCCCGCAAAGGATACCTGCTCGGCATGCGGCATATCGAAAGTTTGAAGGTTGTGGGCCAAATTTGCACCTTTCAGATGGTAAGCTGATACACCGTAGGCTTGCCGAGGGACAAGCCGCTTCCATGCGGGCGTCACAACTCCTCAAGATGTCTCCGAACCGGACCTTTGCCTACCGAGGTAGCTGTCAGCCGGCAGGGCAGAAGACGAGCAGACGCTGCAAGACTCCTGTTTGTCGACCATCTGACATTGATGTGATGAAGGACAGAGCCGCCGTTTGGAGAACAAGGACCAAGCGCAGGTGCGGGCAGGCCCGCCCCGCCCCGCCCCGCCCACGTTCAGATGCATCGCAAGGCAGCGAGCGTTGTCTGCACGGCGTCCAGCAGCGGGGTTCGCGGTTCAGCGCCCAGGGTTGCGACAAGTCGCGCGTTCGTCATGCGAACAGGTTGTTGCCAGAGATAGCGCATTTCCATCATCTCGCGCGGTGTTGTCGCCACCAGGGCGGCAAGTCCGAGGCGCCTCCAGGGGTATCGTCGGATGGGTACAGCGGGATTCCCTAGCACTCGAGCGATGGTCTGAACCATCTGCCGCCCGTCATGATCCCAGTGCCCCTCCATGTGGAAGGTACTGAAGTCTTGCAGGTCGCTGCGCTCCAGCAACTGAACCATTGTTTCGGCAACATCGGGCAAATACGCCCACTGATGGCCGACGCCCCGCGCACCCGGGTTACGAATGACCTTCGGGCGGTCGCCGGGCGTAATCAGTCCCTGCCCGAACCAGTTGTTAACGGCGCCTGGACCGAAAAAATCTCCCGCACGAACGATGAGGGCCGTGCAGCGTCCCTGGTCCGCCGCCGCGCGAAGCTGCCGCTCCATCTCAACGCGAATCCTGCCCTTGCGAGTCGTCGGCATCTGATTTGCCTCTTCGGCGATATCGGGGAATACGTCCGGGCCGTAATTGTACACAGTGCCCGGTAGCAGAACGCGAGCCCCCGTCGCCGAGGCAGCGCGGATCGTGTTGTCCAGCATCGGGAGGACGAAGCGATCCCAGTCGCGATACCCGGGCGGGTTTACGGCATGGAAGATCACTGACGCACCTTCGGCGGCAGATGCCACGGCCGCAGGGTCCATCGCATCGCCTGTGATTACCTGGCACTCCTGCGGGAGGTTCGCCATAGCCTGGCGGCTGAGGGCCTTCACGGCCCACCCGCCCGCGATGAGACGGCGCATTACTGCCCCGCCTACCCCGCCCGTAGCGCCCAGTATCAAAGCTGTATCCTTCATCAATCGCTTCCTTGTCTGCTTCAGAGGCAATATGATCGGGATGCGGGTAAACGGGAATTGCTGTATTGCGTACATATGCTATACGGAAATAGATGAACAACGAGCCAAGCTGGGATGTGTATCGAAGCTTCGCTGCGGTACTGCGTCAGGGTTCGCTGTCCGCAGCAGCGCGGGCGCTCGGCGTGACCCAGCCGAGTATCGCACGCCACATCGATGCGCTGGAGCAGGCCATAGGTGCCAAGCTGTTCGTACGCTCGCAGCGAGGTCTCTCCGCCAACGACCGTGCCTTGGCTTTGCGTCCACACGCCGAAGCTCTGCTTGCCGCAGCGGATGCACTCCGAAGATCGGCTGAAGGCGCGCCCGACATCCCGGAGGGCACGGTGCGCATCACCGCAAGCCAGGCGGTAGGGACGCACCACCTGCCGGCGATTCTGACCAAGCTTCGGCGGGCGCAACCGCAGCTCCACTTCGAGTTGGCGTTGACCGACAAGATTGACGATTTGCTGCAACGCCGGGCTGACATCGCGATACGGATGGTGGAGCCAGAGCAGAAATCGCTGGTCAAAAAGAGCGTTGGCTCCTTTCGCCTCGGTTTCCACGCCCACCTTAGCTACCTCGAAAACCGAGATTGGCCGAAGGACCTTGCTGACCTTCGCAATCATGACGTGATTGGCTTCGACGCTGAAACGCCGTTTACAAGGGCAGGGATGCGGTATCTACCAGGTGTTGAGCGCTCGATGTTCGCTCTTCGCGTTGACGACGCCGCAGCGCAGTTCGAAGCCATACGCGCTGGCTTCGGTATCGGTATTTGCCAGACTGCAATCGCCAAGAGAGAGGAGAGCATCTGCCGGGTGCTCGAGGAGGCGTTCGATTTGCCACTGCCGGTATGGATCGTCATGCATGAAGACTTGCGAAGCGGCATTCGGTACAGGACAACGTTTGAGGCCTTGGTTGAGGCATTCTCTGGAATCACGCAATCCGCCTGAGACGCTGCGCAACGTGGAGAGGGTGCCAGCAGCGAAGCAAACGGGCTTCCTTATTGATGGAGCTTCGAAGAGCTCGGAAGGCCGATTGTTAACTGGTGATCCGGCAAGCGCCTCAAAAACCCGTCAAAGGCTGTTGAAATGGTCCTGCAGGAGAGGGGAATTTGGAGAGGGCCTTTGACAACGCCTTTAGCGAATGTTGCAGCATAGCCCGGAAAGTAGCGTAATCATATGACCGAGGCCGCGCGCAGTGACATGCAAGTGCGAGGGGCGGGGAGCGGGGAGCGATAACGATTTCCCTGTCGCCGAATTGGCCCCTGCTCACCCACTCCGGTCCCCTGTTCACAGACTGAAGGAGGAGATCGTCGCCAGCCGCAAGCAACGGTGTATCGCGCGCAAGGCCCCGCTCGCTGTGGCCTGGTCAAATCTGCGTGCCATGCAGCCGCCAGCCTTCTCGATGCCTCAACAATAAGTCCGGTTTTCCGGAACATTCCCGGTCGTGCGCCATTGCCTTGGCACGACCTAAATGTTTCGGGAGCGTAAATTATGGTTTCTCTCAGGACGCAGGGCAGGGCGGGTGGCCTCTCGTCACTTCTCCTTGGAGGCACCATTGCGCTGATCGGCCTTGTACTGACGACCGGCGGCTTCTACCTCGCAGTGCTCGGAGGCTCGGTCTATTATGTTCTGACCGGTATCGCCCTGCTGGCTTCGGGCGGACTGCTTATCCGCGGCAACATCCTTGGGGGATGGCTTTATAGCGCCATCTTCGTGGTGACCGTGATCTGGGCGCTGGCGGAAGCCGGAACCAATAACTGGGCGCTGGTGCCGCGCGTAATCGCGCCGCTGGTGCTGCTGGTGGCGACGCTGCTGGTCATGCCGACGCTCTCCGCGCAGCCCCATCGCTGGAAATTGGGCCTTGGCGCTAGCGCCGTGGCTGTGGTGCTGACCGCCGCGACCGGGCTGATCTTTGCCGGCATGGCCGAAACCGGCCCCTCATCCGCGCTTCCGGACCAGCGTTTTGACATGGGCGACCCCTCGTTGCTCTGGGCAGGCGACGACTGGCCTGCCTATGGCGGCAGCGATGCAGCGCGCCGGTTCTCTCCGCTTGGGCAGATCACTGCCGCCAACGTGAAGAACCTGAAGCGCGTCTGGATCACCCATACCGGCGACATGCCTTCGTCGGACAAGATCGCCAAGACCTATGGCGGGGAGAACACCCCCCTGAAAGTGGGCGACATGCTTTATGTCTGCACGCCGAAGAACATCGTTCTCGCACTCGACCCGGCAACCGGGAAGCAGCGCTGGAAGTTCGACCCGAAAGTCTCGGACGAAGCGATCCCCTACACCGCCGCCTGCCGCGGTGTGAGCTACTTTGCGGTACCCAGCGCGCCGGCCGACCGGCCATGCGCCCGGCGGATCGTCTATGGCACACTCGACGCGCGCCTCTTCGCGCTGGATGCTCTCACCGGCAAGCGCTGCGCCGCCTTCGGGAACAACGGCGAAGTCGATACCAAGATCGGCATGGGCAACACCCCGCCGGGCTACGTCTCGATCAACTCGCCGCCCACCATCGTGCGCGGCGTTGTCGTGACGGGACATCAGGTGCTCGACGGTCAGGACCGCTGGGCACCTTCGGGCGTGATCCGCGGCTTCGATGCCGTTACCGGCAAGCTGCGCTGGGCCTGGGACATGATGCACCCCGACTGGAACGGCTATCCGCCGCAAGGCCAGACCTGGGCGCGCGGCACTCCGAACATGTGGACCATCGCCAGCGGCGACGAGCAGCTTGGCCTCGTCTACCTGCCGATGGGCAATGCCGCAGCTGACTATTATTCCAGCCTGCGCCGCCCGCAAGAGAGGGACTTCGCAACTTCGCTGGTCGCACTCGACGTGGCAACGGGCAAGCCGCGATGGAAGTTCCAGGCGGTGCGCGACGACGTGTGGGACTACGATTTCGGCGCACAGGCGACGCTGGTCGACTTCAAGGGGACGCCTGCGCTCATCCTGCCATCGAAGCAGGGCGACATCTATGTGCTCGACCGCCGGACCGGCAGGCCGCTCACGCCGGTCGGTACGATCAAGGCGCCGGGCGGCGGGGTCGAACCGGCACAGCGCGCTGCGGTGCAGCGGGTCTCGCTGTGGCATACCTTGCGCAAGCCCGATCTCACCGAGCGAGACATGTGGGGTATGTCGCCGATCGACCAGATGATCTGCCGCATCCAGTTCCGCAAGGCGAGCTACAAGGGCTTCTTCACCCCGCCGGAAAGCGACCGCCGCTCGATCGAGTATCCGGGCTATAACGGCGGCACCGATTGGGGCGGCATTGCCGTCGATCCGCGCCGGGGCGTGATCGTCGCCAACTACAATGACATGCCCAACTACGTCCGGCTTGTGCCTCGCGCCGAGGCCGACAAGAAGGGCTGGGCGCCGCGTGACCAGGCTCGTGGCGACATCGGCGGCGCCGAAGGCGCCGGCGATCCGCAGGCCCACACGCCATATGCTATCGACGTGAACGCGGGGTGGCGTCTACCGCTCACCGGAATGCTGTGCAAGCAGCCTCCCTACGGGGGCATTCGGGCTATCGACATGGCCACTGGCCGGACGATCTGGGACAAGCCGCTGGGCGAGGCCCGTACCAACGGTCCTTTCGGCATTCCCTCGCTGCTTCCTTGGACTATCGGCACGCCCAACAACGGCGGATCAGTCGTGACGGCCGGCGGCGTGATCTTCGTTGCAGCCGCCACCGACAATCTGATCCGCGCCATAGACCTTGGAACGGGCAAAGTGCTGTGGAAGGACGTGCTGCCAGCGGGCGGACAAGCGACGCCGATGACCTACATGGTCGGTGGCCGGCAGTATCTGGTGATAGCGCCGGGCGGCCATCACTTCATGGAAACACCGATCGGCGACGAGGTAGTAGCTTATGCCTTGCCCTGAGCGAGCAAGGCTAATGGTGTTGATCGGCAAGGAGCTCGTTAGCCCACGCAGAAAACGGCCAGATAGTCCGAGCCCTCACGGGTTCGCAAATTGCCGCTGCAAAATAATACCGTTGTTCTTGCGCATCATCGGTAACTTTGGGAATACTGTGGTAAAATCATCCTGATGGTCCTCTGTACAGCCTTTCAATGGAGGATTGCCGGCCAGCTATGGTGGCGCCGCCAACCCGTCACCGATCCTAACCTCGGCAGTGTGCCGCTTGAGTAGGGCGGCGCGGCCATTCAAGTCGTGCGCGGCATGACCACGCAGCATCCGCCGCTACCGGCAAGCGGTGGAGGCTGCAGGAGAGGGAAAGTTTGAGGCGGAACCACAGCCATCGCTGAACATGAGGGCTGCAAAGCCCAAACGGACCGGCTGGTCAAGGTGCGCTTCAGCGCCAAACCGGCGCCTTCACGCCCTTAATGGTGAAGGTCGAGGAGCGGATCGATGCTCTACGGCGAGAACCGAACGCGCTCCGATTGCACCGGGATCGCATGTCGCCGATCCTCGAGCGCAGACTGGCAAGCGAAGAAGAGGCCTATTGCCGCGCGCTCAATGCGTAGGAGGGGTAACGCCGGGCGACCCGCTTTGCTTGTTTCAGAGCGGAGGGAGCGCGACCGCAATATCTTCGGCGCGAGCAGATCACCCCGATTTGCCAATGACCTCGCGAACACGCGAGCAGTAAGGAGGGGGCGTTTGGTGTTCAAAGCAAGCATTCCGGAACTCCGCGCTCCGGGATGGGTTGCCATATATACAATAGAGCCGTGCTGACCGGGTGTTGCCGGATCTGTAGCGAGCGGAAAGGTTGGAACCCTGATACGCCGAAAGAAAAAGGCCAGCAAAGCCGGCCTTAGTTTTGGGAGAGGATGCCTGAAAGGCAGAGCCATACTGCACCTGCGAGCAAGATTGTGCAAGTGCGAAATCTCTTTGCATCCGCATACTCCCGGCAGGGTCGAAGTTGCCGGCCCTATGTTCCCGAACTAACCCCGATCATTTAGCCGTGGCAGCACATTGTTTTCTCGAAGACGCCGGCGGCGAAGCGGGTGCGGTCAGCGCGGAGGCAGATTGACGAAGGGCCGGTTGCCAAAGCGCGGCCAAGCGATCTGGCCTAGCCCTCTCGCCGTATCGTAAAATCCGAAAGGCTCGTGGCAGGGATTGTCGCGGCGAATGAAACTCGGGAACGAGCCGGCTTGTGGCGCACTTACTCACCAAGACTTCTAACAGGAGGACTCCATGACGGAAGGATTCACCGACGCCATCGCGCTTTTGAAAGCCGACCATCGCAAGGTTGAGAAACTGTTTGAGCTCTTCGAAAAAACGAAATCTTCCGCACAGAAGAAATCTATAGCTCATGAGATATGCACGGAATTGAAGATCCACACGATCATCGAGGAAGAGATCTTTTATCCGGGCTTCCGCGGGAAAATTGAGGACGATACGCTTGACGAAGCCTATGTGGAACACGACGGCGCCAAAATCCTGATTAACGATATCGAGGCCTCTTCTCCCGAAGACGACTTCTTTGCCGCCAAGGTCAAAGTGCTCTGCGAGGAAATCAAGCATCACGTCCATGAGGAAGAGATGCCCTCGGAAGGCATGTTCGCTCAATGCAGAAAGACCGACGTGGATCTCGTACAGATGCGGGACCAGATGCTCGCGCTGAAGGAAGATCTTCTCGCCCGGGCTAAGTCGGCTGGTCTGCCGGCGGCTAAGCCAACTGCGGTTAATCTTTTGCTCGCTTGATGGAGAGAGATAATGTCGGATGTCGCTGATAACGATGAACGTCGGGGGGACTTGGGAGATAGGAACACCCATCGATGATCCCGGATCAGGAGAAACCAAGCTCGCGGCGTCTCACACGGGCAGGATTGATGGTGGTGGTGATCGTACTCGCCGTCATCGTACTGGTGTTCGCCGGACGCAATATCTGGCATGCCGAGGAGCTCAAACAGGAACAACAGACCGGTGTTAAAGAGCACGACGGGTCGCGAAGGACGACGAAAGCCGATCAATGATTGGCTCGGCGGCCAGACTTCACGTTCACTAGGGCAAGCTTATTGGTGGACGATGACGCAGTTTCGACCCTGCTGTTTGGCCGAATAGAGAACGCTATCAGCTTTCTCAATCGGTCTATCGATGGTCATTCGCTCCTTTGCAGCCATTGACACGCCGAAACTTGCCGTGAAAAAACATGGCCTTGGAGACGTAGGAGCCATCTTCCTCGTGAACATCTCCGGAGCTCCTGCGCTTACCAGGCGTGAATTTGCACAGTGGCAGCCTGACTTCTATCTCACCGGCTCGATTGGCGTGACAGCGCCCACCGGATTGTACAAAGGCACACGGCTTGTGAACATCGGCAAGAACCGCTGGACCTTCAAGCCGCAACTTTCCTACGGGAAATACCTCGATCCTCATCTCCTCCTCGCGGTGAATGCAAATGTTCAACTGTTCACCGCCAACGATAAATACAAGGGCAGCGAGAGACAGCGGCAAAAGGCACTTTACGGCATGGAGGGCCACCTCAGCCACGATCTTGGTGATCGGGCATGGCTTTCGTTTGACGCGATCTATGCACATGGTGGAACGACAAAGGTCGAAGGCGTGAGCCAAGGCAATAGACAGCAGACGTTGCGCCTGGGGGCGAGCGGCAGCTTCAACATGGATTCAGCGACGGCTATCAGCGCCGGCTTTACAAACTCGGTCGCGAAGAAGGGTTACACGCCTGAAACGACGACTTTTTCGATAATATCAATCGGGCCTTCTAAGCGCCTCGCTCGTGCATCACGCATTTCTTGCCGCTTGGGCATGAGGTTTCCACGTTCTTGCTCCCATCGCCGGTGTCATAAGCTCGCTCCTATGGGTCCCCATTTAACATCGGGGACCCCAGTAAGCGTGATCGCGCCGGTCGGGTTTATCGGGTGAAGTTGCTTTGGCGGGTTGGGAGGCGGGCCCATATCGCGTGACCCTCAGCTGTCTGGGTGGTCAACAGGATGCTCGACCTGCCGTCAGTCGAAGACCTTTTTCGGCTCCGTCGGTCGGTTCAGCGGCCGTGTTGGTCGGGTGGCGACTGGCAGCCGCCAGCACCGGGCGGGGATGACGACATTGTCAACCTTGGCGCTCAGTTCGCCAGCTGGGACAATCTGGACCCGCCCCTGTCTGCGAATGACGCCATGCTCGTCAGATTGTCGACCGAGTCGGCCGGACAATGAGCGTGCTCACGTCCACATCCGCCGGTTGCTCCACGGCATACGCAATGGCCCGCGCGATCGCATCTGGAGTGAGCGCGACGGCGCGGAAATCGACCATGGCCTGCGCCGCGACCGGATCTGTGATCGTGTGGGCGAGCTCCGATTCCACGACGCCCGGCGCGATGATGGTGACCCGGATGTCGTCATGCTCCATGCGCAGCGCCTCTGAGATGGCGCGGACCGCATATTTGGTTGCGCTGTAGACCCCGCAGGTCGGCCATACTGCGTAGCCGCCGATCGAAGAAATGTTGACGAACTGGCCGCCGTCCTGGCGCTTGAAGCGGGGGAGGGCGGCGGCGATACCGTGGAGGACCCCCCGGATGTTGACGTCGATCATGAGGTCCCACTCGTCCACCTTCAGGCTGTCGAAGCGTGACAGCGGCATTAGGCCGGCATTGTTGACGAGCACATCGATTCGACCATAATCGGCCTCCGTCGCGGCGATAAACGCCTCAAAATCCGCACGGTCGGTTACGTCGAGTGAGCGGAAGGCCACCGTCCCACCGGCCGCATTCAATTCGCATGCAAGCGCGGCGAGCCGATCGGTGCGGCGCGCGCCGATCATCAATTTCGCGCCGCGTGCGGCCAGTAGCCGCGCCGTGCCTTCGCCGATGCCGCTGCTGGCGCCGGTGATGGCGATGACCTTGTCCTCTATAGCCACGATAGTCACTCCTGTTCTGCGCCGGACCGCATTATCGATCCGATGTCCCCGAGATGGCACCGTGAGGTCAGAAAGCGGTAGATCGGTCGTCCGGGATGATTGCACGATCTTCCAAGCTGCGCTTATCAAACTGGATCGGTTGCTAACCGCACGGTAGTCGGATACCCATCAGACTGATAGAGAAGAGTGCCGATGACGCATCTTGAACTGGCGGAGCAGATTGCCCGATATGCCGAGCGCGATGGCATCATTGATATGCCCATCGCCCGGTTGACGCTCGTTCGCTCGGGCCAGAGCGGCGAGCCGGTGCATATGGTGCAGCGCCCGGCGCTGTGCATCATCGCACAGGGGGGCAAGCGCGTGCTGCTAGGCAATGCGGTGATCGACTATGGTCCAGCCAGCTATCTCGTCGCCTCGCTCGATCTGCCCATCACGGGCGCTGTGACGCAGGCGAGCGCCGACGCGCCCTATCTGTGCTTTTGCCTCTATCTCGACCCCGCCATGCTGTCGGAGATCGCGCTAACCCTGCCGCCGCTGCCGGCGGGCATAGAGGAGCGCGGCGGGATGACGCTACACCCCATGACGCCTGAACTGATCGACGCCGCGACGCGGTTGACGGCGCTGCTTGGCGATCCGGCAAACGCGCCGCTGCTCGCGCCGCTGATCGAGCGGGAATTGCTTGTGCGGCTGATGACCGGGCCGGGCGGCGCTGCGCTGCGCGCCATCGCCAGCGGTGAAAGCCGCACAGGTCAGATTGCCCGCGCAACGGCTTGGCTGAAAGCTCATTTCCGCGAGCCGTTTAGCGGGCAGGACCTTGCCGCACTTGCCGGCATGAGCTTGTCGAGCTTCCACGACCATTTCCGCCGCGTGACCGCCATGACCCCGCTGCAATATCAAAAGCAGCTGCGTCTGCAGGAAGCGCGAGCGTTGATGCTGGGCGACCGACTCGACGCGGCGGAGGCGGGCTTCCGCGTCGGCTATGACAGCCCCTCCCAGTTCAGCCGCGAATATCGCCGCCTCTTTGGCGCCCCGCCAGTCCGCGACATAGGGCGGTTAAGGGCGACGCCGCAATTGGCGGCGGCGGTTTAATCGGCCCCAGCGGGAAAAATGTCGAACAGTGATCCGCTACCTATCCTGGCCTCGACCGGTATTTCCGGCCTTGACGATGTGCTGCAAGGGGGCCTGACGCCTGATCGCATGTACCTCATTGACGGAACACCCGGCACCGGCAAGACCACCCTTGGTCTGGGATTTCTGCTACCCGAACCAAAGGCTGCGCGCCTTGGCTCGCTGCAGCGTAATTGCGGCTTCGGCGATTACCGCTGCAGCCGATGTCGCGCAGGTTGGTGCGATCACGGGGATGTGCCCACTGCGGCCATATATTCCAGCTAGGGCCCCCGCGCGGTATTGGTGATCTCTGCTACAGTCGAAAGTAAAGCTAATGAATTTTTCGGGCCGTTAGACTTGATGGTAGTCGATAGTTAAAATTCGGGCTAAATGGAAATTTTCCGATAAATGCTAAAAAGCGGATTAAGAGATCTGGATTTGCTAATATTACGTAAGTTGCCTTGGTTATATTCGTGATGTTTTGCGCGGATTAACTAACCGCAGTTTGCGTCTTTTTGCCGGACCGACATAGTATAATACGCTCGAGAGGGGCCGTTAAAGGCAGGCAGTTGCGCGAGATTGGTCCGGATCCCACGAAAATTTTTCGGCAAAATCAAAGCAGAGCTGCAATGCGCCGGGGCGTGCAGTATTGAAGGCGTACTGAGGTCCATGCCGAGCGTGCAGGCCTCCCAATAAAGGAAAGTCTTGGATAAACGGTTGGCATTGCTGGCTTTCCCACCCTTTTGCATGCGTCAATGAGCCAGCGTTCGGTCTTTCCGGGCTCGACGTTTGATATCGGACTGCAGGTTATTTAAGATGAAAACTGACTATGGCCTCCCTGTTCCCACGGACCTACTTCCCAACCGCCCCATAGGCATACGTCGGCCTGGCTTTGCTGATCGTTTCCGCATGCTATTCCTTGGCGCGATATTGGGCCTGGTTTCGATCGGCACGATGATTATGGTTTGGCCCAGCCTGTACGCCGACTACCGCATCAAAAACGACCCGGTCGCGGTACCGGAGGCCTCGCTTGTAAGCAGTGAATGCAAGACCAAAAAAATGAGCGTAAATTGCGAGGCGGACATTGCCTATCCCCGCGACGGACAGACCCAAATCCGCTCCGTCGAATTTTCCTTCTTCAGTCTCACGTCTGGAGACTACGAAACAACTATAGTTGCTGAAAAGGGCAATCCCGACAATATTACACTTTCGCTCGCGATCGACGAATTCTGGAACCGATTTATCGGATCGGCGCTGATCGTAGTCGGGCTCGGGGCTGTCGCCGTGTTGATGGTGCGCCGCTTCATTCACCTTTCTACCACGCTCAAAGCTCTGAAGGAAACTGCGCCTCTTACATGTGTTTGGGCGCGGATTACTTTGGAAAGCAAGAAATGGGGGCGCACCCGGATCACTTATTACCCGATTACCGGCTTGAGAAAGGGCATGGGCATTGTCAGCCTGTTTGCCAAGAATGAGACTCCGTGGATGCATTTTGTCCCGTCAGAGAATGAGACCTTTGTGCTCGCGGTCCAGCATCCCGGTGCGATCTTGCCAGTCATGCTCGATGAAGACTTTGATCGTCTGGATCTCACGCCACAAGAAGTGGCCGATGCCCGCACCGCACGCGACAGGCTCGTGCAGCGCATCATCAGCCAGCATTGAACTGGTCGCAGGGAATCTTTGGCGCCCGAGCCGGTAGGTAACTGCGACGGCGTGATTTTTAACGCTTCGCTGATCACAGGCTTTGAGCGCATTTGTAGCGATTTTGCTGGGTCGGCCGGTAGCCAAGTCCGAGTCAACCATCCGACGGCCCGGCTCCGAGCCGGGCGGTCGCCTACCGGCCGGTCGTACCCGCTCCCTTCAATGAATGAGAATGGCAGATTCCAGAGGATGCACCATTCACACGCTCGAGGAGACGGCTGAGGTCCTCAGCAACCGTTGCTTTCGGGCCAATTGGGCGCGCACCTCCCGTGCTCGACCGCTCGACCTTGGGAACTCGTCCGGCATTTAAGGAAAATCGACAATCACTTCTGCCGGCGTGAGAAACGTTTTTTGAGAGAATCATGGAGACCGAACGCGAAACCGCATTGACCATGTGGGGCGGCATGTAAGGGCGCCATCGAAATACACTGGGCGTTGATAAGAATTATGAAACAGCCACCTTCGTCGCAGCGCTGCGCGAGATGCACGTCACTCCGCACGTGCCCCAGAACAACGCCAATGGGCGTTCTGCCATCGAAAGGCGCACGACACGCCGTCCAGGCGACGGATTTTTCCCGGAGAATCCGGAAGCGGATCAAGGAAGCGTTGGGATGGTTCTTCACGCTCCCCGCGCTGCCGCTGACGCCCTCATCAGACTGCCGCGTTAGCTGCTGAGACGGCAGCAGCGCTGGAAGCATGCTCGAACAACGCCACACATCGGCGGTTGTCGAACCGCGAAGTATAGAGAATGCCACCTACCTTCGTCGTCGAGACATTGCATGTAGTCATCGGCGGTCCAGGCGGCCGGCATGATCTCTGCGGAATATCTGCGGAGACGAAAACTCCTCAGCTTGCGGCATCCAATGCGCGGAATGTCGCTGCGAGATGGTCGATGAAGGCGCGCACGGCGGGCGGGAGGCCGCGCCGCGTGGTGAAGACGAGATGGACGATGCCGAGCTGGCCGCCCCACTCGGGCAATAGGCGCACCAGCCTGCCTGCAGCGAGATCGTCCCGGCAGGAATGGTCGGGCAATAGCGCGACCCCCAGGTTCACCATGGCGGCCTCGCGCAAGGCCGCGAAGTCTTCGCAGGTCATGCGCGGTTCGTGACGGTGGTCGAGCGTCGCACCGCCGGGGCCGGAGAGATGCCATGTGACTTCGCCGATATGGTCGCTCGACCCCAGCGTGGGCAGAGTAGCAAGCTCGGCTATTGCATCGTCGCGCAGGCCCGCCGCCAGCACCGGACCTGCGACCAGTATGCGCCGCGATTGACCGAGCGTGCGCATCGTCAGCGAAGCGTCGGTATCGAGCGTCACGCGCACACGCAGGGCGACATCGATGCGCTCGGCTATGAGGTCGACCGGGCGGTCGGTGGCGACGAGTTGCAACGAGACTTTGGG
>PJUE01000829.1_pt1 | contig 13607 bp, 15 predicted proteins | sample 1512171 | NCBI WGS metagenome assembly PJUE01 (sample SAMN08177674, study PRJNA422409) | Feces metagenome, whole genome shotgun sequencing project. | isolation source: Chicken feces (3) enriched on wood chips: alkali lignin treatment | host: Gallus gallus | place: USA: Madison | collected 2015-01-15
AAGGCGGACAGTACATCGGCCAGCTTCACCAGAGCGCCGCCGACGATCGCGGACTGCACGCTTTCAGCCCAGTCCGGCATGTGCCGGGCAAAGGCCAACGAGGCGATGATGGCGAGGATGATGGCGATGATCCCCCCGCCGATCAGCATGAGGACGAGGCGGTCCCCGTCGCGGTCGCACTTCGTCGTCATGCCATCGCTGCCGCGAGCTTGGTGTGATAGCCGTCTGCCGCGTAGGCCGGGCCGTTGTAACCCTTGGCGAATGCGCGGCAGGCGTCCGGATCGGTGCTCAGCGCGCGCAGGGCGCCCATCAACTTGAAGACCTCGATGTATCGGGCCAGCAGCTCGTAGTGGGCCGCCTCGCTCCCCACCGTCGAGAACGCAAGCTCGTAGGGGTTGGCGAAGCCGAACTCCTCCCACCATTTGCCCAGCACCTGGAACTTGCCCCACGAGCACGAGGCGAAGGCCGCGTCCGGGTCCTTGCCGCAGGCCAGGCCGAGCTTGTCCCAGCTGTCCTCGCGGTAGCCGCCAGCGCTGGGGTTGCTGAACGAGGCCACGGACCACTTGCCCTTGGTCTGCCGGTGGAACAGGTGCCGCTCGAACAGGATCTTGGGACGACCGTTTTTGTCGTATCCTCCGCCGGAGCTTTCGACCTTGGCGACGGCGTTGATCTGCTTGACGCTGCATCCCAGCCGCGCAGCGAAAGCGGCGATCTCCCCGGCCGTGACGGCAGGGGCGTGCATGTTCGTGAATCGGGACCGGAGTGCCTCGCGGCTGATCGGGCCGAAAGCACCGTCGGCGGTGACGCCGAGGGTGCGCTGAAGGGTACGGACGTCCATGGTCAATCCTCCTTGAGCCCCAGCCGGGCCCTGTCTGCCTTGGTGTTTTCGGAAAGCATGCGCTGGGCCTTGGCGCGCTCGCGGCCGATCTTCTCGGCATCGTCGGCGAGGTTGCTGATGACCCATCTGACGGCGGTGAACGCGGCGCCGGAGAGAGACTTGATGGCCTTCACCCCGCCGAAAGCGATACTGAAGGCAGCTATGGCCGCGCCCAGCGGGTCCAGGTGCATCTTGATGACAGCTGCCATAGCGAAGAGCGCGCCGGCGCCGCCGATGAGCAGGGAAGTAACCATGGCGCGGCGGATCTCGCGGAAGGGGCGACCCTGTTCGTGCATGACGCCTGCGATGGCGAGCCAGCCGGTCACCATGCCGAACGCGATGCTGCCGATTATGGGATCTAGCGCCCCGACGGGGGCCATGACGAGGGCGGGGGCGTACTTCGCGACTGCATCTGCCCGCATGCCTACCCCGCCGTTGCAACAGTGACGAAGCTGACCGCCACGAACCATGAGGCCGCGGCCCCGGCCATGAACCATCGCCCGCGGTTGAACGCGACGGCAGAGCCCCAGGAGCCGATGCCCGCCAGCGTCCAGGCGGCGGCCATCACCGTTCGGAAGCTGATGCTCTGCATGTCGAAGCCGGGGACGCGGTTGGTGAACGGGATCACGAGACCGGCGACGAAGCTGAAGCAGAGGAAGGAGAGCAGCGCGCCGCCCGCCAGCAGGATCACCTTCATCGGAACCGTCACCGGGTCCCGGATGCCGAGGTGCCACAGGGCGGCCAGCTCGCGCAGCTTGCGGGCGAGGGGCACCGCGCCCAGCGGTGCACCGACGAAGGCCCACCAGCGCATGACGTCGGCCCAGTAGTCGGGCGCGGTGAGCGCGGTCATGACGCGCCGCCCTCCAAAGCCGTGATGCGGGCGATGGCGGCAGCGAGTTCAGCGGCGTGCGCGGCGCGGAGATCGGCCTCGTCGCTCTCTCGCATTTCCCTCTCTGCTGCTGCAGCAGCCTCTACCGCTGCGATGCGGTCCTCTGCGACCTGAAGCCCGCGCGCCAGCTCACGGCGCTGCCATGCGGCTTCCATGGCCTGGCACTCATCATAGCGCAGGCTCCAGCGGTTTCCGGCGGGCAGTGTGATGCGGGTCTCGCCGGTATCGACCATGCCCATGACGGGGCGGTCCTCGGTCACCTCGCGGTAGAGCATCTCGCCGGTGTTCGGATCGAGGACGCCGGTCGCGATGCGCGCGATCACCACCGTCTCGGTGTCGATCTGGCGCTCTTCCATGATCGGTTCGCGCTCTTCGTCCCACTCGTCGTAGCAGAGCAGGCCGATTGCGGTCCCGTCGAGGTCGAGAGCGGCGAAAGCGTCGCGGACGCGCTGGGCAATTAGGCCGACATGCCAGCGGGCATCGCCACCTTTGCCCTCGACCGCATCCTTGAACTTGTAGCGGCACCATTGGACCGCGCCCCATGCGTCGAGCCACTCATCAGGGATGATGCCGCCGTTTTCTTCAATAACCTTGGAATTTTCGTCCGAAGTGTTGATTGCGCCAGTGCCCGCATAAACAACACTTATCTTCGATGCAGGAAGTCCCGCTGGCCACGTATTGTCTTGCGTCGGGTAGAACGCACCGTTGTTGCCGCATACCCAGGTGTTTGTGTTGTTTGCGCCGAGAAATAGGCTCCCGCCGCTGTTATTAGGGCGTAGGTACGCGTTCGATCCGTCATGTTGCAGAATAAGGCCGCCGTTGCCTCGAAGACGAAGAACGCCGGTCGTGGAGTTAACTTCTCCATTCACCTCCAATTTGAAGGCAGGGGCGCTCGTTCCGATCCCGACATTTCCGGTATTCGCGACGGCAAGCCCCTCGATGAACGAGCTCGTCCAATTGTCTGTGGTGCCCTGGATGTAGAAATAGCCGTGCGTCGTGCCCGCAGAGGTGTGCCCCATGCGCCAGCCTCGGCCATTCGTCGTAGCAAGGGCGTATACGCCGTTGTTGCCGGTGGCCTTCACTGCGCCCGCCGTCTCAAGGCGGTATCCTGCGCTCAACGCATCAAGGCCAATTGCAAGCCCTGACGATGATAGCCGCCACCCTTCAGCACCACCTACCGACGCCCCCAAAGTATTCGCGCCGGGGCGCCAGAAGCCCGTGTCGGGGTCGCCTTGGAAGCGCATGCCAGGGAGCGCCAGCGTGCCATCGGCAAACCGTGCAGCGCCATAGAACCGCGTCGTTCCGTCCGCATCGAACAGCACATTGTCCGCGCCTTTTGTGACGGCCGCCAGTTGGTCGGCTCCGGGGCGGCGGAAGCCCGTGTCCGTGTCAGCAGAGAAGCCCATCGCAGGTGCGGCCGCTGTACCGTCGCCGATCAGGATGCGCTCCGGGGCGAAGCCATTGACGTTGAAGTTCGCGACAACCTGGCCACCCACCACGATGGCGAACGTGTCCGCACCGGTTTGGGTGATGCCGGTGTTTTCGTCACCGGCGAAGCGGAAACCGGGCGTGGCCGCGCTGCCCGCAGGGAACACGCCCTGACCGATGCCATCGCGGACATCGGCGAAGGACTGGACGAGCGCGGCAGCGGCCTTCGCCAGCGCCATGAGATAGCCCTGCGCGGGCATGATCGTGTAGGCCTGCCCGCCCGCCGTCGCACCGCGATAGGGGGTGCGCAGCTTCATTACGGTCGCCGATACGATCGAGGCGATCTCATAGGGGATGCCGTCCGGCCCGATGAAGGCCTGTCCGGCGTCGACGTTATCGACCCAGGACGTGAGGGCGCCCGTCACATCGACGCTGTTGCTGACGACAGAAGCCGTCCCCGCGTTGTACCACATGGCCGCGAAGTCTCCTTTGGGAGCGAGTAATGAAGAAGGGGAGCGGCGGATTGCCGCCGTTGAGGTCGACCGCGCTTAAAATGCAGAAGCGGTAGTGACTTGCGTAGGATCAGCCACTATCGCTTCAGTTGAAAGCGAGGGGCGAAATGATTAAATTTATTCTGGTAATTGCCGTCTATAACACTCTCGGCGGCAACGCTGTCGTGAAGCACACCGAGCATTTCGATGATCGCGCTTCGTGCATTTCAGCGGGCAAGCAGCAAGTCGAAGAGGCCAAGCAGAAGTATCCCGATGCCGATTACACCTGCTACCGCCGTAAGGTGAAGTGAGGCAGCCGATCAGAGGTTAGTCACATCGACGACTAACCATGAAGTCAGGCTGCTGTTGAACGGCGCAGGCTGGCCAGATGGGACATCTTCAACATTTCCAACCCATGTGAAGTCTACGTTCCACGACAGGCTGATGCCTCCGACAGTAGCCTTGCAGAACGAATATTCGCGGCTAATGAGAACGGTGGACGCGCCCTGGTTGGTGTGGCGGGCCGCCATCTTTGCCGAGGTGTAGGCGTATTTCTTGCCCGCCGGGTACGAATAGTCTGCCGTTCCGCTAACCGGCATCGTAAACGGCGCGATCTGGTCCACCACCCGAAAAGGTGGAATCCTGCTGTCATAGACGACTTCGTTGGTGTCCTTGTTGCGGATACGCCTGCCCCATCCCGGCGGGAGGGATGTTGGCTTCACGTCATCGAACAACCACCATTCGATCGCGCTTGAGGCTGTCTTCGGGCGATACAACCGAAAGGTGAAGGCTCCAGCGCCCGTGGCGTTCCCCGCAAAATAGGCAGGGTCCACGCACCTGATGGCCATCACAGGGTTTGCCACGCCGGTGAAGTTCAGCGACTTCCATGCATTCGGATAGTTGAAACCGCCGCTGCTCGGAGAGGTTTGGTCGGGAACGTCCGCCCCCTTAGCGATAAGCTGAAGGTTTCGATACCGCCCGTCGATTTGAAGCACGTTTGACGAGTTGCGATAGCGGACGCCGTACTCAGCCATCAGTAGACCCCGTAGCGGAAAAGGCGTGCATCCCGATAGACGGCCGGAATGTTGTTCCAATCCCAGCTCATAGTGCCGGTCGCAGAGTTGAAAGTGATGATCGGTCCGTTGAAGGGTGCAACGGGCAGGTACCATGCCGCCGCGCCGATAAGGCTGGCGTCGGTGAATGTGCCGGTGTTCGCGGTCGTGACCGTGAACTTACCGTAGTAACGAGGCAGGCGGTCGGTGATTTCGAGGACGATGCCGCCTGCCGTGTTCCTCTGGCGGGACCCATACGGCATCAGGTGAGCCAACCTTCCTCAATGACGCGGACACCACCTGCAAGGATATATTGAGTGGTCCTGCCGGAACTATCGACGTCTACAGCCCAACCATCGCTTCCTAGTCCGCCAGGCGGGATAACGCGGAAGCGATCCGAGCGAATGGTAAAGTCCCCGACCTCTCCATTATTTCTGGCTTCCCACCCCGTCACGTATCCTTGGACGTCGAGGGTGACGGCTGCGCGGGCGAACAGAGTTACGACATCGCCGACCGCCTGAGCGAGCACCTGCGACTGCTGGGTGATCGAGGCGGTGTTGCCGTTCACCGTGGCCGACAGGGTGGTGATGAGCGAGCCGATTGCCTCATCTGCTGTCGCCCGGAGGATTGCCTCCTGCTCCAGGCCAGCCTCTGCCCCTCCCATGCGTACAGTGACGGCATCGACCAAGCGGGCAATCGCCGCTTCCGCATTGGTGCGGATCGTGCGCTCGCTGCTGAAGGCGGCGGATTGCTCGCCGGTTTTCACCGTCATGGCCAAGAGCGAGCCCGCAAGGCTTTCCTGATCCGTGACCATCACGCCGAGCTTGCTGGACAACTCGGCGAGGCCGTCACCGTTGAGGGCCGCTATCTCGTCGGCGAGCAGCTGGATATTGTCGGTGTTGGATGCGACCGCCTCTTCGATGTTCTCGATCGCGGAGCCTTGATTGCGGATATCGTCGACGGCCTTGTCGATGACGATCTGCGCGGCGGCGGCATCTTCTTCGAGTTGGTTGAGCTTGGCGCCCTGGTCGGAAATCTGACCCTCAATGATCGTGATCTTACCGACGCCGGTGAGGACGTTGGAGAAGATCGTGATGTCGCCGTCGATCGTGCCGATCCGGTAGCTGATGCGGACGTCGTAGCGCGTCGAGTTCTGGAGTGGAGCGATGACGTGTCGCACGGTGCTGGCGCCTGACAGGATCGCCGAGTTCGACCAGTTATCGCCGACACCCTGACCGTCCACATGCAGGCGGTAATCGATCACGACCGCGTCGGCGGAAGGCATCTCGCTCTCGCCCGCAATAAGGAGGGCGGGGAAGCCCTCGCCGGAGGTAGTCCCCGACACGCTCCATTCCGTCTCCACCGGTGCGGGCGGCTTCAGGTCGGGCGCGGACGGAGACCAAGGCGCGGGCGGCGTGGTGCTCTGGCCCAGCGCATAGGCGTGCTTCGAATGGGTCTCGGTCTCGACCGCGAAGGATACCTTACCGGTGGCAGGATCGATCGCGCGGCGGGTGATCATCACCGTCTGGTTGGCCAGGCCTTCTTCAGGCACATTCAGGTAGACGACGTCGCCCGTCTTGAGGCCGATAAACTCCGGCCCGGTCGTGATGGTCCATGGCCCAGCCTCGCGGCTATTGACGATCTCGTAGGCGGCGAGCTGGCCCGGCTGCTTCGCCTCCTGGCCAGAGAAGACCTGCACCAGCGGGAAGTCGATTTCCTTGGTGCGCTTACCCTTGTCGGCCGTGACGTATTCGGAAACGGTGATCGCGGTGCCGCTGATGACAGACCAATCGCTGTCCTCGTCCACATAGCGCGGAATGACGGTGTTGAAGCGCTCGCGGCGGCTCTTCGTTGCAGCGAGGGACAGGCCATCATGAAGGTGCCGGCTCTCGATCGTCGCGATGGCGGTGCGCGGCGTGTTGACCAGGCAGCCAATCATGGCGGCAGTCTGCGTCGGGCGAGCGCCACCGGACTGCAGGATGCGCTTCAGGGTGTCCCACTTGCTGTCGGTAGTCCACTCGACGCCGCCGACCTTCCAGCCGTTGGCCTCGCAGACGTTGGCGCACTCGACGAATTCCGCCATGCGGATCGTCTCGACCGGCGCGCCGATGCCGCAGGTCCGCTCGCCGTTCTGCCAGCGGCCCAGCGCCCAGGTGAGGGCGTGCAAGCCGGGATTGTCCGACCAGACATAGGTCGATTCCTGAAGCGCGCGACAAGGGCCGGAGCCGCCGGGATAGGTGCTGTCGAGCCGGGGATCGTAGACCTTGACCCATTTGCCGATCCAGGCGGGCTCCGGAGCGCCTGCGCCATACATCTCGCCCTGCTTGTTGTAGCGCAGGCACCACATGGCATGGGTGATGCCGGAGAGCTTGTGCGCCGAGGTCCAGCCGGGGGCGGTGCCGCCACCGAGCGAAAGGTTCAGCGCGGTGGACATGGGCCCGCCGAGGTGGACCTTCTGAGCCATGTAGTCGCGGAAGTTGCCGACCGCGTTGCCACTGGTGTCAAAGGTGACAACCTCGCCGTCGGCGGTGAACTTTTCGATGCTGTCGATCTGGCCGCCGATGCTGAGCAGCGCGCCGAACCAGAGCAGGTCGTTGAACTTGGTGTAGCCCGGCCGGGTGTTGGTCGCGGCGAAGAAGCGCAGGCCCGACATGCGGGTTCGGCCCATAGCGTAGGGCAGGCCGCTCTGCGGGTTCGTGGTGAAGTCAGTCGCGCTGCCCTGCGAGGACACGCCCGGTGCCGTCGCCGCTGCGACTGAGGTTAGAGCCGCTGCGGCGAGCCCGCCATAGGCACCGATGGCGCCGAGGGTTGCAGCCGAAACACCAGCAATACCGCCAGCGCTGGCCGCAGTTGTGGCGGTTGCCGCCACCGCAGGAGCGGCGGCACCGGCCGTCATCGCCACCAGGGCAACGGCCGCGACCACCACCCCTGCGGTGCGAAGCATCTTCGACATCTAGAGGACGCTCCAGGCGCGCAGGATAGAGGCGGCGTTGGGCGAGGCTGTGACCAGGCCAGCGTGATCTTGATGAAAAACGAAGACGTTGCCGTTGCCCGCGTATATCGCGATCGTGCCTACCGGACTGTCTCCCTCCACTTCCGCGATGTCGCCAATGAGCATGCGGGCGGGCGTGATCGGGACGAGACCGAGGCCATCAGCCATTTCAGAAAGGCTGGAGTACCCGAGACGCCGCAGGGCCTTCGCGGCGCCGAGCGCAGTGCGGTACCGTCCTGCCTTGCTGATTGCGATTTTGTAACCCAGTTGCTTCAGGTGGAAGGCGGCAACACGCGCACAATCGACCTGCCCCCATTGGAAGGGCTGGTCGCGAAACTTTGCCATGGTCGCCTCGATCGCGGCGTGCCGGCGCTCAAGAGGGGTCATGCGACGGCCATGTTCGCGCTGTTGGGAGACCAGAGGGAGCCGCCCTTGGCTGTGCCGCTGCCCTTAGGCGGCTTCACACCCCAGTACAAATTGACGTTGGTTCCGGTCATGAACTCCAAGCCGCGCTCTCCCGGCCAGATGGATTGATGCCACCCGTTCGAGGCCCGCTGACCTTCCTCGACTTCGAAGAGCCGCTCGAAGACGCTGACGGCGGTGTATTCGAGGGTCCGAAGGCCGGTGGGATCGACGTCGATCTTCGGAACGTCGATTTCGCCCAGGAACAGCGTCTCGGGCTGGCCGATCGGCAGGCCGGTGATCGGGTCGAGAGCGCCAGCCATCAAGCGGATCACGCTTCCCTGCATTTCAGGGTCCGCGAGCGCGGCAGCGGCGCTCAGGTCCGGCGGATTGAGCGTGACGGTGATCTCGGGAGCGTTATCCCCCATCTCCTCCGTCAGCTCGGAAATCGCGGCGATAGAGCCGAAGGTGGGGTCTAGGCCGGAATAGCTCTCGCCCACGACCACGACCGTGGCGGCGCCATCCAGCAGACGCAGGTCATAGCCGGGAAGTCCGATGCGGACCGCGCCGAACATCCACACAGAAGGCTGTGCCAGCGCATTCTTGAGGGTCGGATCCATGGTCAGGCGGCCTCGGCGACGGTGAAGTTGAAATCGGCGACGCGCTGGACGGCAATTTGCCAGCTCAGTTCGTCGCCGGGGTTCACAAGGCCCTCGATCATCGGGCGGGCAATCTCGACGACATCACCGGCGGAGAGCGGGGTGCGGATCATCGGCCACATCGACACGGTCACCGCACCGCCGGCAGATGCGACAGCATCGGCGGCGAACATGTGCAGGTAGCGGCGTCCGGCATGGATGATGGAAGCGAACTGGCCTTCCTTGATCGGGTATCCGGCGGTGAGACCGGACAGCGGGATGACGGTACCGCTGGCGACCGCAGCCGCCAGTTTCGGCGCGCCGGGATTGCCGGTGTCGAAATCGGGCTGCGGCCATTCCATCAGCAGGCGGTCCTCACGCGCGCGCAGCAGCCGCGAATGGATCACCATGGCCTCATCCTTTGTGGGCTTTGGTGGCAGAGTGACGCGCAGGCCGAAACGAGCGCCGGGGCGGTTGATGCGCTGTTCAGGGCCGCCGAGGAACGGGGTCAGGATGCCGCCGAAGTCCCGCAGGTACGGAGTGACCGAGTTAGGAACCGCCGCGTCGGGCAGGCTGATGACGGCCAAGTGTTATCTCCCAGGGATACGGCGGCGGTTAGCGCGGGCGAGGTCTGTGCCAGCCGAGGCACGAGCCTGTGCCCCAGCCGCCGAGGCAGCGGGGACGGCCACCTTCGCAGCCTGCTCACGCACCACGACGTCAAAGTACGCCGACGGAACGACTTGCAACTGCGCACTCCGGCCGCCGAGAAGCTGCGATGTGTCGGCATTGTTGTAGACGCGCTGCCCGCCGGAGAAGTTGACCAGCTCCGGTCCACGCTCGCCGACAAGCGCAAGACCGCGCGGCGCGTAGTTCGTGCCGGTGGCGAAGCCAGGGATTTTCTTGAGGTCGGCGGTCCAACTCTGGATCTCGCTGCCGAGACCGGATGAGAACGACGACGCACTGACGCCGTTGATCGTGCTGGAGCCGAACAGGCCGCCGAATGCCTTGGATAGACCGCCGACAATGGCCTTCTGGAACTGGATGCGCGCGAGGTCGGCGATGATCGACTGCGCCACGCCTTTGAAGACGGCGCCCAGCTTCTGCGTCCCCGCCACCGCGCCGGCGAGGCCGTTGGTCAGATTGTCGATGGCCGACACCTGAATGCCCTCCATCGCGTCGTTGATGTTTTCGACGGATGCCCGCAGGTCGAACTTGTAGCGCTCCATCGGAGACATGTTCGAACGGTCGAAACGCTGCCGCTCCGCCTGCTGCTGACTGGCGAGGAGCGCGCGGGCGCGATCGGCATCAGCTTTCGCGATGTCGCCAGAAGCGATCTGTTGCTCGAGCAGATTGCGCTGGATCTGCTGCTGAAGCGTAAGGGCTTCACCTTCCAGCCGTGCGCGCTCCTTCGTGCTGATCGCGATATCGGCCCAGGACTGGAGTGCGTCCGCTTGGCGGCCCAACATGTCGTTCGCCTGGCGGGCCTGCTCCTCTGCCATCTCCCGCTTCAGCTTCTGCTGATAGAGAGCGTTGTTCACCTCGATCTCGCCGGTGGACGAGTCTGCGCCGTACAGCCGCTCGATGTAGGCCATCTGGGCCTTCTTCTGCGCGTCGGTGAACTTGGTGTTCGCCTGGATTTCGGCGATGCGCTGCGCCTTTTCCGAAGCAAGGATCTCGCGGGAAATGTCCGCGCGCTCGTCCGCATCCGTGGCCAGCGCCAGCTTGGCATTGAGTTCCTCGGTCGCCAGACGGTCAAGCTCGCGCTCCTGATCCGCTTCCGACGCCATCTTCGGCCCCTTCGGGGTCCTGGACTTCTTTGTGCTTTTGGTCGGGATCGCCGGGTTTACGTTGGGCTTGGGAGGCTCCGGCGCTTCCGTGAACACGGGGGGCTTATCGGGCAGCGAGTATCCGGCGTCGGCAGGTGCGGACTTCTTGATGAGCCCGGCGCGCTCCAGCATTTCGATCAGCAGGCCGAGCGGCGGGAACAGGCGGCCGATCGACTTGATGATGGTGCGCACGGAATCCTCGACGCTCGTGCCCATCAGGGTCCACGCCGATTTCCAGTCGCCGTTGATGGCAGCCTTCACCGCAGCCGTCGTCTTTATGACGACGTCGAACAGCGCGTTCACGAAGTCGATGGCATCGCTGATCGCTTGGATGACGACAGATCCGCCCAGTTCAATAAGCTGCCCGATGAGATCGCCGAGGAACTGCACCACGGCGCTTTTCGAAAGAGCCTCCAGAGCCTCGAACAGCAGCCCGGCGACGGCGACGGCATTGTCGAACAGAACTGTCAGCTTCGGCCCCAAGGTGTCGACTGCGGCTCGGAAGACCTTGGATAGCGCCGCAACCGTCTGCTCGCGGAACAGCACGAAGGCGGCGGTGAGGGCGGCGATAGGAACAGCCAGTGCGCCGAGGGGCGCGAGCATTGCGCCAAGCGCGGCGCGAAGCGCGGCCCATGCCACCGTCAGCGCGCCGGTCGCCGTCCCGGTCGAGGTCATGGACGTGGCGATAGACCCGAGGGCCGCAAACACGGTTGATCCGGCCGAGATGATAGTGCCCAGGGCAACGAGCAGCGGACCCAGCGCCAGCGCGAACGCGCCGAGCGCGACACCCACCTGCTGCACCTGCGGGGGCAGCGCGGCGAACCAGTCGATGAGACCGGCGAACTTGTCGACCATCTGGCTGACCAGATCGACGATGCCGGTGTTGGCGATCGCCACCTTCAGCTTCGTGAAGGCATTCGACAGCGCGGTCTGCGCGGCCGTGTAATCCTCCAAACTCTTGGCGTCGGCCTCGGAGATGATGGCGGCGTTACCGCCCAGCTCCTTCAGCGCCTTGCCGTTGTCTCGCAGGATCGGAATCAGGGCCGATCCCTCGTCCGCGATGCTCTCCATGTAGAAGACCATCTGCTGCTGCGGGATGTTCGCCTTGACCAGGCTGTCGTAATAGAGCTGCAAGGCCTGCGAGCCGGACAGGTCCTTGAACATGTCGATCGTGACGCCGACCTTCGGCGCCACGTTCGTGAAGAAGTCGGCCAGCTCACCGCCGCCGTTAGCTGCGAAGTCGCCAAGCTTCTCGCGGGTGTCCTTCAGAATGTCGCCGAACTTCTCGTAATCGACGCCGATCGTCTTGGCCGCCGCCGCGCCGCGCTGGAAACCCTCGAAGGTTTCGCCAGCGAGCTGGGCGGCATTCTTGAGGCCGCGCGCGTCGTCCGCCAGCGCGACGAGCGCAGCGAACGGGGCGGTAAAGCTGAGCGTGAGCTTTTCGCCCACGCTCCGCATCTTCTGACCCAGCTTGTCGATGTTGCTCGCCGTGCGGGCCAGGCGCTTTTCCGCCGCGTCCGCCCCCGCCTCAAAGGCAGCGGTGTCCATCGTCAGATTGACGGCAAGCCGCGCGATCACATCACCCAGGGACATCGGCTTTCTTCTCCTGGTTGCGCTTCATGGCGCGGAACATGGCCAGCACCTTCCCGGTACCGGCGTTCCGCTTTTCTTCTGGGGTGAGGGTTGGCTCGAGCAGCTTATCGAGCGGTTTTAGGCGCTTGGTCCGAGCGAAGGCTTCAGCGTGCCAGCCGGTGGCGAGGGCCTGCGCGGCGGCGCCCTTCATCCGAGCGCCGACGATCATGAGGAAGTTGCGAGGTGTTACCCGCCAGAACGCTTCCGGGTCGAGCTGCGCTTCGCACCACTGCCCCCAGAGGTCTTCCCAGGAAGGGGAGCGCGTGGGGCCTTTTCCTCCGCACCAGCCTTTCCCTCCGCACCAGCCTTGCCCGGTTCGGGCATGGATCGGTCGAGCGCCGCGGTTAGCGCGACGGTGACGCTGTGCGTGTCCTCGCGCAGGATCTCGGACACGTCGGCCAAGGTCACCTCGGGGTGCCGGGCGCGCATGGCGCCGAACAGCATTGCCCGAAGGGCGCCAAGGAAACCTGCGCTGGCGTCGGCGGCGAGGGCGTGCATCGGCTTGCCATAAGCTCCCTCCGCCTCGATCAGCGCATCCATGTCGAATACGAGCGTGAATGCACGCTTGTCCTTCAGGACCAGTGGGACTTCGCCCTTCAGAAGGTTCGCCATTATGCGGGCTCGTACTCTTCGACGTCATCGACGGTGACGACACGGAAGGTGGCGGTGGCTTCGGTGACGCCGTCGGCGGAGAGGGTGCCGCGGCTGTAGCCGATGCAGCGGGCCGTACCGGTGATCTGCGCGACAGGGACGCCGTCTTCCGGCAGCACACACTTGAAGGGGCGAGTGTCGCCGGCCTTGTTCGCCGATTCGAGCATCTTGTCCGTATCGGAGAGCGGGCGACTGTTCAGCGTCACCTCGAAATCCGAATCCTCGTAGAAGCCGCTCAGGTATTCGCGGCGCCAGCCGGGCGACTTGAGGTGCGTCTTCTCGATCTGCTCGCGGTTGCCCTCGCTGGGGATGTCGAAGCCCGTCACCTGCTGGCATTCCTTCAGGACGAAGGGACTACCATCGCCGAGGTGGAATTCGCCCATGTAGCCGGTGGAGGCGTCCTGCGTTTCGGCCATTTCAAATACTCCTGGACCTATGCCGGTCGATGCCAGACGAGCAGGTCCAAGCTCATCCGGTGAACGAAGCCAGCCGCAGTGTCTTCGCCGAGGTCTTGGGGACCTTCGGCTCGGGTGCGGCCGAATTTGATGCCGTCGATGGTGGTCGGAACGGCGAGAAGGGGGACGAGCGCGTCCGACATGGCCTTCGCTTCCGCGTAGCTCGCGGCTTTGCAGTCAGCCTGGACACGGGTGTTGCGGCCGCCGTTGTAGCCCTTGAGGTGGCCGGGGCGCGGATCGCTGGCTATGAACAGTTGCAGGTAGGGCAGGGCCG
>PJUE01000830.1_pt1 | contig 13602 bp, 14 predicted proteins | sample 1512171 | NCBI WGS metagenome assembly PJUE01 (sample SAMN08177674, study PRJNA422409) | Feces metagenome, whole genome shotgun sequencing project. | isolation source: Chicken feces (3) enriched on wood chips: alkali lignin treatment | host: Gallus gallus | place: USA: Madison | collected 2015-01-15
ACCTCGCGCCCGAAGTCTGACGGTGGGCGCGTCTGTGGACGCCTGACGCGCGGGCTTCCCAAGGCGGGGCGGCTTCTCTAGGGTCCGCGGCCAACGACATGCGCCCCCGGCGCCAAAGCGAGGCTACCCCCGTGAAAGAATCCGATCTGAAGCGCGTCGAGACGCACCTGAAGCGCACCTTCAACCACGGCGGCGTCAAGGTGAAGGCCCGTAAGGTCGCGGACTCCGCCGAAGTCTATGTCGACGACGAGTTCATCGGCGTGGTGTTCGAAGACGAGGACGAAGCCGGCTCCTTCATGTTCGAAATGGCCATCCTGGCGGAAGACCTGCCGGAATAGGCTCTACGACAGTCGAGAATTGAAGAAGGCCGGAGAGGGCGTCCTCTCCGGCCTTCCTTGCATTTGCGATCAGTCTTCGATCACCAGCCGAACAGACGGGCGAAGAAGCCCTTCTTCTTTTCGGGGGCGGGCGTGTCTACGGGCTTCACCGGCTCGACCGCCGCAGCGGCGGCGGCGGGCGCCGTGGCCTGAACGGGCGGCTCGACCGGCTCGGGCTTCGGCGCGGGCTTGGTCTCGGCGGGCGCGACGGGCGCCGGAGCCAGGGAGGCGGCGACCGGCGTCTCGGCCGGGGCCGGAGCGGCTGCCTTGGAAGCGGCGGGTTTCTTGGGCGCAGCTGCCTTCTGGGGCGCAGCGGCCTTGGCCGTGGCCGCCTTGGCTGTCGTCGTCTTGGCGGCGGCCGGCTTCTTGGCCGGGGCGGCCTTTGCGGCGGCAGGAGCCTTTGCGGCAACTGGCTTCTTGGCGGCGGTCGCCTTGGCCGTAGCGGGCTTGGCGGCCTTGGGCGCAGCCGCCTTGGCGGGGGCCTTCGCCGCAGCGGCGGCCTTTACGGTCTTGGGCTTGGCGTCAGCTTTTGTCGCTGTCGCGCTCGACTTTGCCGCCGGTTTCGGCTTGGAAGCGGCGGAGGCCGCTTTCGCGGCAGGTTTCGTTTCAGACGGTGCTTTGGCCATAAACTCCCCGACCCCTCGTTGGACACGGGCGTGAGAACCAAGCCCGCACTGGCGATTCGCTATTATAACGGTGTTTAAGAAATGTCCGAATCCGCAGTTCAGGTGATCGCGCGCGGCGATCGCGCCCCCGCCGAGGCCGCCGCCGCCGCCATCGACGCCAATCCCCTGCTGGAAGGCGCCACCTACTCCATTCTGGAAGAGGACGAGGACCGCAATATCTGGCGTATCGACGCCTTCCCCACGACGGATGAAGAGGCCGAGGGGATCGCCGAAATCCTGCGCGCCACGCCGGGGCTGGAGGTGATCGTCGAGAAGCTGGCCGACGCCGATTGGCTGGCCATGAGCCTGTCGGGCCTGCCGCCGGTCGAGGCCGGGCGCTTCTTCGTCTACGGCGCGCACGATCAGGGCAAGGTGCCTGAGGGCCGGGTCAACCTGAAGATCGACGCCGGCGCCGCCTTCGGCACCGGCCACCACGGCACGACGGTCGGTTGTCTGGAGGCCTTCGACAATCTGCTGAAGACCGAGACGTTCGAGAAGGTGCTGGACGTCGGCTGCGGCACGGGCGTGCTGGCGATTGCAGCGGCGAAGACGGGTTCGCCCATCGCTGTCGGCACCGACATCGACGAGCCCTCGGCCCGCATCGCCAATGAGAATGCGGCGATCAACGACGCCAAATGCGAATTCTATTTCGCCGATGGTCTGAGCGATGCGCGGATTGCGCAGCACGCCCCGTATGATCTGGTGTTCGCCAATATCCTGGCGGCGCCGCTGGTGTTCCTGGCGCCCGAGATCGGCGCGGCGTTGAAGACGGGCGGGGTCGCCATCCTGTCGGGCCTGTTGCGCACGCAGGAGGAGCGGGTGCTGGAGGCTTACCTGCCGCTGGGCTTCGTGGTCGAGCAGACGATCCATCATGATGCGTGGAGCGCGCTGCAGTTGCGGAAGAAGTAGGGCGTTAATTTCCTTCTCCCCTTGTGGGAGAAGGTGGCTCGCGAAGCGAGACGGATGAGGGGTTGCTGGACATCGAAGTCGGGCAACCTCTTTTGCGCTGAGAAACCCCTCATCCGCCCCTCCGGGGCACCTTCTCCCACAAGGGGAGAAGGGTATAAGAGCCCTCATGCGCCAGACATTCGACGAAACCACCGATCCGTCCTTCGGGGCCAAGCACCTGCCTCTGCTCCGCGCCGAGATGGCGAAGCAGGGCCTCGACGGCCTGCTGGTCCCGCACGAGGACGAGCATCAGAACGAATACCTGCCCGACGCCAATGAGCGGCTGGCCTGGGTCAGCGGCTTTACCGGCTCGGCCGGGGCGGGCGTGGTGCTGAAGGATCGCGCGGCGGTCTTCGTCGACGGTCGCTATACGGTTCAGGCCAAGGCTCAGACGGACGAGGCCTTGTTCGAGCGGCAGCCGCTGAACACGCTGACCGACTGGCTGGCGGCCGTGCCGTCAGGCTCGGTGATCGGTTATGATCCGCGCCTGCACAGCCCCGATGCGCTGGCGGCCTTGCGCGCCGCCGTCGAGAAGGCCGGGGCGACGCTGAAGGCGGTCGAGGCCAATCCGATCGATTTGGCCTGGGGCGACGCCCGTCCGGCCCAACCGCAGGCGCCGGTAGTCCCGCACGAGGACCGCTATGTCGGCGAGGACGCTGCATCCAAGCGCGCCCGCATCGGCAAGGCCATCGCCGACGCCGGGGCCGAGGCCGCCGTGCTGACGGCGCCGTCGTCGCTGGCCTGGCTGTTCAACATTCGCGGCGGCGACGTGATCCGCACGCCCCTGCCGCTGGGACAGGCGGTGGTGAAGGCGGACGGGACGGCCAAGGTCTTCCTCGATCCGGCCAAGGTGACGAACGAACTGCCGGGATGGCTGGGCGACGCCGTGACGCTGGAGGCGCCCGAAGCGCTGCCCGGCGCGCTGGACGCCCTGTCGGGGCGCAAGGTGATGATCGATCCGGCCGTGTCCTCGGCCTGGTATTTCGACCGGCTGGAAGCGGCGGGCGCGAGCATCGTTCGCGCCATGGACCCCTGCGCCCTGCCGCGCGCCCAGAAGAACGCCGTCGAGATCGAGGGCAGCCGTCAGGCGCATATCCGCGACGGCGCGGCCCTGACGCGCTTCCTGCACTGGGTGGATACGGTCGCGCAGAAGGAGTTGCCGGACGAGCGGGCGGTGGTCGAGGCGCTGGAAGGCTTCCGCGAGGCGACCGGGATGCTGAAGGACCTGTCCTTCGACACCATCGCCGGGGTCGGGCCGAACGGCGCCCTGCCGCACTACAAGCCGGTCGGGGCCAAGATCCGCCAGATGGAGGCGGGTAGCCTGCTGCTGGTCGACGGCGGCGGTCAGTATCTGGACGGGACCACGGACGTGACCCGCACCATGGCCATCGGCGAGGGCACTGCCGATCAGCGCCGGATGTTCACCCTGGTCCTGAAGGGCCACATCGCCATGGCGACGATCCGCTTCCCGGCCGGAACCAGCGGGCGTCAGCTGGACGCCATTGCGCGCCAGCCGCTGTGGAATGCGGGCTTCGACTTCGATCACGGCACGGGCCACGGCGTGGGCTCCTATCTGGGCGTCCACGAAGGGCCGCAGCGCATCGCCGGCTGGGGCACGGACCAGCCGCTGCTGACCGGCATGATCCTGTCGAACGAGCCGGGCTATTACCGCGAAGGCGAGTGGGGCATCCGCATCGAGACGCTGCAGGTCGTCACCGCTCCGGCCCAGGTTCCGGGCGGCGAGCGGCCGATGCATGGGTTTGAGCAACTGACGCTGGCGCCGCTGGACCGCCGCCTGATCGACACGGCGCTGCTGACGGCGGACGAGCGGGCTTATGTGGACGCCTATCACGCCGAGGTTCTGGCCAAGGTCGGGCCTCTGCTGGCCGAGGGCGTTCAGAAGGACGAGGCGGCGCTGGACTGGCTGAAGGCGCAGACGGCCCCCTTGAAATAAGGCCATACGGCGCCGATCTGAAGAGGGTCGGCGGATGCGCCGCCGACCCCCTCACATCAGAAGGAATGCGCGGATGAAGATGCGCAAGCTGGGCCGTAACGGCCCTGAGGTCTCGGCCGTCGGTCTGGGCTGCATGGGCATGAGCGCCTTTTACGGCGGCGCTGACGAGGCCCAATCCATCGCGGTGATCCACCGCGCGCTCGACCTGGGCGTCACCCTGTTCGACACGGCCGAGATGTACGGCCCCCACACCAATGAAGTCCTGGTGGGCAAGGCGCTGAAGGGGCGCAGGGACGAAGCCTTCATCGCCACCAAGTTCGGCATCAATCGCCAGCCGGACGGTTCGGCCATTACCGACGGCGCGCCCGCCAATGTGCGCCGCGCGGTCGAGGGCAGCCTGAGCCGCCTCGGCGTCGATCATATCGACCTCTATTACCAGCACCGCATCGACCCCGATACGCCGATCGAAGAGACGGTCGGGGCCATGGCCGAACTGGTGAAGGAGGGCAAGGTCCGCTTCATCGGCCTGTCGGAGGCGGCGCCCGCCACCCTGCGCCGCGCCCACGCCGAACATCCGATCACGGCCTTGCAGACCGAATATTCGCTGTGGAGCCGCGACCCGGAGGACGAACTGCTGGGCGTGGTGCGCGAACTGGGCATCGGCTTCGTGCCCTACAGCCCGCTGGGCCGAGGCTTCCTGTCGGGCGAGATCAAGTCGATCGACGACCTGGCGCCCGACGACTTCCGCCGGACGAACCCGCGGTTTGCGGGCGACAACTTCCAGAAGAACCTCGATCTGGTCGATGCGGTCGGCGCCATCGCGGCGGACAAGGGGGTGACGGCGGCGCAACTGGCCCTGGCCTGGGTGCTGGCGCAGGGAGAGGATCTGGTCCCCATCCCCGGCACGCGCCGCATCGCCACGCTGGAGCAGAACGCGGCGGCGACGGACATCGTGCTGACGCCGGATGATCTGGCGCGGATCGAGGCCGTCTTCCCGCGCGGGGCGGCGGCGGGCGAGCGCTATGCGCCCGGCGGCATGAGCTCGCTGAACCGCTGATGTGAAAACGCCTCCCTCGCGATCGCGGGGGAGGCGTTTTTCGTTCGGGCTGTGCGCCTCGATTACTGGACGCGAGTCCAGGTCTGGGTCTTGCACAGGGGGGCGACGATGCAGCCGCGCAGGCGCAGGGTGTTGTCGTTGGTCAGGGTGATGGTCCCGCGATACGTGCCGCCGTCCTCGGGGTTGTAGACCGAGCCGCCGCGCCATTCGGTCGGGCCGCCGGTGAAGCCCGACAGCATCCTCAGGCCGCGCAGGGGGCGGTCGCGCAGGGACTCGTCCTTGTTGCGCTGATCCTTCACCTCGGGGTTGGCGCGGATGTGGCTGGAGGTGACGAGGACGCCGCACAGGGCCTGGCCGCAGCGTTCGATGCGGACCTGGCCCCCGTTGGTCGGGGTCTGCCACAGACCGGTGGGGTCGCTGGCGAGGGCCGGAGAAGCGAGGGCGGCGGCTGCGACGGCGAGCGCCGTCAGGACGGAGGTCTTCATCGGCGTTTTCCTTCTGACGGATCGTCGAGGCGATCCCTTGGTCGAAGGGTGGGCCGGGTTTCGGTCTGAAACAAGGCTGAAATTGTGAACTTCACTCAATGATTACATGACCTTAGGTCAAGTTGAGCGCGCTGCGAACGCCTAAGGCGATGGATTCGGGCGGCTTTTGCCGAGGGCCGGTCAGCCGCCGCGCGGGCGGCGTGGACGGGTTCCGGCGTTGGAGCACGGCGAATAGCCGTCGCGCCAGACGCGGCCCATGGTCAGGCGGCTGGCGTCGGCCAGGGCGCGGCAGTCGGCGGCCTGATGCATCTGAGCCGCCGCCAGGGCCACCGAGGCGCAGGCGAAGGCGTCTTCAGCAGCGTCGTGGTGGCGGAAGGCGACGCCCAGTTCGGCGCAGACGTTGTTCAGCTTGTGCGAGGCGAAGTCCGGCCAGCTGATCTGGGCCAGCTTGACCGTGCAGAGGTAGTCGAACTCGGGATAGGTCAGGGCATAGTGGTCGCAGCTGTTGCGGATGACGCTGACGTCGAAGGCGGCGTTGTGGGCCAGCACCGTCCGCCCTTCGAGACGCGGGGCGATGGCGGCCAGGACGGCGGGGAATTCCTCGGCGTCTGCGACCTGTTCGGGACCGATGCCGTGGAAGGCGATGTTGAAGCTGGCGAAGCGCATGCCCGGCGGGCGGATGTAGTGGTGCTCGACGGATTCGATGACGCCGTCGTTGATCCAGGCCAGGCCGATGGAGCAGGGGCTGGCCCGCTGTTCATTGGCTGTTTCGAAGTCGAGGGCGACGGCGTGCATCAGGAAATGAGCGCCAGCCATTCGTCCTCGGTCAGGACGGCGACGCCGTGTTTTTCGGCGTCCTTCAGCTTGGACCCGGCGCCGGGACCGGCGACGACGTAGTCGGTCTTTTTCGACACCGAGCCTGAGACCTTGGCGCCCAGGCTTTCGGCGCGAGCCTTGGCTTCGTCGCGGGTGAAGCGTTCGAGCGAGCCGGTGAAGACGACGGTCTTGCCCGCCACGGGGCTGTCGGTCGTGGGGGCGGCCACATCCTCGACGCGCTCGAGTTCGGCCAGCAGGGCGTCGACGACCTGAAGGTTGTGCGGTTCGTGGAAGAAGTGGGCCAGGGCCTCGGCGGCGACCGGGCCGACGCCGGAGACGCCCGCGATCTGGTTCAGGATGTCGGACGGGCGTTCGGTGCGCGCGACGGCGGCCCAGCGGGTCAGGTCGGACCATCCGCTCGAGATTTCCGCCAGCGAACGACGGGCGGGCGCAGCCATGCCGGGGAAGGCGAGGGCGATCTTCTGATCCATGGGCGCTTCCGGCCACGGATCGTCGGCGGGAGGCTGCGCCTCGGCCATCAGGCCCAGCACGCGGGGCGAAATGGCGTGGGTCGCCGCCAGCGTCTTCCAGTCGTCGCTGGCGAGGCCGTTCGCGGCGGCCATGCAGGCGCCCTGGAAGGCGGTCCAACTGCCGAAGGCGCGCGACAGGACCAGAGAGGTCTGCTCGCCGATCTCACGGATGCCGAGGCCGAAGATCAGGCGGTCGAGGCTGATGACGCGGCGAGCGTCGATCCCGGCGATCAGGTTGCGGACGCTGGTCTCACCATAGCCCTCCTCGGCGCGCAGCAGGGCCAGCTTCTCCTCGTCGCGGGCCAGGCGGAAGATGTCGGCGGGCTCCTTGATCCAGCCGCGCGCGTGGAAGGCGATCAGCTGCTTTTCGCCAAGCCCTTCAATGTCGAAGGCGCGGCGGCTGACGAAGTGCTTCAAGCGTTCAACGATCTGGGCGTCGCAGATCAGGCCGCCGGTGCAGCGGCGCTTGACCTCGTCGCCCTCGCGCACGGCTTCGGAGCCGCAGACGGGGCAGACGGTGGGGAAGACGTAAGGAGCGGCGCCCTCGGGACGCAGCGTATCGACCACGCCGACGATCTGGGGGATGACGTCGCCGGCGCGTTGCAGGACGACGGTGTCGCCGATGCGCACGTCCTTGCGGGCGATCTCGTCTTCGTTGTGCAGGGTGGCGTTGCGGACCACGACGCCGCCGACGGTGACGGGATGCAAGCGGGCGACGGGGGTCAGGGAACCGGTGCGGCCGACCTGAATGTCGATGCCTTCCAGAACGGTCGTCGCCTGCTGCGCCGGGAATTTGTGGGCGATGGCCCAGCGGGGGCTGCGAGCGATGAAGCCGAGGCGTTGCTGCCAGTCCAGCCGGTCGACCTTATAGACTACGCCGTCGATGTCGTAGCCGAGGCGGCTGCGGTCCGCCTCCAGCGTCTGATAGACGCCGATCAGGCCGTCGGCGCCTTCGACGCGGGCTGAGCGGTCGTTGACCTGAAAGCCCCAGCTGCGGAAGGCCTCCAGCGCGCCGTGTTGCGTCTCGGCGAAGGGGGCGGAGGTCTCGCCCCAGGCGTAGGCGAAGAAGGTCAGAGGGCGCAGGGCCGTGATCTTCGGGTCTTTCTGGCGCAGCGACCCGGCGGCGAAGTTGCGCGGGTTGGCGTAGGTGCGCTTGCCTTCGGCCTCGGCCGCCGCGTTGAAGGCGTCGAAGGCGGTGTTGGGGGCGTAGACCTCGCCGCGGATCTCGATGACGTCGGGCCAGCCCGAACCCGCCAACGTCTGGGGGATGCTGTCCAGCGTGCGCAGGTTGGCGGTCACGTCCTCGCCCGTCTTGCCGTCGCCGCGCGTGGCGCCCTGGACCAGGACGCCCTTTTCATAGCGCAGGCTGGCCGAGAGGCCGTCGATCTTGGGTTCGGCGACGAAGGCGATCGGCTCGTCGCCCGGCAGCTTCAGGAAGCGGGCGATGCGGGCCACGAAGTCGCGCACCTCGCCGTCGTCGAAGGCGTTGTCCAGCGACAGCATGGGCACGCCGTGGCGGACCTCGGCGAACTGGGTCGAGACGGGGGCGCCGACGCGCTGGGACGGGGAGACGGGGCTGGAGAGCGCCGGGAAGGCGGCTTCGATGGCCAGGGCGCGGCGCTTCAGCTCGTCGTAGTCGGCGTCGGAAATCTCGGGCGTGGCGTCGGCGTAGTAGAGGGCGTCGTGACGCGTCAGTTCGGCCGACAGGCGCTCCAGCTCTTCGCGCGCCTGGGCTTCGGTCAGGGTTTCGACAGGCGTGAAGAGATCGGACATGAGAATCGCAGGAAGTCGGCAAAGGCGGAACGGTTCCTTATCATCCTGAGGGAGCGGGGCGGATAGGGAAGCTGATGTATCATCACGTCATCCCCGGGCTTGTCCCGGGGATCCATAGACTCGGGCCTTCCCAGACGCGCGTTGAGCGTTAGTGTCGGGCGTCATGTTTATGGATCCCCGGGACAAGCCCGGGGATGACGATATTAAGGGATGTAGAAGAGGCGACCCTTCTAAGTCCCCACCGCTTTATCCTGCCGGAGCCCCTCCATGCGTCCTGTCCTCGTCAGCCTGTCCGTGATCGCCGCCGCCCTGACGCTGGCCGCCTGTGAGACGACGACCGCGCCTGTGGTCGAGACGCCCGCTGTCGAGGAGCCGCCGTCGGGCGATTACGCCCAGTTGATGGACGACCTGCGCATCCTGTCGGCGGACGACATGCAGGGGCGCGACACCGGATCCGAGGGCGGGGCCAAGGCGCGCGACTACATCGTCGGGCGGCTGGAGGCGCTGGGCGTTCAGCCTTCGCCGATGGGCCGTCTTCAGCCGTGGGAGATGCTGGGCCGCACGCGCGAGGGGACCAAGACCTATAACGGGACCAACATCATCGGCGTCATCCCCGGCACGCGCGTGGCCGACAAATACATCGTGGTGACGGCCCACTATGACCACGTCGGCGTCAACGACGGCCAGATCTTCAACGGCGCGGACGACAACGCCTCGGGCGTGGCGACCATGCTGGAGCTGGCCAGGCGGTTGAAGGCCAACCCGCCCGAGCACAGCGTCCTGATCGTGGCGCTGGACGGCGAGGAGCGGGGGCTGCTGGGCGCCAAGCATTTCGTCGAGGCGCCGCCGGTGCCGCTGCACGCGATTTCGATGAACCTGAACTTCGACATGACGGCGCGGGCCGACAGCGACGGCAAGCTGTGGGTGACGGGGACGTATCAGCATCCCTATTTCCGCCCGGTGCTGGATCAGGTTCCGGCGCGCCGGAACGTCGCCTTCGCCTTCGGCAAGGACACGCCCGAGGACAAGGGCGCCGACAACTGGGTCGAGGCGTCGGACCACGCCGCCTTCCACCGCGCAGGCCTGCCGTTCCTCTATTTCGGGGTGAACTATCACCCGGACTATCACCGCCCCAGCGACGACTTCGAGAAGGTCAATCCGGCGGTGTTCCAGGACTCGACCGAACTGGCCATCGGCGGCTTCCGGGCGCTGGACCGGTGGCTGGACCAGTGACGACTGTCGCAAAACGCTTGCAAAGATAGGCCTTGAAAGCGCCGTCAGAGCGGCGTTCTGTCGCACCCCTCATCAGTCGAGGAAATATAGATGTCGGCGACGCAAGGGTTTGACCTCCAACGGGTGCAGAAGCTGCGCAAGGCGGCGCTGCTGGTCGGATTGATCGGCGTGGTCGGACTGGCCTTCGTCAGCCGATCGATCGGCGGCGAAACGGTGCTGCACGAAGGACTGGAGGCGTTCGGCCTGGGTCTGATCGTCGTCTGCATCGTCGGGCGGGCTTGGTGCTCCCTCTATATCGGCGGGCGCAAGAAGGCCGAGATCGTGGATCGCGGACCCTATTCGATCAGCCGCAACCCGCTGTATGTCTTCAGCTTCATGGGGGCGTTCGGCGTGGGGGCGCAGACGGGCAGCGTGACGCTGGCGACCATCTTCCTGTTGCTGACAGTGGCGGTCTTCTACGCCACGGTGAAGCGCGAGGAGGCCTGGCTGGCGGGCGCCTTCGGCCGGACCTATGCGGACTATTGCGCGCGGACGCCGCGTTTCGGGCCGGACTTCTCCAAATGGCGCGACGCCGACAGTCTGGAGGTGCGGCCGCAGTTCTTCCTGACGACGCTGCGTGACGGCCTGGTCTTCCTGCTGGCCGTGCCGCTGTTCGAGTCGGTCGAGCGGCTGCAGGATTTGGGCTGGCTGTCGGCCCTGGTGCGCCTGCCTTGAGGGGCTCGCCGATCCTGCTGGCGGCGGCGCTGGCTCTGACAGTCGCGGCCTGCGACCGAGGGTCGGCGCCCGACAAGGCCACGCAGGCGGCCGTCTTCAAGCACGACCTGCCCGAGGACGTGTCCGGCTACTACATCCCCACGACGGCGGTGCAGGTCGGCGACTGGCGGCTGCATCACCTGTTCATGGGGCAGGTTCCCGACTTCATGGCCTGGCGCGACGGGCAGCGGACGGCGGGCTTTGCGCCGATCATCATGGAGTTCGAGGCTGGCGATAAGACGCGGCGCACGCGGCTGATTCCGACAGCCTATGACGTGACCGAGGACCGGGTGCGCTTCCAGGCGACGTCGCGGGAGCTGGGGGCCGTGTCGTTCGAGGGAAGGCTCGACCAGGATGCGCTGGCGAAGGCGCGGCGCAATCTGGGAGATCAGGGCGTGGTCCTGAAAGGGAGGCTGAAGGTCGGGGGCCGGACCTTCGACGGGGTGTCGATGCGGTGGTGGGCGGGGGACTGATCCCCCGCCGCTGATACCTGATCCTTAGGCGACGGTCGCCTTGACGATCTTGCCCGGCGCGCGGGGCGGTTCGCCCTTCGGCAGGGCGTCGACGTGATCCATGCCTTCGATCACTTCGCCCCAGACGGTGTACTGGCCGTCCAGGAAGCGGGCGTCGTCGAAGCAGATGAAGAACTGCGAGTTGGCGCTGTCCGGGTTGGCGGTGCGGGCCATGGAGCAGACGCCGCGGACGTGCGGCTCCTTCGAGAATTCCTGCTTCAGGTTCGGCTTGGACGAGCCCGAGGTGCCGGTGCCCGTCGGGTCGCCGCCCTGGGCCATGAAGCCCGGAATCACGCGGTGGAAGACCACGCCGTCGTAGAAGCCTTCCTTGGCCAGGTCGGTGATCTGCTTGACGTGGTTGGGCGCCAGGTCGTCGCGCAGCTTGATCACGACATTGCGTTCGGCGCCGTCGCCGGTGTCCAGGGTGAAGGTCAGGGTTTGGTCGGCCATCGTGCGCTCCTTGAGGTTATGCGAGCCGGAATTGTGCGCGGGTCATAGCGGCTCAACGCCGTCAGGGCTATGTGGGAAGCATGAGTGAAGACGAAAAGCCCGCCGACAAGTCTCAGGAACGCCGCCGCATGGTGCGTCTGCCCTCGGGCGGCACGGCGGCCGGGCGCAAGGTCGGCCAGAAGATCAAGACGGCCGACAAGAAGACCCTGTCCAGCCAGGCCTGGATCAAGCGTCAGTTGTCGGACGAATGGTCCGACCGTGCGCGCGCCGAGGGCTGGCGCAGCCGCGCGGCCTTCAAGCTGATGGAGATCGACGACAAGTTCCGACTGATCAAGCGCGGCTCGCGGGTCATCGACCTGGGTGCGGCGCCGGGCGGCTGGGTGCAGGTGGCGTTGGATCGCGGCGCGGCGGCGGTGGCGGGCGTGGACCTGCTGATGATCGAGCCGATCCCGGGCGCGACGCTGATTCAGGCGGACTTCACCGATCCGGGCGTGGATCAGCAGATGCTGGACGCGATCGGCGGGCCGCCGGACCTGGTGCTGTCGGACATGGCGCACAACACCATCGGCCATCGCCAGACGGACCACCTGAAGATCATCGCCCTGATCGAGATCGCGGCCGATTTCGCCATCCGCACGCTGAGGCCAGGGGGAAATTTCGTGTCGAAGAACTTCCAGGGCGGCGACGCCGGCGGCGTGCTGAAACGCCTGCGCGAAGAGTTCGAGACGGTGAAATATGTGAAGCCCGAATCGAGTCGCAAGGGCAGCGCCGAGGTCTTCCTGGTGGCGCTGAACAAGCGTTAGGGCGCTGGCTCGCTGTCTTCCCACCCATAAATAACAGCCGTCATCGTCGGGCTTGACCCGAGGATCCAGCCTTCCGCCTGCGTGACGTCAGCGAGGATGAGCGCGTCGTCGCACTGGATCCTCGGGTCAAGCCCGAGGATGACGGCGTGTGGGAGAGCTGACGGCGTTGGGAAGGTTGCTGAGTCTAGGACGGACGACGGTGTCTGTGAGGGCGCGGCGTGGGCGTGGCGGAGGGCGTCGTCGATTACGCTGATGCGCCCTCAGCCGCTGCGGCGGCGCGGCGGGCGGCCTTCTTCGCTTCGATCCGCGTCCAGATGCGGTCGTGCAGGGTGAAGAAGATCGTCTGCACCAAGGGCTCGATGGTGCCGATGGCCAGGGCGATGCGGATGTCGCGCGTCAGGGCGAAGGCCACCAGAACCGCCACGGTGAAGTGCATGACGCCGTAGGTGACGGTCTTCAGCGCGATCTGCTTCAGATTGCGGGGCAGGGCGTGGCTGTGGCCATGGTGGTTGTGGGCGCGGTTCTGCTCATGCGCGTCCATGACCTCCAGACGGGCGGTGAAGGCCTCGGCCGTCTCCTCGACGCCGGACAGCATCTTGCGGCGCTCGACCCGGTGCCAGACGCGGTCGTGGACGGAATAGGCGATGGTCTGGAAGATCGGCTCGACCACCCCGACCGCCAGGGCCAGCCGCCAGTCGCGGGTCAGGGCGAAGGCCACCAGGATCGCCACGATCAGGTGCATGGCGCCGTAGCTCGCGATCTTGAGCGCCAGCCGTCTCGCCGTGTTGATCAAGATGCGAACCATTATCGGGAAATGCGGCCTCTCGCCGTCCGTTTCAAGGCAATTTCTCTTATATGCACGATAGCGCGGGCTTGGGGTTGCGGTTCCCCGCAAACGGGGGCTATACGCGGCCCGCAAAATGGAGGCTCCAAATGGAGATACGCGAAGGCCTAACCTTCGATGACGTTTTGCTCGAACCCGGTCCGTCCGAGGTCATGCCCGCTGATGTCGATGTCTCGACCCAGCTGACACGCGAAATCAAACTGAACATCCCGCTGTTGTCGTCCGCAATGGACACGGTGACGGAAAGCCGCCTGGCCATCGCCATGGCGCAGGCGGGCGGCATGGGCGTGCTGCACCGGAACATGACCATCGACGAGCAGGCCGAAGAGGTCCGCGCCGTCAAACGCTATGAAAGCGGCATGGTGGTGAACCCGGTCACGGTCGCCCCCGACACGACGCTGG
>PJUE01000836.1_pt1 | contig 13548 bp, 12 predicted proteins | sample 1512171 | NCBI WGS metagenome assembly PJUE01 (sample SAMN08177674, study PRJNA422409) | Feces metagenome, whole genome shotgun sequencing project. | isolation source: Chicken feces (3) enriched on wood chips: alkali lignin treatment | host: Gallus gallus | place: USA: Madison | collected 2015-01-15
CATCAGCGTCCGGGCCACCGGTCGCAATGAAGCGATGGGTAAATTGCTGCAAAAAATGGGCGCAGAGTTTGTCCATGCCGACCTGACGGAACTGGTCTCTTCCCAGGCAAAAGTGATGCTGGCCGGAATCGATACGCTGTGGCACTGCTCCAGCTTTACCTCGCCCTGGGGTACCCAGGAAGCCTTCGATCTGGCGAACGTGCGCGCCACCCGCCGTCTGGGCGAGTGGGCCGTGGCATGGGGGGTGCGCAACTTCGTGCATATCTCCTCCCCGTCGCTCTACTTCGATTACCACCATCACCGCGATGTTCAGGAAGATTTTCGTCCTGCGCGCTACGCCTGCGAATTTGCCCGCAGCAAAGCCGCCAGCGAAGAGGTGATCGATCTGCTGGCGCAGTCCAACCCGCATACCCGCTTTACCATCCTGCGTCCGCAGAGCCTGTTTGGCCCGCACGATAAAGTGTTCATTCCGCGCCTGGCGCAGATGATGCACCACTACGGCAGCGTGCTGTTGCCGCGCGGCGGGGATGCGCTGGTGGACATGACCTATTTCGACAACGCCATTCACGCCATGTGGCTGGCCAGCCAGATCGAATGCGACAATCTGCCGTCCGGGCGGGCGTATAACATCACCAACGGCGAACCGCGCACATTGCGCAGCATTGTGCAGAAGCTGATTGACGAGCTGAACATTCACTGCCGGATCCGCTCGGTGCCCTATCCGATGCTGGACATTATTGCCCGCAGCATGGAGCGGCTGGGAAATAAGGCCGCCAAAGAGCCCGCCCTGACCCACTACGGGGTGTCGAAACTGAACTTTGACTTTACCCTTGATACGCGACGCGCAGAGACCGAGCTCGGCTATACACCGCTGGTGACGCTGGATGAAGGCATTGAGAAGACGGCGGCCTGGCTGCGGGATCACGGGAAACTGCATCGCTGACACGAAAACGGCAACCCTGAGGTTGCCGTTTTGCTTTTACAGCGCTGTCCAGGCGTCTGCCCAGGCCAGGCCTGCGCCCGGTTCGTAGTACGCTGGCGCACTGTTACACCAGCCGCTGTTCGGGAAGGGTTTGCACTGGAACAGTTTACCCTTGTTGTTCACGATATCGCCGGCGTTGTACTTGCCGTTGGCGCTCCACGCAGCATAGGAACCAGAGCTGCCTTCATCCTGAGACGGGGTTGCCGCTTTCGCTTTCACGTTTAACAGGTAAGTGGTGGTCGCGCTCAGTTCACCGTCGCTGACGGTCAGGCTGACTTCATACTGCTGCGCCGTTGTGGCTTCCGGCGCGGTAAATGTCACCACGGCTTTGTCTTCACCGCTGACGGTCTGGCCGTCCTGGGAGCGCCAGGTGTAGGTCAGTTTGTTGCCGTCTTCATCAGTAGAGCCTTCTGCGCTCAGGGAAACCTGGGCACCGGCTTCAACCGCACCGACTGGACCTGCGATATGCGCCACTGGCGCATGGTTAACCACCGCAGGGGTGTCATCCGGCGTCGGGATCGGGGTGACCGGCGTTTCATCTTCAGAAGGGGTTGGCGTAACCGGCGTTTCATCCGGCGTGATTGCAGACCCCTCATCATCCACGATGTTCACGTTATAAAACTTCTGAACACATTTGGTGTAGTCGCCCTCTTTAAAGGCGCTGAATGGCGTCTGGTAGCCGACCAGCTGGCAAGAGTAGGTTTTACCGTCTGGTGTATCTGCACTCCATCCCCAGTCCTGTTCCCAGTAAATTTTCAGAGAACCCGCGCCGCCCTCATCGAACTGTTTCATGTTGGCACAGCCCAGCACTTCGTCAGCCGGAACCGGCACTTTCAGGTAGTTAGCGAACTCTTTGTAGTACTTGATACGGTTTTGAGACTGCGCAATTTCAGTCGGGCCGCCGCACTCAACGCCGCCGTTGATGATCTGGGTGGTCACGCCGAAGCCCGGTACCAGACCGTTCGCTTTGTCGTGTTCGTTTGGCTGCCAGGTTCCGTCGATAACCTGCAACATGCTCGGTTTCGGCGGCTGTGGATAGGCAAAGAAGAAGATGGCGCTTGCCAGGTTCAGCCAGGTGTCAGCCACCAGCTCGGGTTTTTCCAGCAGGACTTTCACATCGCCGTACATCGCTTCAGAGAACGGACCGTAGTTATAGTTGTAGGACAATTGCTTGGCACCGCGACCAAAGTAGCTCAGGAAATCGCCATCTTTGTCTTTACCGCATGGCCAGGTCTGCCCCTGCCATACATCAGGGTTACATTCACCGTTATAACCGCCTTTCTGGCCTTCGCTCCAGCCCATTTCCCGGATGTAAACCAGCGCCTGACGCCATTCGGCTTCAGGACGCCAGCTTTCATGGCCGCCGGTTTCCTGGGCGAAGTGCGCAAACATGGTCGCCATCTCTTTACGGCAGATCGCGTCGCTGTCACGGCCATCTTTATAGGTGTCGCACAGCGCCGGGAATTTACCCACGGCCTTGAGGAAGTTACTGTAGCTATAATCCTTCGCGCGCAGAGGGAAGAGATATTCCCAGTCGCTCTCTTTCAGGATCCCTTCAACGCGCTTAACGTTATCCGGGTTGGACGCTTTGCCAGGTTCAATCTGTTCGACAACGCTGTTATCCAGGGTGCGAATGGTGTCTTTTACCGATTTCATTAACGGGAAATCGGTCAGTTCTTTTTCCTTTTTAGCCAGATCGCTGGCTTTCATGGTGTAAGGTTCGCTGCTGGCCGCCTGTAACATTGCAGCCTGCGCCATAAAGGGAGCGACACATGCCCCCGCAACGAGAACGCTGAGTAATGTCCTTTTCGTCATTTCAAATAATCCTGTATATAAGCAACAATGGGTGATGCACTCCCGGCTTATGTATTACTCCCTTAATACATAAACCCCCTGGAGGCGTTTATTTTTCATTTTCTGAAGAACACCGTCGGGTACTCTTCAAAAAATAAAAATCAGTACCGGTAAGATTGTTTTGCTTTTATTTCCCTGTACTTCGCCCACACCTTATGGGCATACATCATACGTTGGGGATAATTTTCTTTTTTCGCTCCTGCGTTATAGGCCCCTACCGCTTCCCAGTTATAGCCATAGACTTTGACCATGCCTGATAATATGGATGCGCCCACCATTATTGAGGTACAAGGCTCAGTCATTAAGCGGGACTCATCAATACCGAGGCGTTGTAATTCACTAAAGTGAGAGCTATTAATTTGCATTAACCCCACATCGCGTGAACCATCGTGATTCCAGCCCACCGCATAGGGATTCATACCCGATTCCACTTTTGCAATTGCAAATAACAGCCAGGGATCGACATGATAATAATGCGCAGCGTTGTCCCAGCAGTTTGCCATGGTGCTTTGGCTTATCATTAACAACAAAAAGATTAGGCGTTTCATTTAATTGACCTGCTACAGGGATTTCCCATTTTCTCCTTGTGCACAGCTGTTATTTATTTTTTTGATGGTTGACCGCACCCGAAGCGCAGCGCGGTCAACCATGACGGACGACTATCACGTCCGTCATTAAAGGTTCAGAAGATTATTTGCAGTCTGCCGACGCGCCTTCTTTTACCCATACATCGCTGTTGCCTGGTTTGTCGCCCTTCGTCCACCATTTCGCGCGGTATACATTACCTTCGTAAGTGGTGGTGTCGCCGCCGTTATAAACCATTTCAGGCTGCCAGTTGAATTTCACCTGGCTTACCAGCTCCCATGCACCCTCACCGAATGCCGGTTTGTTGCCCTGAGTCCAGTACTTCGCTTTCCACACCAGGTTATCGGAGCTAACAATGTCGCCGCCGTTGTAAATGGTGTTTGCACTCCACGCAGCATATTTGCTGGCGTTGGCATCAACAGGGGCATCGCAACTACCGGTCGCACTCCCTTCGTCTGCCGGCGTGGTACCTTCATCAGATGGGGTCGTACCTTCGTCAGACGGGTTGGTCTCTTCGTCAACCGGAACAACCGCTTCTTTCGGGGTCACTGTCACTTCAACGTTAGACTGCACGCTGGTTTTACCGTCAGACACAATCACGCTCAGCGTATAGGTCGATGTATTGCTCACTTCTGGCGCGGTGATACGCACGTTCGCGGTATCGGTGCCGGTGGCATTCATGTCACCCGGTACGCTCCAGCTATAGGTCAGTGCATCGCCATCGGGATCGGACGCCTGTGCGTGCAGAGAAACCGCTTCACCGGATTCAACGGTGACCGCTTGCATCGCGTTGATCACTGGCGCCTGGTTGGCTTTAGGCGCTTTGTTAACAACCTGCACGTCAACTGAGTTGCTCAGCCCTTTCGCGTCAGTTACGGTCAGACGGAAGACCAGCGTCTGGTTGCTCGCGACAGCAGGAACGTTAAAGCTTGCTTTCGCGCTGGTGCTGTTGGACAGCGTCACGGAGGTACCGGACACCTGCGTCCATTTGTAGGTCAGCGCATCGCCGTCCTGATCGCTGGAAGCAGAGCCATCCAGCGTCACGGAAGCCGGGCCAGTCACGCTTACATCAGTCGCAGAAGCGACAGGGGCATGGTTGGTAACAACCGGTTCCACTGGCGTTGAGCTACCGCCCGTCAGGCTTTCGTTCATCGCATTCAGAATGTCGCCGTTGTCAGATTCGATAGACCAGGCGAACAGACCCCCGAGGTTTTTGTTCAGCACGTATTTGCCTTTCGCTTCGACAGAACGGGCGTTGTCATAACTGATCAGCTCACCGGTGGATTTGTTGAACAGGTACGGGGCTTCTGCTGCGGTATCGTACTTGTATTCCCAGCCTGGTTTACCCAGCATCTTGTTCACGATATCGCGATAATCAAGGATGCCTGCTTCCCATGACCCCGGGATGGCGCCGGTCGCGGTGCCGGTAAATGGATTGTCGCCGGTATAACCGTGAACGCCAGTCCAGCCGCGGCCGTACATTGCTGCGCCCACAACGACTTTACCCGGCTGTACGCCCTGATCGAGCATCGCTTTCACGGCGTTATCGGTGGTGTAGTTGGTGTCTGGTTTCCAGGAAGCACCGTACAGCGCGGCCTGGTGGCCCAGGTCAGTCTTGCTCCACGAACCGTAGTAGTCGTAGCTCATCAGGAAGATATGGTCGAGATACTGCTGCGCAGTGCCATAGTCCACGTCTTCAATCTTATCTCTGCCGGCACCAATCGCGGTGGTCAGCTCATAGGTACGGCCTGTTTCAGCTGACAGTTCGTTCAGCATTGCGCGCAGATCGTGCATCAGCGCGGTATAGGTGGCCTTATCGACAGCCGGGTTACCCAGTTTAGCGTTCTCGCCGCCGCCGCCAGGGAATTCCCAGTCGATATCCACGCCGTCAAACACTTTCCAGGTTTTCAGGAACTCTTTCACGGAGCCAACGAAGCGATCACGCAGCACTTTGTTGTCCATCTGGAAGAACGGGTCAGACAGCGTCCAGCCGCCAACAGAAGGCAGAATTTTGAGGTCCGGATGGGCTTTTTTCATCGCCATCAGCTGACCATAGTTACCTTTGTACGGGTCGTCCCAGTTGGAGACGCCGGACTGAGGTTTTTGCAGAGCAGCCCAGGGATCGTGGATAGCAACGGTGTAGTCCTGGCGGCCCGCACAGGCACGCTTCAGCGACTCCAGCGCGCCGGAGGATTTGGCGCTGTCGTTAATGCCATCACCGCCACAGATTGGAATGAAGCCATAAAGCAGGTGGTTCAGGTTAGCAACCGGGATCTTGTCGGCAGAGAAATTACGGTCATAGACGCCCCACTCAGGGAAGTAAGCCCCCACAACTTTGTCGGTGTGTTTGGCGAAGGATTTATTGTTCTCAAGCAGAGGAGTGTTCATCGGCAGCAGGTGGCTACCGTCCGTATCTGCAACGATAATCAGTTTGCTGGCACTTTTGGTGCAGCCGCTGTCGTTGCAAAGCTCAACCTGCTCCTGATAGCGGCCCCCTTTCTTCACCTTGAAGGTCGCAGAGCCCGCAGCGCTGCCCGCCCCGGTCCAGACGGTCTGGCCATCCAGCAGTACTTTTGCCGACGTTGGCGCATCACCGCTCCAGACGTTCCACTCAACCTTCACATCCACACCATCGCTGTGAACTTTAACAAGATTGTTATAGTCCTGAGCCGACTGATCGACTTCTACCAAAGCAAATTTGTCATTGCCTGAAGTAATAGACGGCGTACCTGGCGCCGCTGCGAATGCTGAGCTTGTGGCAGCCGCAATGAAAAGCGCCAGATATTTAGGCTTCATAAAATTCATTTTTATATCCTGATAAATTTATACGTGAACGTTAATTACCCATGACTTCCCTGAGCTCATGGAATGAATTTACACACTTAGTTTTAAATAAATAAAAAATCCGTTGCCAAAAATATTGTGAAGCGTTGTATTCCTCCCTAAAAAGACACAAGCATAAATTCCCTCTGTCTTATGTCTTTTACGATACACCGTAGAAAAAATGTGTTCCCTCCCTTTCCTCGTCGAAAAAAAGCGATAAAAAACTTGACCAAAATATTCAGAGTGTGACAGCGAATGCCTGGGCAATAAAAACAGTGAGACCGGCAAAGGATAAACAGGGACCAAAAGAAATTGTTTGGCTATTTTTATGTGAATGGTTTAATGCGAAATAACCGACAATACCGCTAAGCGCAGCAATTAATACGATAGAAGGCAGTGCCTGCCAGCCACACCAGGCCCCCAGCGCCGCCAGCAGCTTGAAATCACCGTAACCTAACCCTTCCCGGCCAGTCGTCAGGCGAAAGCCCCAGTAAATCAGCCAGAGCGACAGGTACCCCGCGACTGCGCCGAGCACAGCATCGCGAAGGGGCAGCGCATGGCCCAGCGTATGTACGAGCAATCCGGTCCAGAGCAGCGGCTGCGTCAGGCAATCAGGCAGCAGCTGGTGTTGCCAGTCGATCAACGTCAGCGGCAGTAAAAACGACGCCAGCAGCCAGAGCGAGAACAGGGTTTGAATGCCCGGAACAGACCAGGCCGTTATGCCAAAAAATAGCGCGGTAAACAGCTCAACCAAAAAGACCTGTAGCGGAATAGCCGTTCGGCACTGGCTGCAGCGGCCCCGCAGTAACAGCCAGCTGAGCAGCGGAATATTTTCCCAGGCAGAGAGTGGATGCTGACACACCGGGCAGTGCGAGCCCGGAAACAGCAGGTTGCCGCACCCCTCCTCTTCCATCACCATAGGCGGGACGCGGTCTGCCACTACGCCGAGAAAACTGCCTGTTATTGCCCCTGACACCGCACTCATGAGGGAGAACCCGACCGGGTAAACCTCCCGTATCAGTGCGAAGGTATTCATGCCAGTTTCTTCCAGGTCAGCTGAATTTCGGCCTTTACATCGCTGATGTGGTCAACCGGGGTGAGGTTCATTTTTTGCAGGCGGACTCCGGAAGTCAGGTTGATTTCACGCAGCCAGTTTTTTAATTCGTAAATATTTACCCGTCCGACCACGAAGGAGAGTGTTTGCCCGTCCTGGCGAACATCCGTCAGCGATAAATTAATGGCGTGGGCGCTGTTCTCAATCACGCTGCGTGGATTATCAGTTTTAACCTGCAACATCTGAAGATGGTTTTTATCTATTTCCTGACGCATCCAGTTGAGCGTTTCAACCTGACGTGCAAGGGTCGTTTTGCTGCTTTGAATCATATTATCCAAGGGAATCACTCCTGCGTAATAAATTGCAGCGCAGCCGATTGCCGCTGCGCCTATTTTCAAAATGATTTTTTCCCTGACGTTGTAATTCTGATAACGCCTTTTCAGCTGCGCGATGCTCTCGTTCATTTATGTTTCCCTGTCACAATGGCGGTGTACGGTGCCTCTGCTGAAACAGGCTGTACTGAAAAATCAAAATTTGGGCTGGTCTGATTCACAAACGCCTGGAGCGCCTGCTGATTTTGGCCACTGACGCCCAGGGTCAGCGTCCCTTGTGCTGCATCGTATTCAAGCCGGGTAATTTCCATTGCCGGAACCGCTCGTCTGGCGGTTTCCAGCTCATCGATTTGCAGGAAAATCCCCTTAGGCTGTTTCTTTATATTCTGACCAAAGTGATATTTGATGTTGGTCTGCTGGCGCATACTCGGAAAATGGTGCTGGTAGACCTGCATGACCTCCTGCTGAACCTGGTTTTCCTCCTGAGCCAGCATCCAGGCTATCGCGGCACGGGGTCCTAACAGCAGGCCAAGCGACAGCAGCCCCGCAGCAGCCACGGCTAGCTTCATGCTTTTTGTCAGCCCCTTATTGCCGCTTCTGGCGCTGAACGCCCCATGCAGCAGGTTCACGCGACACGCCTGCCACTGCGGCTGGATCAGCACCAGCGGGTGAACCCAGGCCAACGCCTCGTCAACCTCTACCCCCGCCGGAACGGCGCCGTAGCAGCACACTTCGCCCTCCCCTGTCTCCTGCAACACCAGAGGCAGCAGGGCCGTATCCACTTCACACGCCGACGCCGGTGACAAACGTAGCCAGTAGTTCTCGTCAAGAGAGACAAAGGTCGTGCCCCCGGCGGATACCGGCAGCAGCCAGGCGTCCGGGATGGCCTGAATAACGGTCAAACCGGCAGCGGTGAAACGGTCAAGCCACTGGCGCAGGCGCCCGGCATCAATCGCCACCGCGTCAACATCGCACCCTTTTTTATTGAGTACCGTCCAGTGAAGGTTGTCCACTTCCCCTATTAATGTCTCCTCCGCCATCCAGGAAAAGGCCGTGCTTTGGGCGGCCATTCCTTTTTTCGGTAACCTGAAGTGACGGAAGATCGTTTCACTGGCAGGCAGCAGCAGACAGACGCGTCCTGCCAGAGCATGTCCGGCGAGGACATCGAGCTCCGAGAGATTCTCCAGCGATTCAACCTGCTGACTACCGGACTCGCACCACCATAATTTCCCGTTCTCACGGCTGTCGGGACGAACAAAAAGCACCTGTTTCATCGATATCAACTTCTGTTATTCAATCATTCGGTAACGACGCTGCCACGTCACAATCTCACCGGCGTCGTTATTAACCTGAAGCTGGCTAACCATGAGCAGCGTTAAATCATCCGTGTTGCCGGTATAGTCAACGCGGAAATATCGGCTGTTAATGGCCAGCTGTTCCGCCACCTGGGGTAAATCGTCTTTAAGCTGCGGGAAGGTTTGTTCCAGCACCTTGCTGAACGCATCCAGGCTTTCCCACCCCGCTTCAGGGCGAGCATCAATCAGACGTCTGGCGTCATCTTCCGTCAGTTTCCCCGGGAACATCGCCGCCAGGACGCTTGCCTGTTCAGGTTTGAGGGTATTCACGTCAACCTTGCTGGCGGGATCCGGCAGGGCGCACAAGAGCTTGCTCACTGTCGGATACGCCTGGGCCGGGAACGCGGGCAGCAGTTTGATTTCCGCAATAGTGCGCATCATCTGATTCGCGGGCTGGCGAGCCGGGACAGCCCCTGCCCACGCATCGCTCTCAGCGCCCTCTCTGGCGGTGGTGGCGTCCCCGTCGAGGTAGTCCACCAGCTGGGAATACACCGCTTCGGCGGTGGCCTGGCTGACGCCGCTGTCGATCAGGAGCTGCTCGACGATTTGCTCTTTACGCGGTTTCCCTGCCGCGGCCGCGGCGTCCTGTACCTGAGGCGCTTTATCCGCTGCCAGCAGGTTGTTGACGTTAAAGCAGTCCTGCGCATCTTCTGTCTGGCTGACCAGGGTGTAGTCATCCCCCCGGGTTTCCAGCGGCTGATGCCAGTCACCGTCAGGCGCAAGGGCTCTGCTTTCGCCGCTGGCCTCGGTTTGCAGTATCGCTTTGACGGCTTTTTCCTGCGCCTGCATCGCCCAGCGCAGCTGCTGCTGGCTCACCTGGTAATGTGTTTTTTGCAGGTTGCGGCAAAACTGCTGGCTGATTCTGGCGGCCAGCGCCGACATCATCACCAGCAGGATCAGCACCACCAGCAGGGCGACGCCTTTCTGTTTGTCTGTTCGGCTCACGGCTGTACTCCTGACGCCGCCTGAGGCGCCTGCTCCGGCTGCGGAGCGGCCGCTTCTGTCTCCGGCGTCGGGGCAACCGTCACGGCAGGTATCTCCCCCGGGGTCGTAAACACCCAGCGCCAGATATCGCCGTTTTCCATCGTCAGCGTCGCCTCTACGCCGTCGGGCTGGCGACTGCTGTCGGTCCAGTTTTTCTGCCAGCCCTGGCTGTAAAAGCGCCACGTCATCGATTTCACCTTCTTAACGATGGGCACTTCTTCGGGCTTCACGCTAGCCGGGCCATCAATCGCAGGCCAGATATCGCGATATAAACGCCCCTCTTCCAGCCGCCAACGCACGCGCTCCAGCTGGACGGTGCCGCTCACGCCGTTCAGCGTGGTCAGCTCAATGGCGTCATCGGTTTGCACAAACACGCCCGGTTCGTTACGCGGCGCACGCCCCTGAAGCTGAAAGAAATCACGCTCCATCAGGCTCCAGGCACGCTGCACCTGATTAAGCTTTGCCGCACTGGCATCGGTTGCAGAGCGGGTACGCATCGCCCCGTCCAGGATCTGCCAGGCCAGGGTGCTAATCACCGCAAAAATGGTCAGAGCGATCATGATCTCCAGCAGGGTAAAGCCACGCTGGCGTCGCGTTTTTTTCACTTGCTCACCTTCTCTGCTGGCGGAATGATGTGCAGGGCGATGGCCGGCTGGCTTTCATCCCCTTCTGCGTAAACGCGAACTTCACTGGCCCAGCCGTTGTTGGCGGTTTTGACCCGCTGCTTGTGCCAGTTCCAGCTACGCCCGCCCATGGTTTCCGTCCCCTGCTCATCGGCATCGGGGAAATCACTGTTGCTGAGCGTCGCTTCTGCAAGCACGTTTTCCGCGACCCAACTGGCCTGCACTGTTTCGCTCAGGCCGTGGGTAAAACGAACGTTCAGGGACACGGAGTTCATCAGCGCCAGCGCAGCGGTGGAGAAAATCACCAGCGCAACCATCACCTCCAGCAGCGTCATCCCCTTTTGCTTTGCCTTGCGTTTAGTCATCGTTCTCCACCGAAACGGGGGCCGCACCTTGCGACACCACCCGGAAATGGTGCTGTTTGTCGTAGCTTTGCAACCTCAGCGTGAAGCGGCCTACCTCACCATCCGGTAAAAAGATGATTTGCGGATCGGCATCCAGCGTGGCGGCCAGCCGCTGCGGAGATAGCGATACGTGCATCTCTTCAGGAAAATCGCCTTTCGTGGTAATTCGCCCTGCGGATAAGGGCACCCAGCGACGTTCACCTTTTACAACGTTCAACGACACAAGCTGATATTTATCCGTGGCGATCACTAACCCGACAATATTTCCATCCATCACCGCACGGTCTGAACCATAATCCACAAGGGCTTTTAATTGCTGACCAAATATATCCGCGCCGCTGCGCGAGGGAATCGTTGAAACCACCATCATCGCGCAGCTGGCGAATATCACCAGCGCGAGGATAATTTCCAGCAAAGTAAAGCCGCGTTGCTTACTCATTATTTATTCGCGAGCGACCAGTTAGTAATATCGTCGGCGGTATTGGCTTCGCCATCGGGCCCCGCAGAAAAGACATCGACGGCACCGTGCTCGCCCGGGCTGACCATCAGGTAATCGCTGCCCCAGGGATCCTGCGGCAGGCGGCGGATATAGCCGTCGGCGCGGTAGCCGTTGGGGATTGGCGCGATTTCCGGTTTGCTGACCAGCGCCTGCAGGCCCTGCTCGGTGGTCGGGTAGCGGTGGTTATCGAGCTTGTACATATCCAGCGAACCTTCCAGCGCGACAATATCGCTGGTGGCTTTCTGACTGTCGGCTTTCTCTTTATTACCCATTAAATTTGGCACCACCATACTGGCCAGCACCCCGAGGATCACAATCACCACCATTAATTCGAGCAAAGTAAAGCCCGCCTGGGACGCCAGGTTTTTTCGTTTCATCGCCATATTTAACCTACCATGTTATTAAGTTGCAGAAGCGGCTGTAATATTGACATCACAATAAAGAGAACAATGGTCGCCATGGAGACCACCAGCGCCGGTTCAAATACCGACAGCGTTAAGGTAATACGATGCTGTAATCCCGATTCCTGATTTTCGGCGGCGCGATCCATTAAGTTGCCTAATTCACCGCTCTCTTCGCCAGAGGCAATCATATACAGCATGGTGGGGGGGAAGAGCTGCGCCTGCTCCAGGGCGGAACAGAGCGATGCCCCCTGGCGCACGGTATCCGCCGCCTGCTCCAGCACCTGGCGGGCATAGAGGTTTTCAATCCCGTCCATCGCGATATACATCCCCTCCAGAAGCGGAACGCTACTGGCCTGCAATATGCTCAGGGTGCGGATGTAACGCGCGCTGTTGATGGCGCAAACCAGCTTTTTAATCGGGGCGTTTTTCACCAGCCAGCGGTGCCAGATGAAGCGATTGCGGGTTTTCTTCAGCCAGCCTTTAAAGCCGATCGCGCCCGCCGCCAGCCCTCCGCCAATGATCATGCCGTACGCCTGCAGGAAATCGCTGACCGCAATCAGCGTGCGGGTGGTCATCGGCAGCTGCTGTTTCATATGGGTAAACTGCTCGATCACCTGCGGCACCACCGCTACCAGCAAAATACTGATGACCGCAATGGCTACCACCGTCAGGGTGATCGGGTAGACCATCGCCTGGGTGAGCTTACTTTTCATCTTCTGGCGCTGTTCGTTGTACTCCGCCAGCTTCTCCAGTACATCGCCGAGGTGGCCGGTTTTTTCTCCGGCCATTACCAGGGTGCAGTAGAGCTTGTCGAAGGTGCGGGGAAACTGGCTGAAGGCGTCGAACAGCGTATGCCCTTCCACCACCTTGTCGCGAATGTCACTCACCATCGCCGCCAGCTTTTTATCCTCCGACTGCCGGGCAATGGCCTTCAGGGCGCTCTCCAGCGGCAGCGCGGCGTTCACCAGCGTCGACAGCTGGCGGGTAAACATCGACAGGTCCGGCGTTGAGAGCTTGATCCCTTTCTGTGCGCTGCCGGCAGCGGATTTTTCCCGGGTCAGGGTAATGGTCAGCGGCATCAGCTTTTGCTCGCGCAGCGCCTGACGCACCTGCTTTTGCCCCTCGGCCTGCAGGGTGCCGCGCCGGGTTTTACCCGCCGCGTCGGTCGCGGTCCACGCATACCATGCCATTATTCCTCACCCCCACGTTCGGCGGTGACGCGCATCACCTCTTCCAGCGAAGTGATGCCGGAGATCACCTTCAGCAGACCGTTTTCACGCAGGCTGTGCGCCTGTTTGAAGAGCTGGGTTTCGATCGCCATTTCGTCTTTATCTTCGTGGATCGCCCGGCGCATGGCGCTGTCGACCACCAGAAACTCATGGATCCCTGCCCGCCCCTGATAGCCGCTCTGACGGCAGTGCTCACAGCCCACCGCGCGCCAGATCGCCTTCGGGGTAATGGCCATAAAGCTGAACAGCGCTTTTTCATTGTCATCCAGCGGACTGGTGGTGCGGCAGTGGGTGCAGAGCCGACGCACCAGACGCTGGGCAATGACACCGAGCAACGATGATCCGATTAAAAAGGACTCCAGCCCCATATCGCGCAGACGGGTAATGGCCCCGGCGGCGCTGTTGGTGTGCAGGGTGGAC
>PJUE01000839.1_pt1 | contig 13470 bp, 11 predicted proteins | sample 1512171 | NCBI WGS metagenome assembly PJUE01 (sample SAMN08177674, study PRJNA422409) | Feces metagenome, whole genome shotgun sequencing project. | isolation source: Chicken feces (3) enriched on wood chips: alkali lignin treatment | host: Gallus gallus | place: USA: Madison | collected 2015-01-15
CCATCAGGACCACGCCGCGCACCAGGCCGGCGATGTCCGGGGCCTGCTGCAGGGCCAGGGCTAGGTTGGTAATGCGGCCGACCGCGACCAGGGTCACCTCGCCCGGGTGGGCGCGGACCAGGTCGATGATCAGCTGGTGGGCCGGGCGCGCATCGGCGGCCACGTCCAGCGCAGCCGGCACCGGGTGGTTGCCCAGGCCATTGTGGCCATGGATGTGCACCGGCCAGGCTTCCGGGGTGGCTTCGGGCTGCAGCGGGCCGGCGGCGCCGCGCGCGACCGGGGCGGCAAAGCCCCATGCCTGCTTCAGGTACAGCGCGTTGTGGGTGGTCGAATCCACCGACGCGTTGCCGAAGGTGGTGGTGACGCCGACCAGGTCGATCTGGGCGTGCTTGTGCAGGTAGAGCAGGGCCAGCGCGTCGTCGACGCCCGGATCCGTATCGAAAATGACTTTCAGCATGTTGTTGTTCTTCTTCTTCCGTGTGGTGCAGGGGGGCCGGCGGGACCCTTGGGGCCGGGCCGGCGCGCCCTACATTGTCCCATCTTCATGACAGGCAGGGCGAACCGGGGGCGCGGCGGGGGCATAATGCCGCCACCCCCTGCGCAAGGAGCTGCGCCATGCTGGTTGTCACCCTGGTCCTGATCGCCCTGGTGCTGGGCCTGAATCTGGTCGCCACGTATGTGGTGGTGCGGCGCGAGGATGTGTCGGTGGGAGGGCGGACGGTGCAGCTGCTGCTGGTCTGGCTGCTGCCGCTGGTCGGGGCGATCCTGTGCATGGCGATTGCCACTGCCGATGGCTCGGTCAACCGCAGTGAGGGCAGCTACGCGGGCAGCTACGATTCCTCGGGCGGGGATGCCGGTGACGGCCACAGCAGCCACAGCCATGGCGGATCGGACTGCAGCAGCGACAGTGGTGGCGGCGATGGTGGCAGCTGCGGCGATTGAGGCGATGTAGAGTCGAGCTTGCTCGACTGCTTCCGAAAAGCAGTCGAGCAGGCTCGACTCTACAGAATAGCGGTCAGCCGTGGTTCGTCGTGGCGGGCCACAGAACAGCGGTCAGCCGTGGTTCGTCGTGTCGGGCAACAGCCCGCTCAGCCGCCGCCTTCGGTCGGCAGCGGTGCGGGCACGTTCAACAAGCCACCATCGGCCACGTACGCGGCCAAAGCCTGGCCCTGGCTCAGCAGGTGGCGTTCCATCGTGCGTTCGGCCGCCTGGGCGTCACGGCGGCGGAAGCAGTCCATCAGCTCGCGGTGCTCGGCCAGCGACTGCGCGGTGCGGCCCGGTGCCAGCAGCTGGCGGCCACGGTGCATCTTGAGGATGCGGTGCAGGTCGTGGGTGATGCGGATCAGCCACGGGTTGCCGGCGTAGTGCTGCACGGTTTCGTGGATGAGGTAGTTGTTGCGGTAGTACTCGGCGATGTTGCCGTTGGCGGCCGCCGCTTCCATTGCCGCATGCAGGTCTTCCAGCTGCTGCACGCCGGCATCGTCGATGTGCTTGACCGCCTCATGCGCGCAGCGGCCTTCCAGCATCGCCATCACCGGGAACAGCTGGTTGAGGTCTTCCAGGGTGAGTCGGGTGACCCGCGCACCGCGGCCGGCATCGATCTGCACCAGGCCTTCGGCGGCCAGCAGCTTCAGGGCCTCACGCAGGGGCGTGCGGCTGATGCCCAGTTCCTCGCACAAGGCCGGTTCGTCGATCCACTCGCCCGGCGGCAGCCGGTAATCGTAGATGCGCTCGCGCACGTGCTCGGCCACCTCTTCGTACAGAGGTGCGCGCTTCTTCGGTGAACGCGGGGCGGGTGCGATGGCCATGGTGGAAAGTGTACTGCATCCCTGCGTGGAACCTGTAACGCGATACGACCGACCCGGAAAACGACGGGCAAAACCGACTCTACCCAGCCGAAGTCGGCCCGTGCATTGAAGGGCGCCGGAATCGTCCGGCGCCCTTCGCGCTCACATCCAGCCCGGTACCACGAATACCAGCCAAGCCAGCAGGGGGCCAAACGCCACCACCAGGCCGCTGTACACCAGGAAGCGGCGGAACAGTGTCTCGCGCTCTTCCTTCGCGGCCGAGGCCACCACCAGCGCGCCGTTGGTCGAGAACGGGCTGACGTCGACGATGGTGGACGACACCGCCAGCGCGCAGATCACGCCGGCCGCACCCAGGTGGCCCTGCAGCAGGAACGGCACCGCCAGCGGAATGGTCGCGCCCAGCACCGCCGCCGACGAGGCGAATGCAGACACGATGCCGCCGACGTAGCACACCAGCAATGCACCCAGCAGCGGGATGCCGATGCTGGACACGCCATTGCCGATGAAGTCGACCGCGCCGGCATGCTCGAGCACGCCGATATAGGTCACCACGCCGCAGATCAGCAGCACCGTCGACCAGCTGATGCCATCGACCGCTCCCTTCTGGCTCTGCGGCGACAGCAGCGCCAGCGCCACCGCAACGGTGATCGACACCAGACCAACGTTGAGGTTGTAGATCAGTGCGGCCACGCCCAGGCCGAGCAGGCCGATCAGGGTGAACAGACGCTCGCGGGTGAAGCCCACTGCATCCAGCGCGGCCGGGTCATTGGACAGCGTGCCACCACCGGCCGACACCAGCGCGCCGTGGCCTTCAATGGCGAACTGACGCGACGACGCCTGCGGACCACCGGCCATGGCCAGCTCGGCATTGCCTACGATGCCGCTGGCGGTGATCGAACCGCGGCGCATCAGCGCAATGCCACCGAAGGCCAGGAAGCAGATGATGGCCATCATGAAGTTGAAGCCGAGGCTGGTCAGGAACACCGCCATCTCGGTCACTTCCAGGCCGGCCTTCTGCACCACGCCGTTGGTGATGCTGCCGTACACGCTGATCGGCGAGAAGCCACCGGCCTGTGCACCATGGATCACCAGCAGGCCCATCATCAGTGGGTTGATGTGGTACTGCTTGGCAAAGCGCAGTGCCACCGGGCCGATGATGGCCACCGCAGCCGGGCCCAGCGCGCCGAAGGCGGTCAGCACGGCGGTGATGACGAACATCACCCACGGAATGGCCACGATGTGACCGCGCACGGCTTTCACCGCCCAATGCACCAGCAGGTCGATGGTGCCGTTCTTCTGCGCGATGGCGAACAGGTAGGTGATGCCGACCAGGGTCAGGAACAGGTCGCCGGGGAAACCTGCAAGGACTTCCTTGCCGCCCATGCCGACGAACACACCGCCGATGATGAAGGCCAGCGCGAAGGCTACCGCACCCATGTTGATGGGCATCGCGGTGGCGACGATGAACATGATCACCAGACCGATGATCGTTGCGATTTGTGGACTCATGCGCCCTCCCAGACACGTGACTCACGTACAGCTTCGATGGAGACCCGCCATCCCGGGGTAAGGCGTCGTACAACGTGATGCGTGATACGTACTGCTCGAACCCGTTACTGCAGCCGCGCCAGCGCGCTGCGGACCCATGCCGCCGCGCCGTCCAGGCTCTGGAACTCTTCCACCGCGCGCACCTCGCAGCACGGGTAGGACGGCGCGACCATGCGCGCCAATGCATTGCCCGGGCCCAGCTGCAGGAATACCCGCGCGCCGCGCTCGAAGGCCTGGCGCATCACCTGCGCCCATTCAATGGTCTGTGCCAGCTGCGCCGACAGCGTGTTCACCGCTGCCGCGCGGTCCCGCACCGGGCGCGCATCGATGCCGGCCAGCAACGGCAGGCGCGGCGCCTGCAGCGCCGAGGCATCGAGTGCGGCGGCGAAGGGTGTGACGGCAGCGTGCAGCAGCGGCGTATGCGCGGGAACCTGTACCGGCAGCGGGCGGATCTCCGCACCCTGCGCGCGCGCGGCATCGGCCAGCGCCTGCAGGGAGGCCCGCGTGCCGCCGACGATGAAGTGATCGCGGCCGTTGGCAATGGCCACGTGCGCGCCGTGTGCATCGCACAGCGGCTGCAACGTGTGGCGCTCCAGCCCCAGCACGGCCTGCAGGCCTGCATCGGCGGGGCTGGCGGCATCCATCAGCCGTGCGCGCTGCGCGGCCAGGGCCAGGCAGGTGCTCGCATCAACGCTGCCGGCAACCGCATGCGCGGCCAGTTCACCGATGCTGTAGCCGGCCACCAGCAGCGGTGCCGGCAACGCATCGCGCAGGCCGTGCCAGTGCGCCAGCGTTGCGGCACACAGCAGGGGCTGCGCCAGCGCGTTGTCGAAGCGTGCTTGGTCGGCGGCGGCCGCGGACACATCACGCCCGAGTACAGCGCTGGCCGGCGCCAGCACATCGCGGGCCGCAGGCAGATCGCGCACGCGGTCGAACATCGCCGCGTGCTGCGCGCCTTGTCCGGGGCAGAGCAGGGCCAGACTCATGCGCCCTCCTGCTGCAGCAGGAACCAGCTGCAGGCCAGCAGGTCGGCGCTGCCACCCGGGCTCAGGCGGCGCGCGACGAAGCCCTCGCCGATGCCGCGCAGGCGTGCCTGCCAACCGGGTGCGAAGGCACCGCCCGCGTCGATGAAGCGGCGCGCCTGCTGCTGCGCCCAGGCCAGGCCTTCGGTGCCGCCCCGGTGCAGCAGGTTCAGATCGTCCACCTGCGCGACCAGCTGCATCAGGGTCTGGCACATGGCCGCATCACGCGCCAAGCCGTTGTGCAGGGCATGGCGCAGGGTCGGTACGGCCAGCTCGCGCAGCATGGGGTAACCGGCGGCGGCCTGTTCGCGCACGCCCGGCACGCCATGGCGCAGGCGCGCGCGCTGGCCGGGGCTGGAGGCATCCAGCGGCGCCGCGGCGAACGCATCGGCCCAGTGCCGCACGGCCAGGCAGACCTGCGCGGCCGGCGCGGCGTGGCCCTGCTGGCGGCGGCAGCGAGCGGCAGCGGCGACCAGCAGGCCCAGGCTGAAGATGGCACCGCGATGGGTGTTGATGCCGCCGGTGGCGCGCAGCATCGCGTGCTCGGCGGCGATGCCGTGCGTGCGCAGGAGGGCGAACGGCGCATCAGTGGCACCGGCCTCGGCGATCGCGGTGAAGTAGTGGCGCAGCGCGAACAGGCTGCGCAGGAAAGTGCCAGCATCCATATCGTCATGGCTGCCGGTATCGAACGGCGTGACCAGGCCCGGCTTGGGTGCGCAGGCCAGTTCGGCATGCAGGCTGGCGATGGCCAGTCGGCCCAGGCGTGCGCTGTCGACGCGGCGCGCGACGGGGCGGGTGGCGTGGGTCAGAGCCAGAGCGTTCATGCGGCCACTCCGGTGGCCACGAACAGCCGCTCGCGGGCTTCCAGCGCGGCACCTTCCAGGCGCTTGACCAGCACCTGGCGGCTGCCGCCGGCGTACTCGCGCCAGTTCACCGCGCCGCCGTCAGCCAGGCACAGTTCGCCGTCCACACGACGGCCGTGCTCGGCTTCCCACTGCTGCAGGCGTGCCACCAGTGCGTCGGCCTGCGTGGTGGCGTCCACCTGCCACAGCAGATCGATGTCCGATGCCGCATGTACATAGGGCAGGCCACTCAGGTGCTGCCAGGCGAACGCACCGAACACACGGGCCGGCGCAAGGCGTGCCAGGGCGTGCAGCGCGGCCTGCCAGTCGTTGGCGACGCCGGTGGTGAGGATGGCTTCCAGCGTCGGCGGCGGGTGCTGGCGCAGCACGTCATGCAGCGGTACGCGCAGGGCCAGGCGCTGCTTGCCTTCGCTCGGCGGCAGCGGCACGCCCAGGCGCAGGCGAGGGTCCGGATCATCCACGGCGCGCCGCGCCACCATGGCCGGCAGCCCCTGCGCGAACCACGCCGCCAGACGCGGTTCCTGCGCGGCCACATCGGCCCGCCAATCGGCATGCGCCGACAGCCAGACCAGTGCGTGGCGGGCGGGCCGGTCAGGCATCGCCGCGGGCCACCGCAGTGCAGACATCGGCCGCCAGCGCACGTCCGCCACGTTCGGCACCGCGCGCGGCACGCAGGTCGCCGTCGCTGGGCGTGCGCAGCGCCTGCAGCAGGTGCTGGGCGAGGTCGCCATCCCACAGCGATTCGACCGCACCCATCGCCACATAGTTGGCCACGCCCGGTGCGAACACCGGCGAGGTCTGGCTGAGGGCCTGCAGCTTTTCCAGCGGTTGCTTGGTCACCCGCGCCATCGCGCGCAGGTCCATCACCCGCACCTGCGCATCGGGCAGCGCATGGATGTGGTCGGCCATCAGGCCGAAAGACAGGAAGCCGCCGCTCACCGATTCGCCGTAGACCAGGGTGACCAGGCGCGCGCCACGTCGGCGTGCCAGGTCGAGGGTCTGCGCGAGGTGGGCGAAGCAGCCGTTGATGCCCAGCAGTTCATCGCGGCGGGCCAGACGCTGGCCGGCAGTGTCGGCCAGCATCACGATCGGCCGCTGCGGATGCGTGGCGGTACTGGCCAGCACGGTCTCGGCCAGGGCCAGCGCATGGTCGACGCCGACCTCGATGCGGTCGGTGGTGCCGATCACCGTCACCTCGCCATCCTCGGTGGTGGCCGTGCCGGTCAGCACCGAATCGTGGATGTCGATGCGGTGGCCGCGCGGGAACAGGGCGTCCAGCAGGGTCTGCAGCGGGGCGCTCATGGCAGGCTCCGGTCGGCGGTGGCGGCGAGGAAAGCCTCGGTATCCAGCAGCGGCAGGCGCTCGGGCTCGGCGATGCCCTGGCGGGCCCAGATCTCGAGTCCATCGCGGCAGTCGCCCCAGGCCTGCACGCGTGCCTTCAACGCGGCGTGGCGGGCCTGCAGGTCGGCCAGCGCAGCGTCGGTATCTGCGCTGACGGCGTCGGCCTGCAACGCATTGGCGGTGGCGCGGGCGAAGGCTTCGATGGCGTCGGGCACCAGCACCTGCGCCTGGTCGATCAGGTAGCGGTGCTTGCCACCGGTCACCCGCCAGACCAGTGCGCGGTCGCGCGAATCGAACTCTTCCACGCCGCGCACGGTCTCGATCACTTCCGGCCCGGACAGCGACAGCCGGCCTTCCTCGGACATGATGACGGTGGTGCAGCAGCGGGCGACGATGCCCATGCCGCCGAACGCGCCGTTGCCGCTGCCGATCAGGGCCACGACCGGAACGCCGGCGGCGCGTGCGCCCAGGGTGGCGCGCATGATTTCGGAGATCGCGATCAGCCCGGCATTGGCTTCGTGCAGGCGCACGCCGCCGGTATCCAGCAGCAGCAGCACACCGTCGGGGCGGGTTTCCGCCGCACGGCGCAGCAGCCCGGTCAGCTTGGCGCCGTGCACTTCGCCGACGCCACCGCCCATGAATTCACCCTGCTGCGCGGCCAGCAGCACGCGCTTGCCCTGCAGCGTCGCTTCGCCGACGACGATGCCATCATCGAAGGCGGCCGGCTGGTCGAGCTGGGCCAGGTGCGGGCTCATCACCCGCCGTGCGGGGCCGAGGAATTCGCGGAAGGAACCCGCATCGACCAGCCCGGCGATGCGTTCGCGTGCATCGGCTTCGTAATAGCTGTGGCGTTGTACGTGGCTCATGGGGTGCCTCCGGCCAGCAGGGTTTCCACGGCCTGGTCCAGGCGCAGGCTGACCACGGCCGGGGTCGCGCCGGCATCGTTGATCGACACGCGCACATCGCGCAGCGGATGGCGCTGGGCGAAGTCGGCAATGACCGCCTGCCAGATGGTGCCGAAGCCCTGCGCGGCGGTGATGATGCGCACCGTCATCGCCCCGTCCTGCGTGGCGGGTTCCAGCAGGATTTCCAGGTTGCCCGAGGCGAGCACGCCCACCAGCACCGCATCGCGCGGGAACTGCACGCGGGTGCGGCCGTCGAATCGATAGTCGAGGGTTTCCATGCTCAGTCCCTTACCAGTTGCGGAAGCGCTTGGGCGGGTCGTACAGGCCGCCGGACCAGCGCACCAGGTCCTTCACCGAACGCGCGGCCAGCAGGTCACGGCTGGCATCGCGTGGCGAGATGCCGAGATCTTCCGGGCGACGGATCACGCCGCGGTCGCGCAGGTTTTCCACCATCGCGCGGTCGCGGCCGAGGCCGACGGCGGTGTAGCCGGAGACGCCGCGGATCGCCTGTTCGCGTTCCTCCGGCGTGCGGCACAGCAGCAGGTTGGCGATGCCTTCCTCGGTCAGCACGTGGCTGACGTCGTCGCCGTAGATCATCACCGGCGGCAGCGGCATGTCTGCGCGCTCGGCCAGTTCCCAGGCGTCCAGTCGTTCAACGAAGGCCGGCGCCATGTGCTCGCGGAAGGTTTCCACCATCTGCACCACCAGCTTGCGCCCGCGCGGCATTTCACCCGGCCGCGCGGCCTGCTGGCCAGCCTTGATCCAGGCATCGCTGGCGTGGCGGCGGCCGCGTGCGTCCGAGCCCATGTTCGGCGCGCCGCCGAAACCCGCGATGCGATCACGCGTGGCTGTCGAGCTGTTGCCCTGCAGGTCGATCTGCAGGGTGGAACCGATGAACATGTCGCAGGCATACAGGCCGGCGGTCTGCGAGAACGCGCGGTTGGAGCGCATCGAGCCGTCGGCACCGGTGAAGAACACATCGCCACGCGCGGCGATGTACTTCTCCATGCCCAGTTCCGAACCGAACGAATGCACCGATTTGACGAAGCCTGACTCGATCGCCGGAATCAGCGCCGGGTGCGGGTTCAGCGCCCAGTGCTGGCAGATCTTTCCCTTCAGCCCCAGTGACTCGGCGTAGGTCGGCAGCAGCAGTTCGATGGCTGCGGTGTCGAATCCGATGCCGTGGTTGAGGCGGTTGACGCCGTACTCGGCGTAGATGCCCTTGATGGCCATCATCGCCATCAGCACCTGGATCTCGGAGATCTGCGCCGGGTCGCGGGTGAACAGCGGCTCGATATGGTTCGGGCGCGGCGCCTGCACCACGAAGTTGACCCAGTCAGCGGGGATATCGACGCGGGGGAGGGTGTCGACGATTTCGTTGACCTGGGCGATGACGATGCCGCCACCGAAGGCGGTGGCCTCGACGATCACCGGGGTGTCTTCGGTGTTCGGGCCGGTATACAGGTTGCCGTGACGGTCGGCGGCCTGCGCGGCGACCAGCGCCACGCGCGGGGTGAGGTCGATGAAGTAGCGGCCGAACAGTTCCAGATAGGTGTGGATGGCCCCGATCTGGATGCGGCCTTCGGCCACCAGGTTGGCCAGCCGCACCGACTGCGGGCCGGAGAACGAGAAATCCAGTTTCGAGGCGATGCCGCGTTCGAACACATCCAGATGCGAGGGCAGGGACAGCACCGACTGCACCATGTGCAGGTCGTGCACCCGGGCGGGGTCGAGATCGGCCACGGCCTGGGCGAGGAAGTCGGCCTGCTTCTGGTTGTTTCCTTCCAGGCAGACCTTGTCGCCCGGCTCCAGCAGGGCGTGCAGCAGTTCGGCCACATCCGCGGCGGCGACCTCGCGGCCCCTGGCCCATGGCGCGGCCCGTTCCAGGCGGGCCTGGCGGCTGCGTTCCAACGTGTCCCAGCTCGGGTTCATCGACCGGCTTCCGATTGGCGTTGGAATAATTACGGCATAATTACGGTGGCGTGTGCAACCCGCGGCGCAGCAAAAAAAAGGGCCCGCACGCAGGCGGGCCCATTCAGGTAGGCCGCGACCGTTGGTCGTGGCAGCGCGGGGGAGGCATGTGCCGACCAACGGTCGGCACCCACCCGCATTGCGCCAGTACATCCACGCCATGGGTGGATGGAGCCCGCGATGGGGTCAGAGCCCTTTCCTGTGGAAAGGGATCCGACCCCAGGCATGCGGCGGGATTAGAACTTCCAGCGCAGGCTGGCCGCCACGAAGCGCGGTTCGCCGTAGTTGTTGTAGTCCAGGTTGGCCCAGTAGGTCTTGTCCAGCGCGTTGCGCACGCTCAGCGTCGCCGTCCAGTTGTCACTGATGCGGTAGTTGGCGTTGAACTGCACCAACGCGTAGGCCGGCTGGTTCACCGTCACCGTGCCGCCCAGCGGGTAGGTGACGTTGTAACCCTGCACCTTGCTCTGCCACTGCAGGCCAGCGCCCACGCTCAGGCGTTCCAGCGCGCCGCGCAGGCGCACCTGCGTGTTGAGCTGCAGCAGGTCTTCGGCCGGGTTGGCGTACAGCAGGTCGGTGGCCGCGCGGGTCACCTTGACATGGGTGAAGCCGGCGTTGACCGTCCAGCCCGGCAGGATCTCGCCGTTGATGTCCATTTCCCAGCCGCGCGCCTTGGTGCCGTTCACCCCGATGTAGGCCGAGCTGCCATCGCTGAGCGAATTGTCCGGCACGCTCATGTCACGCACCGCATAGTTGTCCTGCTTGGCTTCGAACACCGCAGCATTGGCGGTCAGGCGGCCGTCGAACCACTGCGTCTTGATGCCGGCTTCCAGGTTCGAGCCCTGCACTGGTGCCAGCAGGTTCTCGTCCTTGTCCTTGTAGTTCTGCGGGTTGAAGATTTCGGTGTAGCTGGCATAGGCCGATACGTTCGGGGTGATGTCATACACCAGGCCCACGTACGGGGTGACTTCATCGGTCACCTTGTAAGCGCCGCTGGTGCCGGTGTAGGCACTGGCCGCGTTGTAGCTGCGGGTCAGTGTTTCCCAGCGGCTCAGGCGCGCGCCTGCAACAAGCGAAAGCGGATCGGCCAGGCGCAGGCGGGTGGCCACGTAGGCGCCACTCTGCCGGGTGCGCGCAATGCGGCGTGCGCCGGTGCGGCTGGCGGTCAGTTCCGGAATGTCGCCGTCCCAGTTGTAGATGTTGGGAATGTCGTAGCGCCAGCTGGCCACCGAGGTCAGCGTCCAGGTGGTGGCTTCAAGGTCGTTCCAGCTGCCGCCGATCACCAGGTCATGCTCGCGCCCAAATGCAGAGAACTTGCCGGAAAGGAACAGGTCGGCGTTCCTGCGGGTGTCTTCGGCGTCGCCGGCACCGGCCAGCAGGTACATTCCTGCGCCGGTTGTCGGGTTCGGGTAGCCGCTGCCGTAGATGCGCACGTTCTGCACGTTGCCGCGGGTGTAGGCGGTGTTGAGCTTGAGCACCCAGTCCTCGCCGAAGCGCTGCTCGAGGTTGGTGAAGGCCGTGCTGGTCTCGCGCTGCCAGTAGCTCCATTTCGGCGCCAGGCTGGTGGACCGCGGCAGATGGGCGAAATTGCCTTCGCTGTCGAAGAACGGCACGGTGCCCCAGGTCGAGCCGACCGGGTTGTTGTCCTGGGTCTGGTAGCCCACGGTCACGGTGGTGGTGTCGGTCAGGTCGCCTTCCAGCACGGCCATGCCGGCCATCTTGTCTTCGTGGTAACGGTCGTAATAGGAATCACGGTCGGTGTAGGCGGCGACCACGCGGCTGCGGAAGCGGCCATCGGCGGTCAGCGGTGCGGTCACGTCCGCTTCCATGCGGCGGTAATCCCAGCTGCCGGCACTGACCGAGAACGAGGCATCGAACTCCTTGCCCGGGCGCTTGCGCAGCAGGTTCACCGTCGCCGAGGGCACGCCGGCGCCGGTCATCAGGCCGTTGGCGCCGCGGATCACTTCCACGCGGTCGTAGAACGCGGTGTCGTATTCCTGGTTGGTCGAACCGCTGTAGGAGGGAATGCCATCCACCTGGAAATCGGTGATGGCAAAACCGCGCGCGTAGTACAGCGGGCGCTGGGTGTCGTAGAAGGACACGCTGACGCCGGTGATGTTGCGCATCACGTCGTTGATGCTGAACAGCGACTCGTCCTGCAGTCGCTGCAGGCCGATCACGGTGGAAGACTGCGGGGTTTCCTGCAGGGTGATCGGCAGGCGGGTGGTGCTGGCCGGCACCACCTGCTCGGCGCGCACGCTTACCCGGTCCAGGGTCTTGGCGTCAGAGGCATCGGCACCGGCATCGGCGGCCGAGGCAGCGGGCGCGACCACGGCCAGGCAGGACAGCAGGGCCGCCGGCAGCAGCGCACGGCGGGGCAGGGAGGAACGGACAGGCAGGGTCATGGAGGGCTCGGGGGACTATGGGAGGGGGGCGGCAGCCTTCGACCAGCACCCGGGCGGCGGCATCGGGTGGGCTCAGATCCATCTGGGAGGCGTGCGGGTGTTGCGCGGGACGCAAATGTAAATCGTTCCTAACAACATTACAATTCGTGACACTGGGAAATGGTCCTTGCGCATCCAGAAGGGGCCAGATCCCTGCGCCGCAGGCGGAGGGCCCTGATCCCCCCGGAACCCCGAAACGCGAACGGCCACCCGAAGGTGGCCGTCCGTTTCCAGCACTGGCGCGCAGGCTTACAGCGCCTGCAGTTCCTCGTTGGCATTGCGCTTTTCCGGCGCGGCCGGGGCAGCGGCCGGGGCCAGCGCCGGCGTCGTACCGCCTTCCACCGGCACGTCCAGATACGGCAGGTGCAGGGTCTGGCTGGTCAGGGTACGGATCTCGTTGGTCAGCGCGGCGCTGTCGTTGAGCTTGCGACCGTACGAAGGCACGATCTCGCGCAGGCGGGCTTCCCAGCCGGCCTTCATCTGTTCCGGGAAGGCCTTGGCCATCAGGTCCAGCATGATCGGCGGCGAGGTCGAGGCACCCGGCGAGGCGCCCAGCAGCGCGGCGATGGTGTGGTCCTTGTCGGTCACGATCTCGGTGCCGAACTGCAGGACCGGCCCCTTCAGCGGGTCACGCTTGATGATCTGCACGCGCTGGCCGGCGGTGATCAGCTTCCAGTCGCTCGGCTTGGCATTGGGGAAGTACTTGACCAGTTCGGCCTGGCGGTCGGCATCATCCAGGCGTGCCTGGGCCATCAGGTACTGCACCAGGTCCAGGTTGTCCTTGCCGACTTCCAGCATCGGGCCGACATTGTTGTGGTTGACCGACGAATACAGGTCCCACCACGAGCCGTGCTTGAGGAACTTGGTGCTGTACAGCGCGAACGGCCCGAACAGGATCACCGGCTTGCCATCCAGCTTGCGCGCATCCAGGTGCGGCACCGACATCGGCGGCGAACCGGTCTCGGCCATGCCGTAGGCCTTCACGTGGTGGCGCGAAGTCACGTCCGCGCCCTGGAAGGCGAGGAACTGGCCGCCCACCGGGAACCCGGCGTAATCCTTCGATTCGGGAATGCCGGACATCTGCAGCAGCTTCAGCGCGGCGCCACCGGCGCCGATGAACACGAAGCGGGCGTGGGTGGTGGTTTCGGTGTTGGCCTTCAGGTCCTTCACCGTCACGTTCCAGCTCTTGTCGGCGTTCTGCCGCAGCGCGCGCACTTCATGGTTCAGGTGCAGGCTGAAGTTCGGGCTGCGCTGCAGGCCGGCGGTCAGCTGGCGGGTGATGACGCCGAAGTTGACGTCGGTACCGAGCGGCATCCAGGTCGCAGCGACCTTCTGCTTCGGGTCGCGGCCTTCCATCAGCAGCGGTGCCCACTGCTTGATCTGCGCCGGATCCTCCGAGTACTGCATGCCGTAGAACAGCGGGTTCTTCACCAGCGCCTGCTGGCGCTTGTGCAGGTAGGCAATGTTGTCATCGCCCCAGACGAAGCTCATGTGCGGGGTCGGATTGATGAAGTCGCTGGGCAGGCTCAGCCGGCCTTCCTTCACCTGGTGCGACCAGAACTGGCGCGAAA
>PJUE01000841.1_pt1 | contig 13458 bp, 12 predicted proteins | sample 1512171 | NCBI WGS metagenome assembly PJUE01 (sample SAMN08177674, study PRJNA422409) | Feces metagenome, whole genome shotgun sequencing project. | isolation source: Chicken feces (3) enriched on wood chips: alkali lignin treatment | host: Gallus gallus | place: USA: Madison | collected 2015-01-15
CCACCCTGGCGCTCAAGGACAAGGACCGCGAGAAGTACCTCACGATCGGCGAGAGCGACCGGATGACCCTTCTGTTCCGCAAGCGAGGCTGATAGAGGCCCGCCGCATGACCGAAATCACCGTTGCCGCACTCCAGCTCGCCCTCAACTCCGCCGACGAGCGCGAAAACATCGCCGCCGTCGCCTCGCTGGTGGAGGATGCTGCTGCCAAAGGCGCGCAGATCGTCCTGCCGCCCGAGCTGTTCTCCGGTCCCTACTTCTGCAAGACCGAGGAAGAGGAACTCTTCGCGATCGCCCGCCCGACCGCCGAGCACCCCTCGGTGATCGCGATGAAGGCACTGGCGAAGGCGCTGAAGATCGTCATCCCCACCAGTTTCTTCGAGCGCGACGGCCACCACTACTACAACACGCTGGCCATGATCGGCACTGACGGCGAGATCATCGGCACCTACCGCAAGAGCCACATCCCCGACGGCCCCGGCTACGAGGAAAAGTACTACTTCCGCCCGGGCAACGACGGGTTCAAGGTCTGGGACGTGCTCGGCACCAAGGTCGGCATCGGGGTGTGCTGGGATCAGTGGTATCCCGAATGCGCGCGAGTGATGGCGCTGATGGGCGCGGAACTGTTGTTCTACCCGACCGCCATCGGATCCGAGCCTTATGATGCAACGCTCGATACCAGCCGCATGTGGCGCCGCGCGATGGTGGGACACTCGGTGTCGAACTGCATGCCGGTGATCGCCGCCAACCGCATCGGCGTCGAATCGGAATGCGGCACCGAGCAGACCTTCTACGGCCATTCGTTCATCACCGACGAATGGGGCGATTATGTCGCCGAGTTCGGCCGGGACGAGACCGGCGTGCTGGTCTCCACGCTCGACCTCGCGCGTGCGGCGAAGCACCGCGCGGGCATGGGCTTCTTCCGTGACCGCCGCCCGCAACTCTACACGCGCATCGCCCAGGATATCTGATACAAGCCCCGGTAGTTACGGCATAATCGGGGGGCAGTGGTCTTGGCCAAGCATCAGTATCTCGTCGCACTCGGCTCCAACATGCGCCACCCGCGCCACGGCGGCCCCCGCAAGGTGCTCGCCGCGGCGCTGCGGGCGCTCGACAGCGGCAAGTACGAGGTTCTGGCCGCCTCACCGGTGATCGAAAGCGCTCCGCTCGGCCCGTCGCGCCGCCGTTATGCCAACGGCGTTGCACTGGTCCGCAGCAAGCGCGAACCCGACGAGATGCTGCACAAGCTCCAAAAGGTCGAACACAAGTTCGGCCGCAGGCGCCTGGGTCAGGCCTGGGGATCGCGGGTGCTGGACCTCGATCTCGTGCTGTGGAGCGGCGGCCCCTGGGCGGGCGGCGAGGGCGAGGAAAGCTTGATCCTGCCACACCCCTCGTTTCGCGAAAGGGATTTCGTACTTGGCCCTGCGCGCCGGATCGCGGGACCTTGGCGCGATCCTCTGACAGGTCTTACGATAAATCAGCTTCATGCCCGCTTGACCAAGCCGCGCCCTGCCCCTAGGTGACGCCTTCCGCAGCCGCTTCGCCGGCTGATCCCGGCAACGGGGGCCCTTAGCTCAGTCGGTAGAGCAACTGACTTTTAATCAGTAGGTCGCTGGTTCGAACCCAGCAGGGCTCACCACCTATGCAAAATCAATAACTTAGGTGGTTTTGAGAGGCGATTGTCTCGCAAATTGTCTCGCAGTTGGATGAGTCCGAAAAGGGCTGGCTTGCTGACAAAGAAGATGTGGCGCGCCGCTCCGGCTCGATGTCTCTTTTTAGGAGGTTCGTCGCGCCCCGTTAGCGGCGAGCCGCCCTTCGCATTGATCTTCGGTACGTCATGCATTAGAACAAATGGCGAACAAAATAACGGTTGGAAGTGATTTGTGATGTGTTGTCATGTGCTTTCTCAATCGATAAATCGAAGTTCAACGGCGCGGTGAAAGGGGCCGTATTTATGACAAATAGCTCTTTTATCTCGCTTTTTTCCGGTGCCGGTGGACTCGATATTGGCATGGAGCAAGCCGGATGGCATTGTGCATATGCATCGGATATTGATCTTGCGGCAGTTGAAACATTGCAGCGGAATGCTGGTCGTGGTCTGCTGCATGACACTTTCGTAGAGCGGGCCGACGTCACAAGTTTGTCCGCAGAAACCATTCTCGCAAAGTCGGGACTTCGAAGGGGCGACGTGCCGCTGTTGGTTGGCGGCCCTCCCTGCCAGTCTTGGAGCAGCGCGGGGCACCAACGGGGCTTAGATGATCCTCGTGGTCAGTTATTTAACGACTTCATTCGCATTGCTGACGCGCTAGATGTTCGGTGGCTGATGTTTGAGAACGTTAGGGGGCTCTTAACGGCACGAGGTCCAGATGGGAGCCCCGGGTCTGCGTTGCAGCATATCCGTAGCCTGCTGCTGGCAGCGGGCTTTCAGACACATGTTAGTTTGTTGAACGCAGCAGATTACGGTGTGCCTCAAAGGCGTGTCCGTCTCGTCGTTTTTGGCTACCGGTCCGGTGATGCGATTGCTTTTCCCTCGCCTACTCACTTTAAGGAAAGTGATGGTAAGCATCCTAAATGGAGGTCGCTAAGGCAGGCGATTGCAGAGATAGGTCCACTTGATGAGGATGAAGTCATTCGTCCGAGTGGAAAGCTGGCTGAGCAACTCGAGTCCATACCTGCTGGCAGCGGAGTCAAAAGTCCGGGTAAGAAGGAAACGACACGACCCGGAGGTCACTGGGGTTATAAGCAGGGAGCGTTTATCGCCGATCTTGATCTTCCTGCTCGAACAGTGACTGCGAACGCCCAACAGGATTGGGTACGTGATCCAGAATTGGGTCTAAGGCGCTTGTGCCCACGCGAGTGCGCGGCAATCCAATCATTTCCGAGCGACTGGTATTTTGAAGGTAAAAGGACGGAGCAGTATCGCTTAATAGGCAATGCTGTTCCGCCAGCTTTGGCAAAGCACCTTGGTGCTGCTCTACTCGCTCACACGCAAGTCGCAGTTGCGAAGTCAAAACGAAAGCCCGTTTCTCTTTCTCCTTTAGCTCCGAATCTTATGTCGGCAATCAGATATACGGAGAAAGAGGAAATAAGGAATGGTGCTTCTCGTAAAGCAGCGCCCAATAAGCGTCAGGGACGGGCTAAAACCTCGCTATTGGCTGTATAGTAATGACATCTGTTGTTGAACATCAAGCGTTTTGTGCTGAGTCGCGCCAATTGTATTTGGACAGTAGGCATCCGGATCAAGGTGCGCTTGATTGGAAAGAGGCCCTTTCCGAAGGCCGGGCATTAGTTGTGAAGGCATTGAGGGATTCGGATTATTTGACCGATATCGCCGGTGCCCTTCAATTGAATGGAGGGCACATGCTTGTCTATCGGCAGCTACTTGCCCCCCCTATTAGCCAAGATCAGTTCAAATTGATTTGTCGCGATTGGGCCAAAAGTTCTGAGAAAGATTCTAGGCCTCTAAGGGCGGATGCATCATTAAGTGTTGCTACAACATTCGCGGAATGGCGTTCTAGGCGCCTGTCGCCCTGGCTTGATGCTCAAAGAAAGCCAACCAGGGCGGAGCTTACTAGCTTAATACTAGTTGCTGCACACTTGATTGCTCTTCAACGAGTTGCAACTGCCCGGCGCAATCGTATCGCTCTTGAGCAGGAAGCATCGGTAATCGCGTTGTTAGAGCGCAAAAATTGGACTCGACTTCCTAGCAAAATCATTGATCGCAGGGCGGAAGTTCCTGCTTATCATTTTATGCATAAGACTCGTTTTGCGAGCGGGCCAAATGAGAACCAAGAAGTTGATATTGCTTGTGGTTTGGGGGGAACGATAGTTCTTGCGATAGAGTGCAAGGTGACGAACGATGACACGAATTCGATAAAGCGCATCAACGACGTGTTAAAAAAGGCGTCGGCTTGGAAATCGCATTGGGGGGCATTCGTAAAGCCCGCCGCTGTGTTGCAGGGCGTCATGAAGTTTAGCGACGTCAAACGTTTGCTCGACGCTGACGTGGAAGTATTTTGGGCTCATAAATTGGACTTGTTTGGCTCATGGCTTGATGCCATGCCACGCGAACAAAGATAGTTGAGCACGGAATGTTGCAAAACGAGCCAATAAAAGTGGTTCGTTAATCGGTGTTCCGAACCATGCTATCGAGATTTAGTACTTTTTCTTATCCGCGTTGGCTTTAACGGGCAGCGGGACTTTGTGCTGGGGTGGGTTTGAAAAGCTTGTCGTTTAGCGCGTCACAGGCAGAGGGCCAAAAAAGGAGGCTCTCCATTAGGGGATGGCCCTCTTTGCGCTGTAGCGCTTGAAACGATCCGGTTTTCCTGTCGTTTGATGGGTGTTATCGGTCGCTTCGTTCCCTATTCACCCGATCAATCATTTCTCGCACTTTTCGTACGGCTTCTTCATTTACTTCACCGCCAACACGACAGGGTCGAGGAAGTGGGCGATGTTCGTGGAGTGGACAACTTGTGTTCAAACAAGCAGCCGTTTGCTGTAAAAATGTGCCAGCAGAGAGTTCGTCGTAATTACAATCGCGACACTTTAATTCAATGGCCTTTTTTCGAGTGGTTGTATTCAATTTTCATAATCCTAAAATGTTCCTTTCAGTGGAAGGGCTGCATCGTCCTTCACTATGATTTATAGAGTGAGGTCCAATGTAACTCTATTGGGTTGCTTTTGCAATGGCTGTTAAATATCCATTTTTAAAAACAACTTATTATTATAGATAGGGAACACGGATAGGAATTGGTTGTGCAGAATTAAATAGATTTCTGTTGCCCTTTATCGTTCTTTTTTTGTGCATCGACCCGCCGCATGGTGCTCGACCTGCTGGCCGATATCGACGCACTCCGCACACGATCAGAGTTGCGCAAAAATCATAGCAAATTGAGGGTCATCTCGGCGGTAGCCATGCCTCGCTCCTTGGAAAGAATCCCCAAGCTCAAAACTGGAAATTTCATCGAGGAAGAAGTAGCGAAATCCTTCTCCACTGCCACCACTGCGCTGCCAAGCGCATATCGCTTCTCGACCAGTCTTCTTCGTACCGTATGTATGAGGCTCGACCCAGCGGACTGCCCCGTGGTAGATGAATCTGATTTGAGATGAATTAGTTATTGCCTTGCAGATCAAGTCATTCAAAGCCATTCTCCAATTAGGTGTTTGGGGGAAGAAATGCAGCTTCGTCGCGTCAAGGTAAGAAACTTTCGATCATTGCGGGATGTGGAAGTCGCCTTTGGGGATCATACCGCGTTGATCGGCGGCAACGGTGTAGGCAAGTCGAGTATCTTAAAGGCGATAGATAAATTTTATGCCACAGCCAAATCCCTGGACCAAGATGATTATTTTGGTCGCGACACTACACAGTCTGTTGAAATTGAGCTGTCGTTTGGTGCGTTAAACGAACAAGAATTGGAAGCGTTTGAAAGCCGCGTGCGCGACGGCACTTTGACCGTTACTAGAGTGTTTGATAACTCCGCATCCAGTGGGAGATATGTCGGTTCTGTTTTACAAAATCCTGATTTTGTAGGCATTCGCTCGCAGGCATCCGCCAGTGCCAAGCTCGCCGCATATCGCTCACTTAGAAATCAGAACGAAAATTACTCGATCCTTCCTCCCGTATCTAGCTCTACTGCCGGAGAAGATGCGCTCAAGGCTTGGGAAAGCGATAACCCTCAAGCACTCGAAGTACTTCCAGATGATGGGCAATTTTTTGGCTTCCAGAATGCAAGTCGTGGTGCCCTCAAGCGGTTCACCAATTTTGTCTTTATACCGGCAGTGCGGGAAGCCTCGGCAGATGCCGCAGATGGAAAGTCTAGCGCAATAGGCCAGCTTTTGGAACTTGTAGTTCGGAGTGCGCTACTTCAAAGGCAGGATATTCAAGACTTCAAAAATGAAATGACGGCGCGATATCAGCAGTTGGTTTCGCCTGATAATATGCCAGAGCTTGGTCTTCTCGCAGCTAGACTTACAACAGATTTGAAGAGTCTATATCGCGACGCGGAGGTTGATCTGACGTGGCGATCGGTTAGCGATTTCCCAGTTCCCCTTCCTATTGCAGACGTCGCACTTAGCGATGACGGCTTCGGCGGCCCGGTTGATCGTCAGGGTCATGGCCTGCAACGAGCTTTCGTTTTCACATTGCTCCAACAGCTTGCCAGAACGGTATCCATCCGGGAGCCGGAAGCTGTTATCGAAGGGGATGGCGTGCCCAACTCACCCGATGCCCCGAGCATTATCCTAGCGATTGAAGAGCCGGAGCTTTATCAGCACCCTACAAAGCAGAGGCATTTCACCACGGTGCTGCGGGGCTTGAGCATGGGCACCCTTCCGGGCGTCAACAGTCCGACTCAAATCATGTTTGCGTCCCATTCGCCGATGTTCGTTTCGATGGACCGCGCCGATGAAATTCGATTAGCAAAAAGAGCGGGTTGCGAAGATAGCCAATTCAAACAATGTGACTTACAATCTCTTGATCTCACATCGGTAGCACAGCGATTAGAAAATGCATGGCGTAAACCGGTTGGAAGTATGACCGCTGACTCTCTAAAGCCACGCCTTCATATTTTGGGAACAGAACTGGCAGAAGGCTTCTTTGCGAACGGGGTGGTGCTAGTTGAAGGGCGTAGCGACAAAGCGATGCTAGCCGCCATTGCAAAACTTCACGACCGGAGCTTTGAAGAGGCTGGCGTTGCCGTCCTTTCTGCCGAAGGTAAGGGCAATTTAGATAAGCCGTTTGCAATTTTTACAGCCCTCGGCGTTCCAGTGTATATTTTGTGGGACTGTGACAAGGACAAAAAAGAAAAAGCGGCGAATTTGGCATTGAAACGATTGATGCATCCAGATGATGATATCCAAGAGTTCGTGGCAGATACCTTCATTGGGAAAACATATTCGCATTTTGAAGACACTCTAGAAAGTGTGCTCAAAGATGAATTAACACCTGTCATTCATTCAAAGGCTCTTGAAGACGCATGTACGCCTTTCGGCCTCACGGCTAATGAAGATAACCACAAGATACCCGAGGTCATGTTTAGGACGCTTGATGGCGCGAAACAAACTGGCAACCAATGCCCGACCCTTGATCGGCTTTTCAAAGCTGCTTGGTTGCATCTCACAGGGGAAGATTTAGCCTCGTCAGACGAGGGCTTAGTCGCAGAGCTATAACTAAAATGGCAGCTACGCTGCCGCGCAGTACCTTTTCACCGTCGCCTCCGACAAAGCGAACTGTGTGGCAGTGGTCTTGATGCTGGCCTTATTGTCCTTGCGCCATTGAACCACATGCGCCGCGTCAGCGGCAAAGGGGCGACCAAGGCTGGTCTTTCCTCTATGTGTCCTCCCTGTCGTCTCTAGCGATGCCCTAGCGGCTTCTCGACCTGCATCGCAGCGCTCTTTGATGCGGTTGCGCTCCATATCCGCAATCTGAGCAAGCACGGCGACAATGAGTTCACCCACACCCTTGGCGATAGCGCCAAGGCCAAGCACTTCAACGGTAACACCCTTTTCGATCAGCTTTCGGACGGTGGCTTGGACGTTAAGGGCGTCACGGCCCAGCCGATCAATCGCGGCAACGTGAATGACATCACCTTCGCGAACGTAGTCCAGCATGGCAGCGAAGCCAGGACGGCTTTCGGCTGGGATTGCGCCGGATACGCCTTCGTCAACGAACTCTTTGTCAAAAGGGCCGGTCAATGACGAACGCTGTGCTTCAATAGACTGATCGCCAGTCGATACCCGATAGTATGCCAGCCTGCTCATAGATGCGCCTTCGAATCGCTCACAAGATACACTTTTATTATGAGCTATAGATCATAATGCAAGACGCTATCTTCTAACCCTAACAGCAAGGCGATTAGAAGGGGGCACACTAGGTACAAGTTATGAGCCTCGCCGAAGCGCTTCTGGTTTTGCTGGGCCGAGCGGTAGCGTTTAGAAATGGCGAAAGCCCCGTAGACTCAACGCCTCCCACGATTTAAAGGGCGAGTGCTGGTCCGATCTTAGTCGTGAGGGTCAGCCCGCATTCGCGCGGTGAACACAGGTACTCGGCCAATTCAGGTCGGGCGGCCTGCTGAATAAAATACCTTCGGGGAATACGCAGGGCGCGGTTCCCTGTGTTCACGCGCGACTAACCGTCCCGGCTGGCGGGATGGTGCGGTGAACATGGGGGAATCATATGCGTTTGCGACGTATTGCGTTCACGATGTCCATTCTGCTGCCAATGTGGGGGGTGGGATCGCCTGCTATAGCAGGTGCAAAGGCGGTGGAGCGCTACAAGACCGAAGTCGAAGGGCAACCATTCAAGGTCATTCGTTATGACAACGATAGCGTGAAGGTCGTTGTCGGCGGCTTTCTCGGCACTGCCTACAGCTTCAAGCTTCGAAACCGTATGCGTGAGGCGGCGAAGCAGGTGACGGGATGCGACGTTACCGATGACTTCGATCAGGATGGCAAGCTTATTGGGAAGCTGGTTTGCCCAACGGTGCCAGCATCATGAGTGATGGAAGCGAGGGCAAAAGGCAGCGGGACTGGTGGGATAGCGTCTTTGATGATGGACCGGCAGCGAAGCGGGGGTGCTTCGGCTGCTTGACCGTCCTTGGCGTAGGAGCGCTCGTGCTCTTCGGCTACACGGTATATTCTTTCCAGCAATCATCGGTCCAGCACCTAAAGGACGAGCAAGCCGCCGAGATTGAACAGGCATCCCGTGGTCCCAGCGAAACCAATACCAACGCAATGTGCGACTTGGCGGTCAAAAGCGTCTTGGTGTCGGAAGACTCGTTCAACCCTGAATGGGCCGGGTCTTTCCATGTGGAGGGCGACATCGGCGTGGTTTCGAAGAAGTTCGACTCCACTAACGGTTTCGGCGCGAAGCTAACCTCCCGCTATACCTGCAAGTGGAATTCCAAGACGGATACCATTGTATCCCTTGAGATTATCGACCCTTACGGAGAAAGGAGGAAGCTGCGATGAAGGCGGGGATGCCCTTTGCCCTTCTCTGCTCGCTTTCTCTTGTAGGATGCGAAAGGCCAGCGCAGGTGGCGTCTGATGCGCCTACTTCCCCCGTCGCGGAAACCAATGCGATGGCAACTCCATCAGCGGTTATTGATCCAGCGAAGGCAGCCTTGATCTGCAAGGCAGGGATAGCAAAACTGTTTCAACAGCCTGCTGCGTCCATGAAGGCCGTGCCGATGGCGGGCGGGATCGTCCGGGTTTCCTACCGCCGCTCTTCGGACAATACTCTGTGGACGAATGATTGTCGGGTGGAAGGTGATAGGATCGTATGGCGCGCTGTCGATGTCAGTCCTGGCTCTGGTCCGGGAAGGTGGCGGGATGACCCTGCCGATGGGGCGTTGACATACAAGGTTGATGGCGATCACATCGATGTCGCCGAGACGTTCTGACGGCTAATAATGGCAGGCGACGAAGTCTTATCCATATTAATTGCCGAAGTCTTAGCCATATTAATTATTGCTGATAGGAGTTGGTTCACACTCGACGCAAGATGTATGCCAAACTCACACCTGCGAATATGACGTTCAAAAATCTGATTTCTGTTCGTTCATAGCCTGCATTTAGCTATTCGGGTCTTGCCAAATCTGAATATAGTCTAAACTGCGTTTTAAGCTCCGTACAGCGCCATAGAGCCTTTTAGGGGTAGTTGCCTGCCTTTGGCATTGAATGGCGTTGTACGAACACCTGAGGGCTATTCAGGCGGGCGGGCGGTAAATCTGATAAGACTATTGCCCTTTCGACGTAGACCTTGATCGTTCAAAAATTGAACTGTTGATGGATTTTTCCATATCCGATAAATATTAGCTGAACTTTTAAATCCGCATTTCTTCCATATCTCTTCTACCGAGGCAATACTACGTCCATCATCAAAGATCGATATGACAGCCTCTCTAAAGCGTTGCTCAACCTTCTTAGCCCTTGGCGGTACTGGGAGCCAATCTTCTATATCGCAGCCTGGAAAGGCCTTTTGGATTAAATCCAGACCTTTCGCTGTTCGCTTCGTGACGATATAAACAGTTGCATCACCAGCGAAGCCCTCAACGATATTTCGCAGGTTTGATCGACAGGCCGCCTGATAGACGTTGTGCGCGAACTCACCCGCTACATGCCGATCAACCGCCTCTGGCGAAGGTTCCTCCGAGCCGCCGATAGCAGCATGACAATGCGCAGCATTCCCGATCTGCCCGTAATTATGCGATCCGAGGATAATAACATTCTTGATGTCGCGGAATTCGTTCTTGCCAAGGTGGAGGCCCCAATGCAGGAACTCGGCATTGGGCTGCTTGAGTAACTGTTCAATCTCTTCGATAATCGAGCAGCGGGAAACATTCTTTGGGTAGATCACAAGCCAGCGTTCGGAAGGCTTCGCATTAATCGTCGCGGCGACCACCCCAAGAATTTTTTCCCGCTCTGCCGTCTTCGCAAGCGTGGACTTTCCTGCCCCGGTGTTCCACCATTTTATATCGAGGTTCCGATAGCTGACTTGCGGCGCGGGGAGTAACTCTACCTTGCCCGTGCGGCTAGCCCAATCCCTGTAGAAATGCCGGAGGCCAGCAGATGCATCCATGATAATGCACGGCTCTAAATCACCCGGCAGAGGCGAGCTTGATCCTACTAGATAGAGCCCGCCCGCCTCTTTAAAGCGGTTATCCTGCCTTAAGGTGGCAGATTGCCCAGATAGATAACCAAGGCCTTCCAGCGCATTCAGTTGGTCCACAGAGAGCCATCCTCTTCCGCCATAAGCGAGCCTAAATGCTTCCTCGCGAAGTGCAGCAGGGATCAGCATTTGATGGTTCACAACTCGATCCTGCCGATCCAGCCGCAAATCCTCGATCATACGTGCTAAATCGGGGTGCTTGGTGCCTATGGAATCCGGCAAACCTTCCAACGTAGAAAGCCTGACGGAAACCGGAACTGCGGGGAGAATTCCCTCATCGCAAATGCGAAGGGTCCTGGCCCTTCCGTGGTAATGGAATTCCGTAACGGCTTCAAAGCTACCGGTAGCAGTTACCTTTCGCCTCATCTGTTCGTGGGTAACGAACAGTACGCGGGCTTCGCCAGCTTTTGCCCTACCCAAACCACGCCGAGAGTATTCTTCCTTAGGTGAAAGGCAGGCAAAATCCGTAGAGTCTAGCCTGCATCCGGCGATGTAGGAATCAACCTCATCCAAAGTGCCAAGCATGATGATGACGCTTCCGCCCCCCGGGAACCCATCCGCCTTCCATTCGGCAATGAAGACTTGGACTGTGCGGCTCTTCCCACCGCCACACGGAATGGGAGCAACATATATGGAGGGCTTGCATCTGGAATTCAGACAATCTGAAAGGGTTGCTTTCAGTGATTCCAATCCATCCCGGGAATAGGAATGTAATGACGGAATCGAAGTGTAATTATAGATTTGATGATCTTTATCATCAGTTTTTACATAAGAATTAAACATTAATAATGACAGAGCCTAAAATCGAAAACAATACTCTCCCATCTCTTTATGGGAAAATGTATGATTTTCAGGATGAATAGGCTTATAGGGGGAAAGATTATAAAAATAAAGTGCTTGTCAATTATTTTACAATAACCACTTATTTATATAATTTCTTCAAATCATCTTATGGTATTTAAAAATTATCATTGTTGATACATTTTATAAATTATTATCTCCGGCGTAAAAGTATTTGGAGATATATTATAGATTTACATCATTTTGTATTTAATAATATTAAGGTTTATTTACAAAATATCGCGGTTTTTAAATTAAAAAATGCTTATATTTTATTAATATAACGCTGTATTTAACGAACCCCTAATCCGTTAACAATGAAAATGTGCGGAATAGAGAACAATTTTCATTGGTTGGAAAGTCTCGTTGAAATTATATTAAATGATTAAACCGTAAAGTCACACCGGATTTATCGTTGAAACTGGGTTTGCATAGATTTGGAGTAAGGGACGGGAGTCGCTGATAGTCGATTTTTCGACTGTATCGGGGCGTTAGGGCGGTGGCGGGATGATGAGCCCTTTGTGTCGACACCCTCTTATGGCGGGGTAGGTTTCCTCGATACCAATTTCACCAACGTAGATCGCATCCATGCCGCTTTTCTCATGTCCGGCAACCTCGTGAATGATGTTTGGGTGTACCTTGTACTCGCTGTTGCCCAACATAGCTTTGAAGGCGCCTCGAAAGCCGTGGAAGGTGACTTCCAGTCGGGCGTCGGGGGCTAGCCGACTACCTAGCATCTGACGGATAACGGTCCGGTTGAACGCTCGTATTATCTTTCCGTTGGACCATTGTTTGTCATCATTGCGGTCGCTGTTTTTGCCGCTGGGGGCGATCCAATCCGAAAACAGCCTCTCCGCCCCACTCTTTTGTATGCGTTCAACATAACGAGCGAAACCAAGCTCCATGAGCGCATCGAGAACCGGCACATTCCGTGCTTCGCCCTTTTTTGTCCGACGCCATTTGTTGTCTCGGATGATGAAATGAGGGTGATCGCCATCCAGGCGGACTTCATCAAGCATAAGGCCACCAAGTTCGCTTGCACGGCACCCGGTATATGCCGCGACAACGGGAACCCAATACTCTGACCCCGTAAACCGATAATCGCCAGGTTGATGCGACCGCGAAGGTGAGGCGCAGCCCGTAAACCATGGGTGCTGGAAAATGAGGTTCATTTCGTCGATCTTGAACCTGCGCTTCTCCGGCATAGTTGCCTTGTTGGTAGGTGCTGCATAACGATCCACGTTGATGCCGCTGGCAGGATTTTGTCCGGCAAATTTATCCGTATCTATCGCATGATTGATTGCTGCTCGAAGGAGGCCAATCTTTTTCCGCAATGTGGAAGGGCTGGCAGGCCTAGTTATACTACCGGCAGTTTTTCCGCCAATCGATTGCGAGGCGAGATGTCTAGCATAAGATTGAAAATCGGCACGGGTCAAAGCGTCAAGAGACTTGTTCCCTATCAATTCTTCAAATTGGCGTAGGGCGGATTTTACCTCGACGGAGGTACGAACAGGGAGATTTCTTTGCGCGAGGTATGCTTCAACGGTATCTCTAAGCGTCGGAGCCGCTTTTTCTGGCCTGCTTGTAGCCTTTCGGAGCCGGGGTGCAGTTTCACCCGTTATAAGCGCCTGTGCCTCCCGCCTGCCTCGCAGAGTGCCCGCACGAATAGCTCCTACAACAGCGCCAAATTCTTGCGAACCAATAGGAGCATCCCATCCGCGATTTTTGACTACCCAAACGGCAGTTTCGGCTGGGGTTTCATACTGACCATTGCCCGCGCCGCGTTTGTGAAGCGCTTCGTTCTCATCCTCGGCGTGAAGCTCAATTTCATAAATTAGTCGCTCATACTCTTCGGCATAGGTAGGATCAGCGTCGGCGCGAATATGAGCACGCTCAAGTGGTTCGACGATTAGCCGTCGATACAGGTCTGAGAGTTCGTCCAGATCGGTTTGA
>PJUE01000844.1_pt1 | contig 13423 bp, 10 predicted proteins | sample 1512171 | NCBI WGS metagenome assembly PJUE01 (sample SAMN08177674, study PRJNA422409) | Feces metagenome, whole genome shotgun sequencing project. | isolation source: Chicken feces (3) enriched on wood chips: alkali lignin treatment | host: Gallus gallus | place: USA: Madison | collected 2015-01-15
ACCTCGCCTATGCGGAGGCCCATTCCGGGGATCACGCCGAGGCCGTCACCGACCTGCAGATCTGCCTGAACCGGGTGGACGCCGCCGCCGCCTCGATGATCGCGCGCCTGGGCGATCCCGATCGCCGGGTCGATGCCCTCGCGCAGCTCAGCGACTATGCACCGCCGCCCGCGAACCTGCCGCCCGTGCCCTTCGCCGCAGGCCTCGCCGCCCTGAAGCAGCGCGCCGACGTGCAGGCCGCCGTGGCCCGCGCGGGCGGGACGCGAAAGTTCGACGTCCAGGTCTCGGGCCTTTAGGCACTCTTGCACCCGGCCATGGCCGCGACCATAAGTCGCGGCCATGCGTATACTTCTTGCCGCCGCGCTGCTCGCCGGAACCGCCGCCCCCGCTTTCGCCCAGAGGGCACCAGCCCCGGCACCAACCCCGGCCCCCGCCCCGATCCTGACCACGCCCGATGCGAAGGACGTCTGGACCCACGCCCAGCCGCAAGTCGCCCGCGTGACCCATGTGTCGCTCGACCTCGATGTCGATTTCACCGGCAAGACCCTGTCCGGCAGCGCCCTGCTCGACATCCTCGCCGCGCCGGGGGCCACGCAAGTCGTGCTCGACGTCAATGACATGGACATCTCGGCCGTCACCGATGCCGCGGGCAAGCCGCTGAAGTGGACGCTCGGCCCCAAGGACACGGCGAACGCCGATATCGGCTCGGCCCTCACCGTCGACCTCGCAGGCGCGACCAAGATCAAAATCGCCTACCGTTCAAAGCCCGGCGCCACCGCGCTGCAATGGCTGCCGCCGGAAATGACGTTCGGCAAGAAGAAGCCCTTCCTGTTCAGCCAGGGCCAGGCGATCCTCAACCGTTCGTGGGTGCCGACGCAGGACAGCCCCGGCATCCGCCAGACCTGGGAAGCGACCCTGCGCGTACCCGGCGACATGGTCGCGGTGATGAGCGCCGAAAAACTCTCCGGCGACAAGGGCGAGGCCCTGCCCGACGGCCGCCGCCAATTCCGCTTCCGCATGGACAAGCCGGTGCCGCCCTACCTGATCGCCTTCGCGGTGGGCGATCTGAAGTTCAAGTCGCTCGGCCCCCGCTCCGGCGTCTGGACCGAGGCGCCGATGCTGGACAAGGCGGCGAAGGAATTCGTCGATGTCGAAAAGATGATCGACGCCGCCAGCAAGCTCTACGGCCCCTATCGCTGGGGCCGCTACGACATGCTCGTGCTGCCGCCCGCCTTCCCTTACGGCGGCATGGAAAACCCCATGCTGACCTTCCTGACGCCCACCATCGTCACCGGCGACCGCTCGAACACCGACGTCGTCGCGCATGAACTGGCGCATTCGTGGTCGGGCAACCTCGTCACCAATGCCACCTGGTCGGATTCGTGGCTGAACGAGGGCTTCACCACCTATTTCGAAAACCGCATCATGGAATCGCTCTACGGCAAGGAGCAGGCCGCGACATATGCCGATCTCGACTGGGACGTGCTCCAGCGCGAGATCGCCGCAGGCGGCGGCCAGACCGGCGCCGCCACCCGCCTCAACGGCGAACCGGGTGCGGGCGAGGTGGACTACACCAAGGGCTCCAACTTCCTGCGCATGATCGAATATACCGTGGGCCGCGACAAGTGGGACGCCTACCTCACCTCCTATTTCGACCGCCATGCCTTCCAGCCGCAGACCACCGCCGGTTTCCTTGGCGACCTGCGCGAGCGCCTGCTCAAGGGCCAGCCGGAACTCGAACTGAAACTCCAGCTGGACCGCTGGTCCTACGGCGCGGGGCTGCCCGACAATGCCGTTCGCGTCCACAGCGCGACTCTGGCGAAAGTCGATACCAAACTGGCCGCCTTCAATGCGGGCGGCCCGGCCAGCGCGGTGCAGCCGCAGGGCTGGACCACGCAGGAATGGCTGCGCTTCCTGAACGGCATCGACCGCCGGCAGACGCCCGCGCGCCTCAAGGAACTGGACACGGCGCTGGGCCTCTCGGCCTCGGGCAATGCCTATATCCAGTCGGCCTGGTTCGAACTCGCCATCGCCAACCGCTACGATCCGGCGGTGCCCTACTTGCGCGCCTATCTCTCGCGGATCGGGCGCGGACTGCTGGTCTATCCGCTCTACAAGGGGCTGATGAAGCAGGGCGACTGGGGCACGAGCAAGGCGCGGGACTTCTTCGCCGAGGCGAGGCCCACCTACCACCCCTCCACCGCCGCCGGGATCGCGCGCATCGTCGCCCCGGAAGCCCCGCAGGAGTAACCCCATGAGCCCGCGCTTCGGCAATGCCCCCGGCCCTGACGTGTTCGAGGCCCTCGCCCACGCCGCCTTCGCGCGCATTCCCGAACCTTTCGCGCAGCACCTCGTCGGCGTGACCGTCCACGTTGAGGAGTTCGCGGATGCGGAGACCCTGCACGCGGTCGGCCTGGAGGACGCCTGGGAACTGACCGGGCTCTACCATGGCCGCCCGCTCGACGAGGAATCGGTCTGGGTGGCGGGCGAATTCCGTCCCCGCATCACCCTCTACCGCCAGCCCCTGCTTGCCGAATGGTGCGAGACGGAAGTGACGCTGGAGGATCTCGTTACCCATGTCGTGGTCCACGAGGTCGGCCACCACTTCGGCCTGTCGGACGATGACATGCATGCGCTGGAGGACGACGCGGACTGAAGTTTCGCGCGGAGGCTATCTCCCTTTGGCGCCTCCGTGCGAACCCGTTTCCGCCCCTCGACTTCCCGGAAACACCCGAAGCGAAACCCTATCGTCATCCCCGCGCAGGCGGGGACTCCGCTTTCTTCAATCTCTGCGCCAAACCGTAAGACAAGCGGGATCCCCGCCTCCGCGGGGATGACGGAAATTGCGGCAGAGCGGTCATTCCCTCAAGCTGGCAAAAAGCACCCGCTGCGCAGGATTTAAAGATTCCTCCGACCAGTCTATTTCGCGTCCCGTCGCCGGTAGATACTCTCGTCTATGTTCGCTGTCATAAAACAGAGTGCCGTGTATGCCCACGGCGTCTCTTTTCAGGATGGGGCGGTTCCACATAGGGACAATGACGCGGCTTGCCTCTTCGTTGCCCAGCCGTTCAAACACATCGTCAACAATTTGCATGTCACTGCCGTTTGGGAACATCGCGAGGAACTCATCATCGGTCGCTTGAAACAAGCTAAAGGTTGCGTTTGCCGCGCCATCAATGATTTGAATGTTCTTCATAGCCTGCTTCACATGCATCACGGACATGACGTCCGCAATGGCGGCGCAACCGGAAAGCCCGCTTTCCTACAACCGGGTCCGCAAGCTATTCTCTTCCGCATGCCTCACGCCTCTCTCCGCTGCAGCCCGTCACGAGGCGACAACCGCTCCACAAGGCGACACTTTTTCTTCCCCTGGACCGTGTAAACCGTGTCAACCAAAGCGTCACCTTACGAGGCCATCAGGCACGAAAAATCGTTGCCGCCCCGCGCAATGATCCGATAGGACGAGGGCCATGACTCTCCCCCTTCATCGCGGTTTGCCGCTGCTTTCCACCTCGCTGATGGCCGCCCTTCTCGCAGGCTGCGCGACGACGCCGACCGCCCGCCAGGCAAGCGCCCCCATCGAAGTCGGCGTGATCGCGATCAACGACTTCCACGGCGCGCTCGAACCGCCCAGCCAGTCGGTCGCGACGCCGGACGGTCACGGCGGCGAAGTCGCGGTTCCGGCGGGCGGCGGGGCATGGCTGGCCTCGGCGGTGGATTCGCTGAAGGCCCGGCATGCCAACACTGTCGTGGTGGCGGCGGGCGACCTGACCAGCGCCTCGCAGCTCGCCTCCTCGCTCTATCTCGACGAGCCTTCGGTCGGCGTGATGAACCGCGTCGGCGTTGAGTTCAACGCGGTCGGCAACCACGAGTTCGACCGGGGCTGGCAGGAACTGCGCCGCCTCCAGAACGGCGGCTGCGAGAAGAACACGCGCGGGCAGCCCTGCCAGCTCGAACCGTTCAAGGGTGCCGACTACAAATACCTCGCCGCCAGCACCACGCTGGCCGACGGTACGCCGCTGTTCCCCGGCACCGGACTCAAGACTTTCGGCACTGGCATGGACCGGATCACGATCGGCTTCGTCGGCCTTTCGCTGAGCAGCGTGCCCACTCTCGTGGCGCCGGACCGGGTTGCCGGCCTGAAATTCGCGGACGAGGCGGAAACGATCAACCGCGCGGTGCCGCAGCTGAAAGCCGCGGGCGCCGATGCCGTCGTCGTGCTGATCCATCAGGGCCTGCGCACCAATGGCGCCGCCGATCCCAACGGCTGCGACCAGGCGGTGGGCGATATCCAGCCGATCCTCGCCCGTCTGAACCCCGGTGTCGACGTGGTGGTCTCGGGCCACACCCACTGGGCCTATGTCTGCAACTATACCGAGAACCCGCAGGCAGGCCCGATCCTGCTGACGAGCGCGGGCGTCTACGGCAAGCTGGTGACGGACATCACCCTTAGGTTCGATCCCGCGACGCACAAGCTGCTGGGCAAGCAGGCCAGCAACCTGATCGTCCAGTCCCCCGCCTACAGGTCGGCCAAGGGCGAGGTGCCGAACCAGCCCGCCTTCCCGCAGTTCCAGCCGCGCGCCGACGTCGCCGCCTATATCCAGCGTTACAAGGACGCCTCACTGCACCTCGTCGCGCGGCCGGTGGGCAAGCTCTCCGGCCCGGCAGGCAAAGTCGAGGAAAAGGGCGTCGGCAAGGGCGGCGAACTTGGCAACCTGATCGCGGATTCGCAGCTCGCCGCCAGCCGCAAGGCCGGGGCCGAGATCGCCTTCGTCAATCCCTATGGCATCCGCACTTCGCTGATCCCGGCGGCGGACGGCACCGTTACCTTCGGCCAGATCTACGCGGTCGAGCCGTTCAACAACGAGATCGTCACCCTGTCGCTGACCGGCGCCCAGCTTCGCGCAACTCTGGAGCAGGGGCTGGACGACAGTGGCGACAAGCAGATTCTCGCGCCCAGCCAGGGCCTGCGGGTGGCCTTCGACATGCGCCGCCCCTCGGGTTCGCGGATCACCGCGCTGACGCTGGACGGCAAGCCGCTCGACCCGGCCCGGACCTACCGCGTCAGCGTGGTGAACTTCCTGGCCGAAGGCGGCGACGGCTTCAGCGGTTTCATTCAGGGCACCGACCGCGTGCACGGCGCCATCGACCTCGACGCACTGGAAGACTGGCTCTCGGCGGTGCCGGTTCGCCAGCTGCCGGAAGAGGACCGGACGCCGGAAGCGCGCTGACTCTTGTTCGAGGGGGCGATTGCCGCCCTCTCACGGTGATCAGCCAAACAGCCAGTGGCCGAGCAGGCGGTTGAACGGAAAAGTGAAGAAGCCCGCGATTAGCAGGGCGCCGATGATGAGGCCGCGCACGGTGCGGCGGTGACGGGCGGCATTGTGCCGCCGCGCCGCCAGCACCAGCACCGGCACCATGACCAGCGTGAACAGCGATAGGACATGGATGAGGCTGAACTTTCCCGGCCCGCCCATGTGGATGAACAGGCTGTCCAGCGCGGTCAGCATCATCGCCCCGCTCCAGATATAGCCGTAGACCCGGTGCCGGGTATCGCCGCGGCGGCGCCAGAGCAGCACCGGCGTCAAGACCAGCGCGGTCAGGATCGTCGCGAGATGGAGCCAGATGACCATGGGCACGCGCGCCCATTCGTTCATCCCGCGCAGCAGGGCGGCGAAGATGAAGGCCAGCATCACTACGGCGAGAAAACCGAGCGCCCGTTCCAGCCTGTCCGGCCCGCGCAAGTCCTGCGCCGTGACACCCCGCACTGCCGTCGCCCCCGACGGCGCTACCGCTGCTTCGCTCATTCTGCCCCCTGTCGCCTCGTCAGAACCCCGCGCCTTGCGGCCATTGCGGCCCGGTCACGCCCATGACCTTGAACAGGGTTCCCATCTGATCGTCGTTGATAAGCCGATCTTTTGCCCGCTGGATAGTCTCCGCGTGATGCGGCGCAGTGGCGACGAGATGGGCGGCACGCATCTCGATGCCCAGCGCGCGCAGGAACTCGCCCTGCGTCACCGTGCCCTGCCATGTCGCGCCTTCGTTCGCCGCGATCTCCGCCAGGATCGCGAAATCGACGAGGCAGGTGAGATCCGCCTCGCCCGGCATCGCAAAGGGATCGACCTTGGTATGCGCGCGCAGCGCCTGCAAGGTCGAGCCGGTCTGCGGCGCGGTATAGCCGTAGTCGATCAGCAACGCCGCGCCGCCCTGCGCCGCGAGCCTTGCGGCCAGTTCGTGCATGACCGCGGCGGCGCCGGGGCAGGTTTCCAGCAGCGTGCTTTCCGGCGCATCCTTCAGCGCATCGGGCACGGCGGCGTCCATCGGCTTGTCCCCGGCGACGGGGCGGAAGCGGTCATCCGCCCAGTCCACCATGCGCTCGCGCCAGCCCTTGGCCGTCTTCACCAGCTGGCGCACCGGCAGCGCATCGAGGAATTCGTTGCCGACCACCAGCAGCGGCGCGTCGGTGGGCACGCTGCCGAGATCGTGATGCCACTGCGCCTGCGGCACGGCCTCGGCCTGGAGCGCCCGCAGCGCCTGCGAGCCTTCGACGAAGTGCACGTGCGGCTCCAGCCCCACCCGCTTCATCGAACGCAGCGCGTCACGCGCCAGAGTGCCGCGCCCCGGTCCCATCTCGACGTAATGGACCGGCTGCGGGCTCCCAACCCGCACCCAGATATCGGCCAGCCACAGCCCGACGAGTTCGCCGAACATCTGGCTGATCTCGGGGGCAGTGATGAAGTCGCCTTCCGCGCCGAACGGGTCCTTGTCGGCATAGTAGCGAGCGTTCGATTCGCCCATGTAGTGCAGCAGCGAGATCGGCCCGTAATTGGCTATCAGCCGCTGGAACACGGCCGAGAGCGGTTCGGCATTGGACATGGGATTACGCAGTAATCGGGCGGACGGTGGCCAGCGCCGGCTTGGCAAGCGCGCGGGCGATCAGCACCAGGCCGAGCAGGATCAGCGGGATCGTCAGCCACTGGCCCATCGACAGGCCGGTGCGGGCGGCGAAGTCCTGCAGCTGGGCGTCCGGCTCGCGGAAGAACTCCACGGTGAAGCGCGCGCAGGCGATGCCGGTGGTGAAGACGCCGACCAGCAGGCCCGGACGGAACCGCGAACGGGTCTTCCAGAACAGACTGAGCATCACGACGATCATCAGCAGGCCTTCGAGGCCGGCTTCGTAGAGCTGGCTCGGGTGGCGCGGCAGCGGTCCGGCGTCGGGGAAGACCATGGCCCAGGGCAGGTTCGGATCGGTGACGACCCGGCCCCACAGCTCGCCGTTCACGAAGTTGGCGAGGCGGCCGAACAGCATGCCGAAGGGCACGCAGACCGAAACGTAGTCGGCCACCCGCAGGAAATCGAGGTTCCCGCGCCACGAGACCCAGATCATCGCCAGCAGCACGCCGATCAGGCCCCCGTGGAAACTCATGCCGCCGTGCCAGAGCGAAACCAGCGCGCCCGGATCGCTCCAGAGGCTGGGAATGCCGGTGTCGCCGCCGGTGTAGAACGTCGCATAGCCCAGGCGTCCGCCCAGGATGATGCCGATCGTGCAATAGAAGAACAGGTCGTCGGCATGGCGCTGCGCCAGCGGCGCGCCGGGCGACTTGATCATGCGCGAGAGGTGCCAGTAGCCGAGCATGATGCCCGCCAGATAGGCCAGCGAATACCAGCGCAGTTCGAAACTGCCGATCCGGAACAGGTAGTTCTTGAGGCCCAGGTTGACCCAGTAGATCGGCTGATGCGCCTCTGCGGCGGCGGCTGCGGCAAGTGCTGTCAGGGACAAGTGCTCGACCTCGTAAATTCTCGTAAGGTCGCCGGGCCGGACGGCTCAGCGGGGCTTTGCGGGCCTTCTGGCATAGGCTGCGGGGCGATGGTAGGCCGGATTTTGCCAAGGCCCCGCAAAATCGGCGGGCGGAAGCAAGCGCGCTGTTCCCCTCAAGCCGTTGAATGTCTAGATATCGCTCGACATGAGCGTGATCCGCATTCCCTCGCCCCGTTCCGTGATCGACCGCCGCGCGCTGGTCGAGGCCATCGAAGCCGTCGTCGCCGAGACCGGCGCCGCCAAGGGCCGCAAGCGGGTGGTCGAACTCCTGCGCGAGGCGCTGGAACAGGGCCGAGCCGAGATCGCCCGCCGCCTCGTGGAAAAGCCCTCCGCCGGGCACGAAGTGGCGGAAGCGCAGGCCTATCTGGTCGACCAGTTGCTGCGGATCATTCACGATCACGTCTCCACCCACGTCTATCCGGCGATGAACCGATCGAAGGGCGAGCGCCTCTCGATCATCGCTGTCGGCGGCTACGGACGCGGCGAGATGGCGCCCCATTCCGACGTCGACCTCGCCTTCCTCACCCCGATCAAGCAGACCGCCTGGTGCGAGCAGGTAATCGAGGCGATGCTCTACTTCCTCTGGGACCTCGGCCTCAAGATCGGCCATTCCAGCCGCTCGGTGGACGACATGGTGCGGATGAGCCGCTCCGACCTCACCATCCGCACCGCGATGCTGGAGGGCCGCTACGTCTGGGGCGACCAGGACCTCTACGAGGACGTGCGCGCGCGGTTCTGGAAGGACGTCGTCGCCGGGACCGAGCGCCAGTTCGTGGTCGAGAAGCTGGCCGAGCGCGAGGAACGCCACAAGCGCATGGGCGACAGTCGTTACGTCGTCGAACCCAATGTTAAAGAGGGCAAGGGCGGCCTGCGCGACCTCCACACGCTCTACTGGATCGGCAAATATATCCACAAGGTCCGCGATCCCAGCGAACTGGTGGACGTGGGCCTGCTGACCCACAAGGAATACCGCGCCTTCCGCCGCGCCGAGAACTTCTTCTGGGCGGTGCGCTGCCATCTTCACACGATCACCCGCCGCGCCGAGGACCGCCTGACCTTCGACCTCCAGCGCGAAGTGGCGGCGCGGATGAACTATTCCGACCGCCCCGGAAAGAGCGCGGTCGAGCGGTTCATGCAGATGTTCTTCCTCCAGGCGAAGATGGTCGGCACCCTGACCGGCGTGTTCCTCGCCCAGCTCGACGACCAGTTCGCCAAGCGCCAGCCGCGCGGGCTGCTGGCGGGCTTCCGCGCCCGTCCGCGCTCGGTCAAGGGCTACAAGGTGTTCGGGGGACGTATCATGGCGCCCGGCGAAACCTGGTTCGAGGCCGATCCGGTACGCCTGATCGAGATCTTCGTCATCGCCGACCGCGAGGGGCTGGAAATCCACCCCGAAACCATGCGCCTCGTCTCCCGCGACGCCGCCCTCATCCGCGAGGAGGTGCGCCGAGACCCGCGCGCCAACGAGCTGTTCATGGAACTGCTCACCAGCCGCAACAACCCGGAAACGGCGCTGCGCTCGTTCAACGAGGCGGGGGTGTTCGGGCGCTTCGTCACCGAATTCGGCCGCGTCAACGCGCAGATGCAGTTCGACATGTACCACCACTACACGGTGGACGAGCACACCATCCGCGCCATCGGCCTGATCTCCCGCATCGAGAAGGGCGAGCTGAAGCAGGACCATCCGCTCAGCCACGAGATCATCCACAAGGTCCGCTCGCGCCGCGCGCTTTACGCGGCGGTCCTGCTCCACGACATCGCCAAGGGCCGCGGCGGCGACCATTCCGAGATCGGTGCCGAAATCGCCCTGAAGCTCTGCCCGCGTTTCGGGCTGGACGAGGAAGAGACCGAACTCGTCTCGTGGCTGGTACTGCACCACCTCGTGCTCTCCGCCACCGCCTTCAAGCGCGACCTGTCGGATGCCAAGACGATCACCGATTTCGTCGAACTCGTGCAATCGGTGGACCGCCTGCGGCAACTGACGCTGCTGACCATCGTCGATATCCGCGCGGTCGGCCCCGGCACCTGGAACTCGTGGAAGCGCCAGCTCATCGGCGAACTCTACGGCGCCTCCGAGGAGCGCCTGCGGCTCGGCCATGTCGAATTCGGGCGCGAGAAGCGCGTCGCCGCGAAGAAGGCCATCGTTGCCGGCAGCGCCGAGGAGAATGCCGCGCTTGTCGAGGAGCTGGCAGCGCAATTCGCCGATTCCTACTGGATCGCCGAGCAGGAAGACGTCATCGCCAAGAACCTGGCGCAATTCCATGCCTCACAGGACGAACCCCTCTCGATCGCGACCGAGTACTATCCGGCGCGCGGGGCCACGCTCGTCACCGTCATCGCCTCGGACCACCCCGGCCTGTTCTACCGCATCGCCGGCGGCATCCATCTCGCGGGTGGCAACATCATCGACGCGCGCATCCATACGAGTCGCACCGGCCGCGCGGTGGACAACTTCCTGGTGCAGGACCCGCTCGGACGGCCCTTCATGGAGGAAACCCAGCTTGCCCGCCTGCGCTCCTCGATCGAGAATGCGCTGGCCAACCGCATCAAGATCCTGCCCCAGCTCGTCGCCCGCCCCGATGCCCGCCCCCGCGCCGATGCCTTCGAAGTGCGGCCCCGCGTGCTGGTGGACAACAAGGCCTCGAATCGCCTCACCGTCGTCGAGGTCAATGCCCGCGACCGCCCGGCGCTGCTCAACCGGCTGGCCCATGCGCTGTTCGAATCGAAGCTCATGGTCCACTCCGCCCATATCGCGACATATGGCGAACGCGCGGCGGATACCTTCTACGTCACCGATCTGCTGGGCGAGAAGCTGACCTCATCCAGCCGGATCAAGGCTCTGGAACGCCGCCTGCTGGAAGCGGCCAGCGAGGGCAGCCTGACGGAAGTGGCGGCGTAACACGTATTCCGTGCAAGGCCTGCCGCACACTACGCGTCACAATACCCTCGTCATCCTGAACCAAGTTCAGGATGACGAGGGTAAGACCGCGAGAAAAGTTCCTGCAAAATCTCGCCAATAAACAGTTGAAAGCGCGCGCCAACGGTCCCACTTGTTGCATCGCAACATCCACCATGCGCAGGACCCTGCCCATGAATGCCGATAGCGCCGCCGTTTCGTCCCCGTTTTCGAACGCACCGCAGTCGGTGCTCGTGCTTCAGGGCGGAGGCGCGCTCGGCGCCTACCAGGCCGGAGTCTACGAAGCCCTCACCGCCGAAGGCCACGCGCCGGACTGGGTGGCCGGCATCTCGATCGGCGCGATCAATGCCGCGATCATCGCCGGCAATGCGCCCGAGGAACGCGTCGGGAAGCTGCGCGCCTTCTGGGACGGGGTCAGCCACGAGTTGCTCTACCGGCTCGACGCCGGAAACGGCTTCGCCCGCCGCGCCTTCAACGAGACTTCCGCCGCCCTTGCCGCGACCTTCGGCGTGCCAGGCTTCTTCACCCCGCGCCTGCCGGTGCCGCTGCCCGAATGGCCGGACGAACTCGGCCGCCTGAGCTTCTACGACACCGCCCCACTGCGCCAGACCCTGCTGAACCTCGTCGATTTCGATCGCATCAACCGGGGCGAAACCCGCTTCTCGGTCGGCGCGGTCAACATGATGACCGGCAATTTCGTCTATTTCGACAACCAGAGCGAAAACGGGCAGAGCGAACGCAGGATCGGTCCCGAGCACATCATGGCCAGCGGCGCCCTGCCCCCCGGCTTCCCGCCGGTCGAGATCGACGGCGAGTGGTACTGGGACGGCGGCCTCGTCTCCAACACCCCGCTGCAATACGTGCTCGACAACCGCAGCCCTTGCGAGATGACGGTGTTCCAGGTGGACCTGTTCCCCTCGCGCGGGGCCGTACCCAAGACCATGGCCGACATCGCCCAGCGGGAAAAGGACATCCGCTTCTCCAGCCGCACGCGCCTCAACACCGACTTGTCCAAGCGCCTCCAGGACATGCGCGCCGCCGCCCAGCGGCTCTCCCACAAGCTGCCGCCCGAACTGCGGGACGATCCCGACCTGCACCAGTTGCTCGGCTGCCGCCCGGCAGGCGCCGTGGCGGTGATGCACCTCATCAACCGCCCGCGCGGCTACGAGACCATGTCGAAGGACTACGAGTTCTCCCGCATGACCGTAACCGAGCACTGGAAAGCCGGAAAGGCCGACGCGCACTCTTCGCTGCGCGATGCACGCTGGACCGATCGTCAACTCAAACCCGACGAAATCATGACGTTCGACCTCGCGGGCACACGCGCGAAGAGGCTGAACAACGAGGAGTAGGTGAATGAAACTGAAGGACAAGGCCTGCATCGTCACCGGCGCCGCCAGCGGCATCGGCAACGCCATCGCCCATAAATACGCCTCCGCAGGGGGCAAGGTGGCCATCGCCGACCTCAACCTCGAAGCCGCCCGGAAGGCCGCCGACGACATCAAGGCCAAGTACGGCACCGAGGCCCTTGCGGTCGCCATGGACGTGACCAGCGAGGACCAGGTGAACGCGGGCGTCGCCCAAGTAGTGGACGCCTGGGGCACGGTGGACGTGCTCGTCTCCAACGCCGGCATCCAGATCGTCAATCCGGTCGAGAATTTCGCCTATGCCGACTGGAAGAAGATGCTGGCGATCCACCTCGACGGCGCCTTCCTCACGTCCAAGGCCGTGCTGCCGCACATGTACGCGCAGAAATCCGGCTCGATCATCTTCATGGGCTCGGTCCATTCCAAGGAAGCCAGCCCGCTCAAGAGCGCCTACGTCACCGCCAAGCACGGCCTGCTCGGCCTGTCGCGCGTGATCGCCAAGGAAGGCGGCAGGAAGGGCGTGCGCTCCAACGTGATCTGCCCCGGCTTCGTGCGCACCCCGCTGGTGGACAAGCAGATTCCCGAACAGGCCAAGGAACTCGGCATTTCCGAAGAGGAAGTGGTGAGCCGCGTGATGCTCGGCCAGACCGTGGACGGCGAGTTCACCACCGTGGACGACATCGCCGAAGTGGCGCTATTCTTCGCCGGGTTCGAAACCAATGCGCTGACCGGGCAGTCGCTGGTGGCGAGCCATGGGTGGTTCATGGAGTAAGAACGGAAGGGATAAAAGCAGGGGAGCATAGCCCCCCTGCACCCCCATTACCGTCTAGATCACGCGGACCAGCAGCGTCGGGCGCCCATGGCGGCGTCGGGAGACATATGGGCTGCGCCGCAAGGAGCGCAGAACCGATAGGTCGCGCGCAACGTCGACATTCCGAGGGTCCGGGGGGTCTCCTGAGCTTGTCGAAGGGCCCCGGGTCTTCTCTGTTCTTATCCTGCCACGACCTTCAACCGCGCCAGAGCCTCATCCCGCCCGATCAGCGGCAATAGCGCGCCCATATCCGGCCCGTGCTCCATCCCGGTAAGTGCCAGACGCAGCGGCAGGAACAGTCCCTTGCCCTTGCGCCCGGTAGCGTCCTTGAGCGCGCCGGTCAGCCCCTTCCACACGCCAGTGCTCCATTCGAGGCTCGCCAAAACCCCGACCGCCTGCGCCAGATAGGCCCGGTCCTCGTCGGCCTGCGCCGGAGCCTCGATCGGGCCGATCACCACGCGCCACCAGTCATGTGCCTCGTGGACGTGCGAAAGGTTGGGGCGAATCGTTTC
>PJUE01000845.1_pt1 | contig 13423 bp, 13 predicted proteins | sample 1512171 | NCBI WGS metagenome assembly PJUE01 (sample SAMN08177674, study PRJNA422409) | Feces metagenome, whole genome shotgun sequencing project. | isolation source: Chicken feces (3) enriched on wood chips: alkali lignin treatment | host: Gallus gallus | place: USA: Madison | collected 2015-01-15
CCGGTACAGCGTGAGAACCAGACGCTGGCCAGCATCACCTTCCAGAACCTGTTCCGCATGTACAAGAAGCTGTCCGGCATGACCGGTACGGCCGATACCGAAGCGTTCGAGTTCCAGAGCATCTACGGCCTGGAAGTGCTGGTCATCCCGACCAACAAGCCGACCGTGCGCAAGGACTACCCGGACCAGGTGTTCCTCAACCGCAAGGGCAAGTTCAATGCGGTGCTGGCGGACATCGAGGAATGCGCCAAGCGCGGCCAGCCGGTGCTGGTGGGTACCACCTCGATCGAAACCTCGGAAATGCTGTCCGAGCACCTGCGCAAGGCGGGCGTGAAGCACGAAGTGCTCAACGCCAAGCAGCATGACCGCGAAGCGACCATCGTTGCCAATGCCGGCCGCCCGGGCTCGGTCACCATCGCCACCAACATGGCTGGCCGTGGTACCGACATCGTGCTCGGTGGCTCGCTGGAAACCGAGCTGCATGAGCTGGGCGAGGACGCCACCGATGCGCAGAAGGCCGCCGCCAAGGCTGCCTGGCAGGAGCGCCACGACGCCGTCAAGGCGGCCGGTGGCCTGCACATCGTCGGCACCGAGCGCCACGAATCGCGTCGTATCGACAACCAGCTGCGCGGCCGTTCCGGTCGTCAGGGTGACCCGGGTTCGTCCCGCTTCTACCTGTCGCTGGAAGACAACCTGATGCGCATCTTCGCCTCTGACTGGGTGCAGAAGGCGATGCGCATGATGGGCATGAAGGAAGACGACGTCATCGAAGACCGCATGGTCAGCCGTCAGATCGAGAAGGCACAGCGCAAGGTGGAAGCGCACAACTTCGACATCCGCAAGAACCTGCTCGACTTCGACGACGTCAACAACGACCAGCGCAAGGTGATCTACGGCCAGCGCGACGAGCTGCTGGACGCCGAGTCGGTGAAGGAAAACATCGACGGCATCCGCGGCGACGTGATCTACGACCTGGTTGCCCGCTTCGTGCCGCCGAACTCGGTGGACGAGCAATGGGACCTGCAGGGCCTGCAGGCCACGCTGGAAGGTGAGCTGGGTGTGCAGATGGACGTCGTTGGCCTGGTCAAGGCGCACGAGGAACTGGACGCCGAGGCCATCGCCAACAAGGTGGCCGAGCACATGGACGAGCATTTCGCGCAGAAGGAAGCTGCGGTTGGTGCCGAAACCATGCGCGCACTGGAAAAGCACGTGATGCTGACCGTGCTGGACCAGAGCTGGAAGGAACATCTGGCCCGCATGGACTACCTGCGCCAGGGCATCTACCTGCGTGGTTATGCGCAGAAGCAGCCCAAGCAGGAGTACAAGAAGGAAGCCTTCGAGCTGTTCTCGGACATGCTGGAGAACGTCAAGCGCGAAGTGATTACCATGCTCTCGCGCGTCCGCGTGCGCAGCGAGGAAGAAGTGGCGGCGATGGAGCAGCTGGAGCGCCAGCAGGCCGAAGCCCGTTTGCAGATGTCGCAGTTCCAGCACCAGGACAACGGCGGCTACAGCGCTGACGAAGAGGCAGCGGACGTGCTCGACGAAGCCAACGCCCCCAAGGTCGGCCGCAACGACCCATGTCCCTGCGGCAGTGGCAAGAAGTACAAGCACTGCCACGGCCAGCTGAGCTGATCAGGAAAACCCCGCCCCGGCGGGGTTTTTCTTTGTTGCCCGCAATGCCGGGCAGCATCCGGCAGGAGCATCACAGCCAATCCAGGTAGTGCCGAGCCATGCTCGACAGGGGGGCATCACAAGCAATCCCGGCAGTGCCGAGCCATGCTCGGCAAGGGGCACCATCGGCAAAGCCCCAGGCCGAGCATGGCTCGGCACTACCGCCCTTGTTCCGGAATCCGCGGCGCCAGGTTGAGCCGACCCCAGCCCACAGCCAGCGCTGCCCCCGCAGGAAAGATTGCGTTGGTAGTGCGATTTTCGGCATTCTCGGGGCATGACATCTCCTTCACGCTCAATCCACGTAGTCGCCGCCGTCATCACCGACGCACGCGGCCGCATCCTGCTCAACCGCCGTACCGGCAACAGCGACATGGCCGGGTTGTGGGAGTTCCCCGGCGGCAAGCGCGAGCCCGGTGAGAGCTCCGAACAGGCGCTGGTGCGGGAACTGCGCGAAGAGCTGGGCATCGAGGCCGAGGTGGGAGAGTGGGTGATGGAAGTGCCGCAGCTGTATCCGGACAAGCGCCTGCGCCTGGAAGTGCGCATGGTGCGGCAATGGAAAGGCACCGCACGCGGCCGTGAAGGCCAGGCCATCACCTGGGTCAATGCCGACAAGCTCGGCCGTTATTCGATGCCACCGGCGGATCTGCCGGTGGTGGCCGCTCTGCACCAGCCCGAACGCTATCTGGTGACGCCGGAGGCCGGTGACGATGCCGAGACCTGGTTGGCGGGGCTGGAGAGTGCCATCGATGGCGGCCTGCGCCGTGTGCAGCTGCGCACCCCGGTCGCGGCAGATCGTGCCGAGCTGGCGCGCGCAGCGGTGGCCCGTTTCGGCCGCCAGGCCGAGCTGCTGCTCAACCGTGACATCGACCTTGCCCGCGAGCTGGGGGTGGGCGTCCATCTGGGCGGGGAGCAGCTGCTGCAGCTCGATGCGCGCCCCTTGCCGGCCTCGCAGCTGGTGGCCGCGTCCTGCCACGACCTTGCGCAGCTGCAGGCAGCCCAGCGCTTGGGTTGCGATTTCGCGGTGCTGGGGCCGGTACAGGCCACGGCCAGCCATCCGGGTGCGCCGGTGCTGGGCTGGGAAGGGTTTGAACAACTGCGCGAGCGGGTGTCGCTGCCGCTGTATGCGATTGGCGGGCTGGCGCCTGCCGACGTGGTCACCGCCCGCCGGCATGGCGCGCTGGGCGTAGCGGCCATCCGCAGCCTGTGGCCGACCCTGCAGCCGGCCTGAGCCCAGCCCCTACAGGCTTATCCAGAAGCAGTTGTACTGCCGGCGCAGGTGGAAAATGGTGCGCGTGGGCGTGTTGCTGCGTGGCAGCGTCTGTTCAAGGCGCAGTGCCACCGGCCGCCGTGGCGCATAGGGGGCTGACGGGGCGGGCGCATACTCGCTTGCCTCGCCAGTACCTGCCGCGTCTGGTTCCACCGGTGTGCCATCGGTATAGGTGAAGGGCAGGGTGGGCTCGGGCTCGTAGGGGGGCGGCTCAGGGAATACCGGTGCGATGTCCAGCAACGGCCGCTGCACGATCTCGTCCAACCGGTCCATGACGCGGGTGGCGGCGGCATTGGACAGCCCCGTCCACAGGTAGATGCTGGACAACCGGTTCGGGTCACGGGCATCACTGGCGCTCTGGATCAGGCCCACCACTTCGCTCAAGCGGCGTGCGCAGCTGTCGCGGTACAGGCCGGCGCTGCCCGTCGCGCGCGGTGCCGGCAGCAGCCGCGCACGCGCGCCCATGGCTTCGCAGGGTTTGTCGCCGTACACCGTCTGCCCCTGGGCATTGGTGCAGCGGTTGATCTTCTGCGCCTGCGCCGCAGGGGCGAGCAGGGCGCTGCAGCACAGCAGTAGAACTAAGGCGATTCGCATCGGACAAGGGTAGCGGTTGCCCGCGCACGCCGGATGTGACGAATGTAGGTGTTCAGCGGCGGCCCAGGCGCTGCAGCACGGCGTTGGTCGGTTTGGCCAGGTTGAGGGTGTAGAAGTGCAACGAAGGTGCGCCGCCGTCGACCAGCCGTTCGCACAGCGACGCGACCACGTCGGCGCCGAAACTGCGCACGGATTCGGCGTCGTCGCCGAAGGCCTGCATGCGTTTGCTGATCCAGCGCGGGATCTCGGCGCCGCACTGCTCGGAGAACCGCCGCAGTTGGCTGAAGTTGGAGATCGGCATCACCCCCGGGATGATCGGCACGTCCACGCCCAGCGCACGCACCGCATCGACGAAGTGGAAATAGGCGTCAGCGTTGTAGAAGTACTGGGTGATCGCAGCGTCGGCACCGGCGTCGATCTTGGTCTTGAAGTGGCGCAGGTCGGCCAGCGCGTCATTGGCCTGCGGATGGGTTTCCGGATAGGCACCGACTTCGATGCGGAAGGCGTCGCCGTGTTCGGCACGGATGAAGCTGATCAGTTCCGAGGCATAACGCAGGTCGCCGGGAAAACCCATGCCCGAGGGCAGGTCGCCGCGCAGGGCGACGATGCGCTTAACGCCAATGGCGCGGTACAGCTTGAGCAGCTCGCGGATCTCCTCGCGGGTGCCGCCAACGCAGGACAGGTGGGGGGCCGCCTGCAGGCCGTGGTGCTGGTTGAGGTGGCGCACGGTTTCGGAGGTGTAGCTCAGCGTGGAGCCGCCAGCGCCGAAGGTGCAGGACACGTACTCGGGGGCATGCTCCTTGAGCTTGGCGGCAGTACGGTCCAACTGGGCGCGCTGGTCGTCGGTCTTGGGCGGGTAGAACTCGAAGCTGAGGGCAGTCATGGGGCAGCCGTGCGGGGCGGATTACCCGCCATTATATCTCTCCATCAAGATGGATATGCAATGGTTGCAGGCGTGACTGCGCGGACCCTCTAGTGCGCCCGCTGTGCCGGACGCTGCGGCAGCAGGGCCACGCAGGCCACGATGGCCAGCAGCAGCACCAGCGAGGCAGCGTATCGGCTCAGTGCCAGTCCACCGTGATCCAGGGGTTTGTCGAGGAAGTCACCGACCACCGCGCCCAACGGCCGGGTCAGGATGAAGGCCATCCAGAACAACAGTGTCCGCGAGAGCTGGCTGCGCCAGTACAGCAGGGCAACCAGCGCCAGCAGCCCGGCAAACACTGCAATGCCGCCGCCGTAGCCCAGCCCCTGGGTATCAGCGGCCCAGTCGCCCAATGCCGTGCCCAGCGTCTGTGAGAAGGTGATGGTCAGCCAATAGAACATCTCATCGCGTGGCGTCGTGATGCGACTGACGGAGACGCTGCCGGTGCTGCGGTGCCAGACCCACAGGGTCAGCAACAGCAGGCCGAGCAACAATGCCGTGCCGCCGGTGTAGCCGATACCCAGCGAACGGTCGACGTAGTCGGCCAGGGTGGTGCCGACGGTGGTGCTGGTGATGATGGCCGCCCAGTAGGTCCAGGGTTGGAAGCGCTGCGCGCGGATCTGTGCTCGCACGGCCAGGATGAACAGTGTGGCGAACACTGCGGTGCCCAGCAGGTAGCCGAGGTTCATCGACATGGTGACGGCATCGCCGCCGACTTCCCCCAGGGTGGTGGCCAGGATCTTGGTGACCCAGAAGCCCAGGGTGATGGCGGGGACCTTGCTGACAAGTTCGTCGCGGGACATGGGCGCAGCCCGGTAGGAGTGACGTTGGCACTGTCGCGGGCAGGTTGTCGCGAGGTTGTCGGAGTGGTGCGCAGGCAGGTGCGGCGGTTCAGTGATCAAGCGTTCTTGCAGGTGGCGTTGGCCATCGCGGTTCCCGTCGAAGCTGGCATCGCCGACAATGCCGCCAGCCATTGCTGGAAGTGATGATGTCCATCTACCTGACGCCGTTTGCCCGCCCCCGCCTGTTTCCGCGCACGCCGCGCCCGAACACCATCCAGGACTGCAGTGCCGAGCAGTTCGAGCAGTACTTGAACGCGAACGCAGCCGATGTGGTGCTCGATGGCTATGCGCCGTTCTGCAAGCTCCACGTCTATCGCAACTGGACCAGTACCCGCTGCCTGACCGTGCCGGTGACCGATGAAAACCGCCACCTGCTGCGTTCGGCCTACGAGGCGCGCAACCGTGACGAACTGCCGGTGCTGGTGCGCTGGTTCGAAGGTGTGGACGTGCCGGTGGCGAACTACCTGGTGGTAATCCTCTACAGCCGGGAGCAGTTGCAGAAGGAAGGCTCCCCCATCGACGCGGACTGGGGTGTCGTCGGTTGCCTGTACACCGCGACGCCGGAAGAGATCCCCATGGCGCCGATCACCATGATGCGCAATGCCCTGGGTGTGGAGGAGGGCGGGTCCGGCGTACCAATCGATCGCGCCGCGTACCAGCGTGCGGTGGAATTCTGGGAAGCAAATGCAAACTGGCGTTGAGTGCGGCGGGTCAGCCCCGGTGTTTGCATTCAATGGCCGTTATCTGTTGCTTGCACTGCTGGTCTTCGCGGTCGAGCTGATCATCGCCATGGGCCTGTCGCACGTGGCCTGGGTACGTGCCTACCTGGGCGATGTGCTGGTGGTGGTGCTGCTGTACACAGCCGCACGCAGCGTGCTTTGCATCAGCGATCGGGTGCTGTTGTGGGCGGTGTTCCTGTTTGCCTGCCTGGTGGAGCTGGCGCAGTATTTCGGCATGGCCGAGCGCCTGGGTTTCGTGCGCGGCGACGTGATGTATACCGTCATCGGCAACACGTTTTCGTGGGGCGATATTGCCTGTTATGTGGTGGGCTGTGTGCTGGTCGCAGGGGTGAAAGCTGCGCATCGGCGACTGCGCTGAAGCGGAGATGGCAGCGTGAAATGCATGTATCCGCGCGTTCAGTTGTGAATTTGCCGCCTCTTTAAGTCTTCTTAACGCCTGTTTCGTTAAGCTTGCCGGGCTTGGTATCCCGTTGCGTCTGACGCAAGGCCTTGGCCTGCGGATACCTGGACAGCCTGGCATCGCGCCTTTACCGGGTCCATCCCGGTTTTTTCTGTCCCCGACCGTTCCCGCGGCTGCGCCGTGGGTCATTCATTCGTGCGCATATCGGCCTGCGCCGGGTTTTCCCGCATGTCCGTGCACGTATCCCATCCAACTCGGGAGGATTGGTCCTGCATGTCCGCAGATGATTCCAATAATCGAAACGCGCCGCTCCAGATCGACGACATCACCGTCATCGACAAGGCCAAGGTCAAGAAGGCGGTAACGGCCGCCGCCCTTGGCAATGCCATGGAGTGGTTTGACTTTGGTGTCTATGGCTTTGTTGCCTACGCACTGGGCAAGGTGTTTTTTCCGGAGGCCTCGCCCAGCGTGCAGACCATTGCTGCATTGGCGACGTTCTCGGTGCCGTTCCTGGTGCGACCACTGGGCGGCGTGTTCTTTGGTGTGATGGGGGACCGCTTTGGACGACAGAAGGTGTTGTCGGCCACCATCATCCTGATGGCCATCAGCACCTTCTGCATTGGCCTGATTCCGTCCTATGAAAGCATCGGCATCCTCGCACCCATCCTGCTGCTGTTGTGCAAGCTGGCCCAGGGCTTCTCCGTGGGCGGCGAGTACACCGGTGCGGCGGTTTTCGTGGCCGAGTTCTCGCCCGACCGTCGCCGCGGCTTCCTGAGCAGTTGGCTGGACTTCGGCTCCATCATCGGCTTCGTCTCCGGTGCCGGTGTGGTGGTGCTGCTCAGCAGTATCGTCGGCGAGGCGCAGTTCCTCGAATGGGGCTGGCGTATCCCGTTTTTCCTGGCTGCGCCGTTGGGGCTGATCGGCCTGTACCTGCGTCATGCCGCCGAGGAAACGCCTGCCTTCACCGAGCAACTGGAGCGCATGGAAAAGGAGGACCAGGATGCAGTGGGCAGCGCGCCACGTATTTCCTTCAAGGAGATCGTCAGCACCTACTGGCGCTCGCTGCTGGTCTGTGTCGGCATCGTGCTGGTGACCAATGTCACCTACTACATGCTGCTGACCTATATGCCCACCTACCTGGCGCACAACCTGCATTACTCCGAGGACCACGGTGTGCTGATCATCATCGTGGTGATGGTGGGCATGCTGTTCGTGCAGCCGTTTGTCGGCATGGCCAGTGATCGCATTGGTCGCCGTCCCTTCATCGCGGCCGGTAGCCTGGGCTTGCTGGTGGCGGCCATCCCGGCGTTCCACCTGATCACCAGTGGCAACATCGGCTGGATCTTCGTGGGCCTGTTGCTGCTGGCGGTGTTGCTGAACTGCCTGATCGGGGTGATGGCCTCGACCTTGCCGGCCATGTTTCCCACCCGTGTGCGCTACAGCGCGTTGGCTACGGCATTCAACATCTCGGTGATCATCGCGGGTGTCACCCCGACAGCCGCCGCCTGGTTGGTGGAAGCAACCGGCAACCTGATGATGCCGGCGTACTACCTGATGGTGGTCGCGTGCATCGGGCTGGTGACGGCCTGGTTCATGCGTGAAACCGCCAACAAGCCACTGCGCGGCGACACCCCCAACGCGTCCAACCGGCGCGAGGCCCGCGAACTGCTGCAGCAGGCCTACGACCACATCGAAGCCAGCGTGGAAGAACTGGACGGTGAGATCAGTGACCTGCAGGCGAAGCTGTCCGAACTGGAACGCCGCAAGCAGGGGCTGGTGGACCGGCACCCGGATCTGGCCTGAGGTCCGGCAGCCGCGTCTGACTGGTCCTGACGCATCCTGGGCGCGCGCAAAGGTAGGATCTGCGGGGCAGGGTATGCCCTGCAGATTCTGTCGTCCCGACGTTGGCGTCGGCGAAGCTGGCTTTTGGATCCCGAACAGGACGGTGCATGGAGCGCAAAGCGTTGACTTCGAAAACGGGACGCTGCAACCGCTGCGGTCGGCGCGCCGCGGCAACTGTTGCCCTGCTGGTGCTGGCGGCGATGGGCAAGGCCATGGCCGGGCCTGGCCCGATGGAGGTTCCTGTCGGCGGCGCCTGCATCGGGCGTTTTCTTGTCAACGCGTTGCCGGTGCCTGCTGCGCAGCCCCTCTACATCCATGCCGCCAAGCGCATCACCACACGGCATGGAGTAGGCCGCGCCGACTTCCAGCAACTGCTTGCCGCACGCGAGAGTGAACTGCGGCAGGCGCGGCATCGTGATGGCGGCACCCTGTGGGTGGGCAGCACCCGCCTGGATGAGACTGCGGTCGTGCAGACCTCATGGCTCAGTGACAGCAGCCGTGCCGGCCAACTGCAGGAGCTGTATGTCCATGATCCGGCGCAGCGGGTGCTGTTTGTTGTCAGTGCACAGACCGACGCGGCAAGGCTGCCGGCAGCGATCGACAATCTTCGCGCGCTGCGCCCACGCATCCACTACCGGGATGCAGCGACCTTGCCGACGGGGCCTGGGTTCTGCATCGGTTCGGGTTTCATCCGTGGCGCACGCCTCAATACCGAGGAGCTGACCGTGGCACTGCAGGTGCCTGGCCATGCAGGGGCTGGGGCGAGCCTGATGTCGCGCGTGGTAGGCAGGCCTGACCGCGGACTGTTGCAGCGTGCAGGTGTGCTGCCAGCGGGCACGGTGCGGTTGCGTGCCGGCAAGCACAGCGTCGATGGGCTTGCCGGCGAGGAATTATTGGTCCGTAGCGATACCGATGATGGTCCGGAGTACCGGTTCCTGTGGGAGTTCCAGGGGCAGCCGGAATCCTTGCAGCGGCCCTTCCTGTCGTTGCAGTTGGGCACGCAGACGGCAACTGCGTTCAGCAGTGATGAGGAGGCGTTGCAGGTATGGGATCAGCTGCTCGACAGCCTGCGAGCAAGGCCAGGCGCGGACTAGGCCTGCACCCGATTGGGTGCGGCTGGATCGGCGCAGCCGCAATGCAGGCGGGTGGCATCGAGCTGAGGGAAGCGGCCGATGATGGCGACGGCATCCTTCCAATGTTGTTCCAGTGACGTATCAGCGATAGCCAGGAAGCTGGCGGCGGCGTTGCTGAAGCGGAACTCGATGCCACGCTCCGGCTCGAACCTGCGGGTGATGGTGGTAGGTGTGCGGCCGTTGCGCAGGTGCCAGACCAGCTCTTCGATCACGGTGTTCCAGGCCTCTATTTCAAGATCATCAATCCACTGCATGCGGGTGATTCCTGATCAGATGTTGCGTGTGGTTACACGGAACTTCCTTGGATCTGCATTGCGGTGTTGCGTGCGGCGCTAGAGTTCCTGACCGAACATCAGGCGGTGGCCGTCGATGGTGCGTACGCCGAATTCACGCATGCCCCAGGGTTTGTCGGCAAGCGGCTGGGTGAACTCGGCGCCCGCGGCGCGGTATTCCTCGAACAGGGCCGTGGCATCGGAAACCGTCACATAGCCATACCAGGAATGATCACCCAACTCCTGCGGCGGGATCGCATCGGTGCATTCGCCCAGCATCACCCGGAAGCTGCCGCGTGACATGAAGCTCCAGCCCGGCGCGGCGAAATCCATGGCCAAGCCCAGCACCGAGGCGTAGTAGTCGGTGGAGCGTGCCAGGTCCAGTACCGCAAGGGTGTAACGGGCATGGGTCAGCTCCGACATGGCGGTCTCCTAGGGCTGCAAGGGGCGCAACGGGTGCAGGCGCGCCGTTGCCCTGGCTACGCCGGCGGGTTCATCTGCAGGCATTCTGCACGTCCCGGTCCAGGCCTGCACGCATGGACGGGGTGGCCTGCGCCCCGGCCGCCGCCAGCGCCGCGGTGCGCATGGCCTTGGCGCCGTCGCACTGCTCGTTGCCCGCAGTGGTGGTGTAGCGCACCTGCACGCGGCGCTGGCCGGGTATCACGGTGACGCCCGTGGGATTGGGTGCGGGGCCGTTTGCGCCCATCGACGCAGGCGCATGCTGGCGGCGTGCGGAGGTCTCGCCGGCCTCACAAGGTGTGGATTGGTAACGGGTAACGCCCTGCGTGCTGCTGCACTTGTAAACGGGCTGCGCGCTGGCCGGGAACGTGGCCAAGGCTAGAAGGATCAGACAGCGCTTTGTCATGCATGGCTCCTTGCCGGGGATCACCAGCCTGGCCCGGGCGGGCCAGGCTGAATTGGCGATGGTAGGGGCAGATGTGGTCGATTCACCAGTACCAGTGAAGCTGGCAGGGCGAACATGCCCGATTGCCTGAGCCGGGGGCACTCGCTGCGCTTTCACCGGTCTGGGGTCAGTTCGTGCAGGCGCCGGCCAATCACCGGACGATGCTGCGTCCGGATGTGGCCGGTGCCGGGCGTCTGGCTGTTGCAGCATGCAGCTCCTTCGTTGCGGATGGAGTACGCATGGAACTGTTGGCAGGGAAAACCATCATCATCACCGGCGCCAGTTCAGGTATTGGTCGCGCCGCGGCCACGTTGTTTGCCGCCAATGGCGCGGCCGTGGTGCTTGCCGCGCGGCGGGGTACCGCGCTGGAACAGCTGGCCGGGCAGATTGCCGATGCCGGTGGCAGGGCCGTCTGGCTGGCCGGTGACGTCTGCCAGGAAAGCTTTGCCAAGGCGCTGGTGGCGTTGGCGATGGACAGCTGCGGCAGGCTGGATGCGGCGTTCAACAACGCCGGCACGATGGGGCCACTGGGGCCTACAACGGCGCTGGAGCGGGCTGATTGGCAGCGCACGCTGGATACCAATCTCACTGCGATGTTCCTTGCCGCCAAATACCAGGTGCCGGCGCTGTTGCGCGGTGGTGCCGGCAGCCTGATTTTCACCTCGACCTTTGTTGGCCATACGGCAGGCTTTGCCGGTGCCGCAGCCTATGCGGCCAGCAAATCCGGCATCATCGGCCTGACCCAGGCCCTGGCCTCGGAGTTCGGACCGCAGGGCCTGCGCGTGAATGCGCTGTTGCCAGGTGGCACCGATACGCCGATGGCACACGAGATGAATGGCTCGCCCGAAGCACTGGCCCAGGTAGCCCGCATGCATGCCTTGAAGCGGATCGCGGAGCCACGCGAGCTGGCCGCAGCGGCGATGTTCCTGGCCTCGGACCAATCCTCGTTCATGACCGGCGCGGCCATGCTGGTGGATGGTGGCGTTTCCATCCATCGCGGCTGATGGCGGTGCGCGTCACGCCAACCCAGCGCGAATGGATGTGGCAAAGCCTTGCCATTGGCGAATCAGGGTGGGCTTGCCGCAAGGATTTCGGTGATGCGGGCCTTTGCATCGTGAATGAAGGCGGCCAACTCGGCCGCAGGCCAGGGTGCTGTGTTGTCGCCGTGGCCCAGGTACAGCGCGCGAGCCCGGCCGAGGATGGCGTGATGGTGTGCGGGCAGATGCTGCAGCAGCCAGTCGGCGGCGACATCCTTCGGTGCGATGTTTCCGGTCTGCGCGCTGTACCAGATGCGCGCCAGGGTAAGCACGGTATTGGCTTCTTCACCGTGCCAGTCCTCTGCGGTGTTCCACAGCAGCAGGGTGTCGGCCAGTGCCTGCTTGAAGTCACGTCCGGCGACGGGCTGTAGCAGCGCGGTGATGGCGGGGCCATGCAGGGCGATGCTGTGCTGGCGTGCCTTGGTGAGGAGAATGGCCAGATCCGGGTCGCGCGTGGGCGACTCCAGGATGTTGGTGCCGATGTCCTGCCGCAGCCATTCGCCGAACTGCAGTTCGCGACGTGCCGGGTGCCGCCAGGGCACTACTTCGGTGAGGGTGATGACCGTTGCTTCCAATGCACGCCGTGTTGCGTGTTGGCCGGGTGGCGCTGAGATGGCCAGCAGCTCGCGTTGCAGGGTTCGCAAGGTGGTGCTTTCGGGGTGCTTGGCCACGATCACCAGCAGGTCGATATCGCTGCGTGGCTTCAAGCCACCGTCGAGCGCGGAGCCATACAGGTAAATGGCGAGCAGGTTGGCTGCCAGCTGCTGCTGGATCACATCGCAGGCGAGTGCGAGCTGTGCACTGATGGTTTCGGGGACGGCTGCAGTCATAGCGGCGGGCAATCGTGTTGGGGCGATTGTGCCGCAAACAGAACGGGTGCCTTGCGGCACCCGTTCTTTGCAAAGCCTGTCTCCACCCCAGACGGTCTCGCATGTGCGAAACAGCTGTAGTGCCGAGCCATGCTCGGCAGAGGCTTTACCGGCCAAAGCGGGGCCCTCACCCCAACCCCTCTCCCGCATGCGGGAGAGGGGCTCAAGCAGCAGGGCAATGCAGTAGTGCCGAGCCATGCTCGGCAGGGGCTTTGCCGGCCAAAGCTGCCCTCACCCCAAGCCCTCTCCCGCATGCGGGAGAGGGGCTAAAGCAAGGCAGGGCAACGCAAATCAATAGCGGTAATGGTCCGGCTTGAACGGGCCTTCGACCGGCACGCCGATGTAGTCGGCCTGTTCCTGGGTCAGGGTGGTCAGCTTGACGCCGATCTTCTCCAGGTGCAGGCGGGCCACTTCTTCGTCCAGCTTCTTCGGCAGCAGGTACACCTTGTTCTCGTAGCTGTCCTTGTTCGCCCACAGGTCGATCTGTGCGAGCGTCTGGTTGGCAAACGAGTTGGACATCACGAAGCTCGGGTGGCCGGTGGCGCAGCCCAGGTTGACCAGGCGGCCTTCGGCCAGCAGGAAGATCGCGTTGCCGTTCGGGAACACATACTTGTCCACCTGCGGCTTGATGTTGATCTGCTGCACGCCCTTGTAAGCCACCAGTGCATCGACCTGGATCTCATTGTCGAAGTGGCCGATGTTGCAGACGATGGCCTGGTCCTTCATGGCCACCATGTGCTCGTAGCGGATCACGTCCTTGTTGCCCGTGGTCGTGACGAAGATGTCAGCCTTGTCAGCCGCGTATTCCATGGTCACGACCTTGTAGCCTTCCATGGCGGCCTGCAGCGCGTTGATCGGGTCGATCTCGGTCACCCAGACCTGGGCCGACAGCGCGCGCAGGGCCTGGGCCGAGCCCTTGCCCACGTCGCC
>PJUE01000848.1_pt1 | contig 13371 bp, 9 predicted proteins | sample 1512171 | NCBI WGS metagenome assembly PJUE01 (sample SAMN08177674, study PRJNA422409) | Feces metagenome, whole genome shotgun sequencing project. | isolation source: Chicken feces (3) enriched on wood chips: alkali lignin treatment | host: Gallus gallus | place: USA: Madison | collected 2015-01-15
CCCGCGGCGGCCAGGCCTCGCTGGCCATATTGCTTCAAGAGGGCTGCGCCGGGGCCCGACGGCAGCATGACGAACAGGGCATCGGGCTTTACGTCGCGAACGCGTTGCAGGAAGGGGGCAAAATCCGGGTTTCGCATGGGCACCCGAATTTCTTCAAGAATCTTTCCGCCCGCGTCCAGAAAGTATTTTTTGAAGGCTTCTTCAGATTCATACCCGGGCGCGTAGTCGGGCACCAGTGTGACGGCGGTCTTGATGTCGTTCTCGACCGCCCACTGGGCAATGCCCGAGGTCACCTGTGTAATGGTTCCGCTGGAGCGGACCATGTACGGAGACGCCTCGGTATTGGCCTGGGTCTGCGCGGCCATCAGCACCATCGGCGTTTTTGACTGTGTGGCGATGGGAGCCACGGCGAGGGTGATGGGTGTAAGGCCGAAGCCGGCAATGACGTCGACGTCGTCATTGACGATCAGCTCTTGCGCCAGCTTTCGCGAGTTGGCGGCAACGCCGTTGTCGTCCTTGAGGATGACCTGTATCTTGCGGCCGGCGACCGTGTCGCCGTGGTCTTTCATGTATGCCTGTACGGCGGAGTAAAGCTGGCGTCCGGTGGAGGCGAAGGCGCCGGTCATGGGAACGATCAGGCCGACCTTGAAGGGTTTCTCGGCGGCTTGGATCGCGGGGGCATGCAGGCCGGTGGCGGCGATGGCGAACGCGCACAGTGCCGTGCGCAGGAAGAGCCTTTTTTTCATGGCGTTTGTCTCCGTTGTTTTCTTTGATGGATCAGGAACTGCTAGGTCAAGGCACACCTCGGTAAATCTGATGTTGCTGGGGTTTCATTGCAATGTTGCGGGTGTGTTCAGCACACTTTTTCTTCGAGCTCCAGGCCACGATACAGCCAGTCGAGCTCCCAGGGAATGTCTACGTTTCGCTTGCGGGCCATTTCGTTGCGCAAGAGGCGCTCGCCGTCGGTGGCGTGCATGATGGCCCCGAACAGCCGGGCGGTGGTTACGACACGCGCCGTCCGGTTCAGGCGGCGGCTTTGATAGTCGAGGAACGCCGCGTTGACATTCTTGGGCTGGCGTTCAAGCGCGTCGCCAAGCACGACTGCGTCTTCCATGGCCATGATGGCCCCTTGGGCCAGGTACTGCAGCGTTGCGTGGGCGGCATCGCCCAGCAGGGTAACGTTGCCGTCGGTCCAGTTGCTGGCGGGCCGCAGGTCGTGCAGCAGCCAGTTCTTGTCGAGAGAGAAATACTTGAGCAGGTCCTGCACTTCGGGGGCGCAATCGACATAGGCGGCCTTGAGCTCGTCGATGCCCCCGTAATCGTGTTCCCAGCGTTTGAAGGCGGGGCTTTCGAAGGTAGCGACGTTGTTCATGACGGTGCCTCCGCGCAGGCGGTATTGCACAAGGTGGCATCCCGGGCCCGCATACATGACCATGGAGTTGACATATCGCTGGTTGACGATGTCTTCGACGGGGACGAGGCCCCGATACACCACATGCCCCGTATTGCGGGGGCCGCCGTCGTTGACGATGCGGGCGCGGGTTTTGGAGCGCAGGCCCTCTACGCCGATCATGGCCCGCCCCTGCAGAGTTTTGCCATTGGTGCACATTACGGTAACCCCGTTCGGGTGGTTTTCATAGCTGTCCACCTCGCCTTCTTCGAAGGTGAAGGAATCCTGCTGCCTGCACGCTTCGATAAGCGCGGCATGCAGGTCGCGCCTGTGCACGACGAAATAGCGGTATTTGTACCGCTCTTGAAAGCTGGCGCCCAGGTCGATGCGGGAGATCTCTTTTGCGTCGACGGCGTCGACCAATACGAGGGCGTCGGGATAAAAGACCTGGGGCTCGAGGCGTTCCATGACGCCCATGCGATCAAGAATGGCGTGGCCGTTTGGCGCTATTTGAATGCCGTAGCCAATTTCGCCGACCTCTGGAGCACGCTCAAGCACCTTTACTGGAAACCCCTTGCGTGTCAGTGCCAGGGCTGCGCAAAGCCCGCCGATGCCGCCACCGGCGATGATGAACGGTAAACATTCCTGTGTATCCATAAACGTCTCCAGGGTGGGATGGAGGATTTTGGGTCAAGCCATCCCTGGGGCGTAACAAGGCCCCATGCAAAAGGTATCGGAAACCCATTTCGGCCGGCTTGCCTGGCCGAAATGTCTACTGGCCGGACTGCCTGCTAGCCGAACTGCTCGCGCCAAAGGTCGAGCGCCTGCTGGACGGGTCGATCGGAGTAGCTGAACAGCACCGCATCGCCTTGGTCGGTGATGTCGAAGCGGTGGGGCATCCATGACGGGCAGACGAGCACGTCTTTGGGACCGAAATCAAGGGTATGGTCGCCGATCACGCAACGGCCCTGGCCTTCGACCACCACATACACTGTGGAATCGGTGGACCGATAGGGTTTACCCTTGAACGACTTGGGCAATAGCTGCATGAAGGTGCCCATGGTGGGTATGGCCCAGCCGCCGGTTACCGGATTGGTGTATTGCAGCTTGAGGCCCCAGCATTCGTGCCAGTCATTGTGCTGCTTCATGGTTTCGAGTGCTTCGCGCGTACGCTCGTAGGGGTACCAGAACAGGGGCGATGTTTTCGAACGGGGCTGGTATTCAACCGGCTTCATGGAGTTTCCGAACTCGGCCAGATTGGCGCGCGCCGTTATGTTCGTGCTCTGGCTTTCTTGGTTGCCTTTTTCCATGAATTGCGCATCGAGCAGCTCGACCAGCGGGACATCGAGGCCATCGAGCCACACCATGGGTTCGTCGCTTGGGTTGCCATGGTCGTGGAAGGTCCAGGAGGGCGTAATGACGAAGTCGCCTACATTCATGAAGACTTTTTCGCCATTGACCGCCGTGTATGCGCCCGACCCATGCATGATGAACCGCAGGGCGGATTGAGAGTGGCGGTGCGCGGGGGCGATTTCGCCCGGCAGTATCAGTTGAAGCCCCGCGTACAGGCTGTGCGTGATGCGAGTCTGGCCGCGCAGGCCGGGGTTCTCGAGTACCAGCACGCGGCGCTCAGCCTCTTGGGCCGATATAAGTTCGCCGGCCTGAAGCAGCCAGGGGAAGGCGGTTTCCCATTTCCAGACGTGCGGCAGACAGGGCGTCTTGGGCAAGGGGGTGACCAGGCTGTGAAGGACTTCCCAGAGCGGGGTCATCTGGTCGTTGCTGATCTTTTGATAAAAATGTTCTCGGGCGGCGGTGTCTGTTGCGACGGGTGTATCCATTGTGGGGCTCCCCATGGCGTGTTTCAGGCTGATATGACCGCGACCTGCATGCGGCCGATTTTTTCGAACTCGGCAACGATGGTGTCACCCGGCTTTACGGGGCCCACGCCTTCAGGCGTTCCGGTGTATATGACGTCGCCCGGGTGCAGGGTATAGAAGCTGGAGGCATATTCGATAAGCTCGGGTATGCCCAGGACGAGATCGCGCGTATTGGCTTTTTGGCGGGGTTCGCCGTTTACAGTGAGCTGGAAATCAAGGTTTGTGGCGTCGCCCATTTCGTCGGCGGTGACCATCCAGGGGCCAAGCACACTGTAGCTGTCGACCGATTTGCGCAGGCTGCGTTCTTCGGGGCCGCGTACGGTCATGTCGAGCCCTATGGTGTAGGCTGCGATGTGGTTCCAGGCGTCTTGCTTCTTTATGCCGGTGCCGGGCTTGCCGATGATGATGGCCAGTTCGATTTCGTGGTCGTTGCGGCGGTCGTGATGCCGCACTGCCACAGGCTGGCCCGCGCCGATCAGCGAACTGGTGGCCTTCAGGAACAAGCCGATGCGCTGGATTTCGATGACCTGGCTGTTATGGTGGATTTCGGAGTCGGCCCTGGCCTCTTCGAGGTGCTTCAGGTAATTGACCGGCGCGGCGACCAGTTTTCCGGGATTGGCCACGGGGCTCAACAGCTTTACCTGGTCGATGTTCTTGCGGGGGGCGTCGGACATGAGCTGCCGGGCGCGTGCACAGACTTCATCGAGATGCACGATGAGGGGGTCGTGCCTTGGCAAGGGATAGGTGCTGGCCGGAATGACATCGAGAGCCGCTGTGATGTCCAGCACTTGATCGCCCTCTATGACGCCCAGGCGGTCGTCATCAAATCTGCAAAGCTTCATGTTGTCTCCACTCCTTCAGTTCAGTACCATTGTCTGGTGCAGCACGATGGAGGGGCAATACGCTATTCCAAATAACCGGAATTGCGAATTTAAATGGCGAACTGGCTAAATGGCGAACAGGCATGGCAGCGACTTCAAAACTTGATCTGTATGATTTCCTGCTCTTGAAAGAAATCCGGGCCGCGCGCAGCATTACCGGGGCCGTGCCGCAAGTCGGCCTCAGCCAGCCCGCCATCAGCATCAGGCTGGGGCATTTGCGGCAGCATTTTGGCGACCCCTTGTTTGTCAGGACGTCGGGCGGGCTGATGTCCACGCCCTTCCTGGAAGCCCTGATGGCCGATATCGAGCATGCCATCAAGCTGCTGAGCCCCGAAGAAAATGCCCGCCGGGTGTTCGACCCGGCAACCTCCACCCGCCGGTTTCGGGTTGGCCTGAGCCATATCGCGCAAATGGTCATGCTGCCCGAGATACTGCGTCAGTTCAAAGTGCTCGGGCCGGGCCTGTATGTCGACTCCATCGATCTAGACGCCTCTACCGCGGGGCTGCTCGAAAGCGGCCAGCTCGATCTTGCCATCGGCTACACCTTCGATCTGCACAACGGCTTTTATCAGCAACGCCTGTTCGCCGAGAACTATTCCTGCATCGTCCGGCAGGCCCATCCGCGCATCGGCAGTACTCTGTCCAAGCAGCAATTCCTCGACGAAGAGCATCTTGCCCTGGTTGCGCCGGCAACCGGCCACTCATTGCTGGACAAGGTGCTTGAAGAAAGGGGCGTCCAGCGCAGGGTCACCGCCAGGGTGTCTTCATATCTCGGGCTTGAGCAAATACTCGTGTCGACCGACCTGCTTGCAATGGTGCCGTCCCGGCTGGCGCGCACCCTGGCCCTGGGCGAGCGGATCAAGATCCTGGGGCTGCCGTTTCCTTCGCCTACCTATGAAGTGCGCCAGTACTGGCACGAGCGCTATCACCACGACTCGGGCAACAGCTGGCTGCGCAAGCTCATCTTCGAAAGCTTCACCAATCTTCCGCCGGTGTTCACCAAGCTGGTGGTGACCTCCAATCCGCAGTGAAACCTGCCGGCCGACAGCCGTGTCGCGGGCCGCGCCGTTGGGCATCGCCCCACTTTGTGCACGGATTTTTCCAGCCCCTGCTAGGTACTTTCCGAGTCGATGCAAACGCTAATTGTGGCCTCTGGCGCGCGTGATTAAGCTTGGTCCATTTTGTTCGGCCACAGCTATACACAAACGGAGGGTAACCATGAGGGAAAGACTCGATTGCGCCTTGATCGCCACGGTTTGCACCAACGACTGGATTCGCCCATGGGCGGGCAGGCATTGGTGCGGAAGGCTTTACTTTCACGCCCCGGTGCCCAGCATCGACATCAGCCAGCACAATGCGTCGGCCAGCTTGGCCGACAGTGCCATGTTGCTGCGCCGTTTCGATGTATGCCTGCTGCCGGTCAGCGAACACAGCCTGGCCTGGGCGCGCACCAGCCTGCTTGCGGCGCGCGGGCGCCTGGAAACACCGGTGTTCGCCCTTATCGACCAATTGAAGGCCGCCGCCTTGAACGATCTCTACGAGCTGGGCCTGCACGATTTCGTGCGTACGCCCATGTGCCCCGAAGAGCTGCGTGTGCGCATCGAGCGGCTGCTCGATGAAAAAAAGCCGGCGCTCCACGCCTGGCCGCCGCCGGCGGCCCTTCCGGCCCAGGGCGTCAAAGAACCCGCCGGGCCGCATCACGCCGGCCAGGCGCCCGACGAGACCACGCTGTGCTCGACTATACTTGAGCGTACAGGCCTTGAGCTCGACGCCTACGCCGCGGCCAGTGCCTCGCGCAGCGCCACTTCGCGCGAGTCGTTCCGGGCCGCCAAAAGCAAAATCATAGAACGCTTCGAAACCGCCTACATCAAGGCAGCGCTGGGCCGGCATTCCGGCAACATCGCCATGGCCGCGCGGGCGGCCCAGAAGCATCGCCGCGCTTTCTGGGCGCTTATGCGCAAGTACGACATCGACGCCGCTCCCTATCGGTCCGAGTCGCCCCCTAAACCTTTTGCCGACGGGTAAAATGACCCGCGTATATTTTCGAGGATAGCCGTGTCGTCCCCCACACTGAAAAACGATGTCTTCCTGCGCGCGCTGCTGCGCGAGCCCGTACCCTACACGCCTTTGTGGCTCATGCGCCAGGCCGGTCGTTATCTGCCCGAATACAACGAAACGCGTGCGCGCGCCGGGTCCTTCCTGGGGCTGGCCCAAAATCCGCAGTACGCATGCGAGGTCACGCTGCAGCCACTGCAGCGCTTTGACCTCGATGCGGCCATTCTTTTCTCCGACATCCTGACCATACCCCACGCCATGGGGCTGGGCCTTGATTTCGTGGCGGGCGAAGGCCCGCGCTTTGCCAAGCCGGTGCGCACTGAAGAAGACGTGGCCAGGCTGGCGGTGCCCGACATGTCGCAATTGCAATATGTATTCGACGCCGTCTCGCTCGTGCGCAAAGAACTCGACGGCAAGGTGCCTCTTATCGGGTTTGCCGGCAGCCCCTGGACAGTCGGCTGCTATATGGTCGAAGGGCAGGGCTCCGACGACTACCGCCTTATCAAAAGCATGCTGTATGCGCGGCCCGACCTGCTTCATCGCATGCTCAACATCAACGCCCAGGCCACCAGCCAGTATCTCAATGCGCAGATCCAGGCCGGCGCCCAGGCCGTCATGATCTTCGACAGCTGGGGTGGCGTGCTGGCCGACACCCTGTTCCAAGAGTTCTCGCTGGCCTATACCCGGCAGGTCGTCCAGGGCCTTACGCGCGAACGCGAAGGGCGGCGCGTGCCCGTCATCGTATTCACCAAGGGCGGCGGCATATGGCTCGAAGACATCGCGGCTTCGGGCTGCGACGCTGTCGGCCTCGACTGGACGGTCAATCTTGCCCAGGCGCGCCGCCGCACGCAAGACAAGGTGGCCCTGCAAGGCAATATCGACCCCATGGCCCTGTTTGGCGGAGACGAGGCCATCCGGGCCGAGGCACGCCGCGTCATCGACGATTTCGGTCCGGTGGGCGAAGGCGGGCACGTGTTCAACCTGGGGCACGGAATCTCTCGCTTCACTCCGCCCGAGGCGGTGGCCGCCCTGGTCGAAGAAGTCCACAGCTACAGCCGCGGCAAGCACTGAGTTATTGCATCGAACAAACCGTAAAGGCCCGTTATAACGGGCTCTTTCCGCAAGTTGTGCACAAGTTATATCGCTGTGCAGCATTGCCTGAGACTGTTGAGTTACATTCTCATCAATGCTTTATAAGCAATTGTATTTAAAGAGTTATTAATGAGGTTTCCCTGGCTTTCTGATGATATTACCGGAAACGCCATTGACTTTTCCCGAGTTGTCACTGTGTTTCTCCCCAAAGTTATCCACAGGCGGGCTGAATAAGCATGGCAATGTCCCATCCCCTCAACGTTTGCGTGTTCTTCATAAGAATTTACTTTAAGTGCCGATAAGTCCCGCGCCATCCGCCGAGCCCGAACACGCGTCCTTGCCAGACGTCGGCACGGCCGTGCACTGGGTCAGGGTGGCGCTCGATGTTCCATTGCCTGGGCTGTTCGATTACCGCGCCGAAGAGCCGCTGCGGGTAGGGACGCGGGTCATTGTCCCTTTCGGGCGCCGCAAGCTGATCGGCGTCGTCGCCGAAACGCACGACACCCCGGCCGTCGAAGCGCGTTTGGTCAAGCCGGTAGAGCAGGTGCTGGACGATCTTCCGCCCTTGCCTGAAGACTGGCTGAGGCTGGCCCGCTTTGCGGCGCAGTACTATCAGCGTCCCTTGGGCGAAGTCATGCTTCCCACCCTGCCTGCCAGCCTGCGCAAGGTGTCGGCCTACCAGGGCAAGCGCTCGGCGGGCGGGCCCGTGAAGCGAAGCGATGCGCGGCAGGGCGTCAAGCCAGCGCCAGTCCAGCCGGCCCCGGTGCCGGTGCTGAACACGGCCCAGCAGGCCGCGGCCCAGGCCATCTGCGAATTGCGGGGCCACAAAACGGTGCTTCTGCACGGCATCACGGGCAGCGGCAAGACCGAGGTCTACCTGCGGGCCGCCCAGCAGGCCTTGGCGCAGGGCAGCCAGGTGCTGTTTCTGGTGCCCGAAATCAACCTCACGCCCCAGCTTGAACGGTCCCTGCGTTCGCGCCTGGCGGCCATAGCCGAGCCCCATGCCCTGGCGGTGCTTCACAGCGGGCTGGCCGAGGGCGAGCGGCTGCGCGCCTGGCTGCGCGCCCAGCGCGGTGAAGCGCGCATTCTGCTGGGCACCCGGCTGGCCATTTTCACGCCCATGCCCGAGCTGGGCCTGATCATCGTCGACGAAGAGCACGATGCGTCGTACAAGCAGCAAGAGGGCCTGCGCTATTCGGCGCGCGACCTGGCCGTATGGCGCGCGCACGACCTGCGCATCCCGGTCGTGCTGGGTTCTGCCACCCCCTCGCTTGAAAGCTGGCATCACGCGCAAAACGGTCATTACCTCAAGCTGTCGCTCACCCACAGGGCGCGCGATGCCGAGCTGCCCTCGGTGCGGCTGGTCGATACGCGCAGGCTGGCCATGCAGCAGGGCTTTTCGCCGCATCTGATCACCGCCATGCAAGAGCGCCTCGAACGTGGCGAGCAATGCCTGGTCTACCTGAATCGCCGCGGCTATGCGCCGGTGCTGGCGTGCTCCTCCTGCGGTTGGGTCAGCCAGTGCACGCGCTGCACCGCGTATACGGTGCTGCATCGAGGCAGGGGCGGGCGCAATGCGCTGCACTGCCATCATTGCGGCTACCGTGCGTCGGTGCCGCGCGCCTGCCCCGACTGCGGCGACCAAGACCTGCGTCCCATGGGCCGCGGCACGCAACGGGTCGAAGAGCATCTGGCCGAAGCGTTTCCCCAGGCCCGTATTGCGCGCATAGACGCCGACAGCACCCGCCTGAAGGGCAGCGCCGAGGCCTTGTTCGCCAAGGTGCACGCGGGCGAGGTCGACATCCTGGTGGGCACGCAGATGGTGGCAAAAGGACACGACTTCGCCAACCTGGGCCTGGTCGGCGTCCTGAACGCCGATTCCATGCTGTTCGCGCAAGACTTCCGCGCGCCCGAGCGCCTGTTTTCCCAGCTGATGCAGGTCGCCGGCCGGGCGGGACGCCATGTCAAGGGCGGGCAGGTCATCATCCAGACCGACTACCCCGAGCAGCCGGTCTACCAGGCCATCACCCGCCACGACTACGCCGGCTTTGCCGAGTATGCGCTGGCCGAGCGCGAGGCCGTGGGGCTTCCGCCTTACGCCTACCAGGCGCTGCTTACCGCCGAGTCGCGCGAGTTGCGCATTGCGCTTGATTTTCTAAGCCTGGCGCGCGAGCTGCCGCAGGGCGAGTCCGCCTGGTTTCCCATGCTTGACGCCATCACCCTGTACGACCCGGTGCCCTTGCGTGTGGTGCGGGTTGCCAATATAGAACGCGCGCAGCTGCTGGTGGAAAGCGCCAGCCGGCCGGCCCTGCAGGGCTTCCTGGCAGCCTGGATGCAGGCCCTGCCGCAGCTGGCCGCCGAGAAGCGCGTGCGTTGGCAGCTTGAAGTCGATCCGCTGGAAATCTGATGCCCCAAGCCATGCCCGCCCCCGGCCATACGCTGGCCAACGACTTGAACGGCCCGCAGCGCATGGCCGCCCTGTATCTTGATGGGCCCTGCCTGGTGCTGGCGGGCGCCGGCAGCGGCAAGACCCGGGTCATCACGCAGAAGATCGCCTATCTGCTGCGTGAGTGCGGCTACATGGGCAGGCACGTGGTGGCGCTGACCTTTACCAACAAGGCGGCGCGCGAGATGAGCGAGCGGGTCAAGACCCTGGTCGACTCGCGGCTTGCCAAAGGGCTCACCATCAGCACCTTCCACTCGCTGGGCGTGCGCTTTTTGCGTGAAGAGGCGCGGCATGCGCGCCTGAAGCCCGAGTTCTCCATTCTTGACTCCACCGATGCCCTGGGCATCATCCAAGAGCTTCTGGCCACTACCGACAAGGCGCGCCTGCGCGGCGTGCAGCAGGCGATATCGCTGTGGAAGAACGCCCTGATGGACCCCGATGCCGCCGAGAAGGCCGCCTCAACCCCCAACGAAGCCGAGGCGGCACGCATCTACCGCAGCTACGATGCCACCCTGGCGGCCTACCAGTCGGTGGATTTCGACGACCTGATCAGGCTGCCCGCGGTGCTGATGCAAGGCAACGAGGCCGTGCGCGAACGCTGGCAGGCCAGGGTGCAGTACCTGCTGGTTGACGAATACCAGGACACCAACGAATGCCAGTATCGCCTGGTGCAGCTGCTGACAGGGCGGCGCGCCATGTTCACGGCGGTGGGCGACGACGACCAGGCCATTTACGCCTGGCGCGGCGCCACGGTCGAGAACCTGGCCAAGCTCACCACCGACTATCCTCAACTGAAGCTCATCAAGCTCGAGCAGAACTACCGCTCGGTGCAGCGCATATTGGCGGCGGCCAACCAGGTCATTGGGCACAATCCCAATCTGTTCGACAAGAAGCTGTGGTCCGACCTGGGCGTGGGCGAGCCCATACAAGTCACGGCCATGGACACCGACGTCATCGAGGCCGAATCGGTTGCATTGCGCATTTCGGCCGAACGCTTCGAGCGGCGGGCCGAATGGCGCGACTTTGCCATCTTGTATCGCAGCAACCAGCAGGCCAGGGTGGTCGAGCAGGCGCTGCGCAACCTGCGTATTCCCTACACGTTGTCGGGCGGGCAAAGCTTTTTCGACAAGGCCGAGATACGCGATGTGCTGGCCTATTTGCGCCTTATCGCAAACGACGATGACGACCCGGCCTTCATCCGCGCGGTCACCACCCCCAGAAGAGGCATAGGCCAGGCCACCTTGCAGGCGCTGGGCGAGTTTGCCTCGCAGAGGCAGCTGTCATTGTTTGCGGCAGTGTTCGAGATTGCGGAAGCCGAGCGACTGGCCGCCCGCCAGCTCGAGCCCCTGCAGGCGTTTGCGGCCTTCATCCAGCGCATCCAGCAGCGGGCGGGGCGCAAGGGAAGCGACCGCGTCGCGCCGGGCGCCGAGCCGGCGGGGCTGCTGCTGGACGAATTGCTGGGCGCCATCCAATACGAGCGCCATCTGTACGACACCCTGGACGAGCGCGCCGCCCAGACCCGCTGGCAGAACGTGCTGGAGCTCGTGGGCTGGCTCAAGCGCAAGGCCGATGAAGACGATCTGGATCTTTTCGAGCTCGTCCAGCACGTGGCGCTGGTGACCATGCTCGAGCGGGGCGACGAGGATGACCCCGATACCGTCAAGCTTTCCACCCTGCACGCGTCCAAGGGGCTTGAGTACCCGCACGTATATCTTGTAGGGGTCGAAGAGGGCCTGCTGCCCCACATGGGGCGCGACGAAGAGGACGGTGACCCGGCCAAGGCCGCCGAATCGCTGGCCACGCGCATACAAGAAGAGCGGCGCCTGATGTACGTGGGCATTACCCGCGCCCAGCGCACACTGCACCTTACCTGGTGCAAGAAGCGCCGGCGGGCGCGCGAGGACGTGGTGTGCGAGCCTTCACGCTTCATCGACGAAATGGGGCTTTCTTCTGTCAAGCTGCGTGAAGATCCCGAATTGCAGGCGCTGAGCCCCAAGCAGCGCCTGGGCATGCTCAAGGACCTGCTCAGCAAGAAGGGGTGACAAAACAAAAAAGCCGGTCCCTTGTGGGGACCGGCTTTCCTGTCCGGCGGACTCTGCTTTCTAAGCAGATGCCGAAAACAAAGCGGATCTGAATTGCGCCGTACTTAAGCGGCGGTGACCTTGTGGCCTTCCTGGCGCGCGGCGTCCATGTCGGACGACACCAGGGCCACGAAGGACACGACCTTGTTCTGCACAGCCTTGGCGCCGGAAGCGATCCAGCTGAACAGCGAAAGAAGGGGGGCGTCGTTGTAGTAATCGAGTTCCCGGCGCAGCAGCTCGCGCTCCAGGGAGTCGGTCAGAATGGCGTTCGGATAGTCGATCATGGCAGTCTCGGAATAGGTTGGCTCGTGTGTTTTCGAGCAGATGAATGAATTATAGGGTAAACCCTAGTCTTATACAAGACCTTTTTCAGGGTTTACCCTTAATTGGCGATTTTGTCTCGAGAGAACAACAAGAGAGCGGCTGCCGTCGCCGAAGGGCGCGGCGCCAATCCGTTTTATCATTGGGGTTTTGTTTTCAATCGGCAGTACGGAGTGGGATGACATGAAGAAGATCGAAACCATAGGAATCGTGGGCGCCGGCGCCATGGGGCGGGGCATTGCCCAGATCGCGGCCCAGGCGGGCCTGCAGGTCTTGTTGTACGACCTGAACGAGCAAGCGGTGGCCGCCGCGCGCGACAATCTTGGCCAAACCTGGGAAAAGCTGGCGGGCAAGGGCAAGATCACGGCCGAGGCCGGGCAGGCTGCGCTGGCTCGCATCCAGCCGTGTTCCGATCTGAAGGCCATGTCGGCGGCGCAACTGGTGCTCGAGGCCGTGATCGAACGGCTGGACGTCAAGCAGGGCCTCTTCCAGCAGCTCGAGGGCATTGTGGCCGAAGACTGCATCCTGGCGTCCAACACTTCGTCGCTGTCCATCACGGCCATTGCCGCCGCGTGCTCCAGGCCCCAGCGGGTCGTGGGCTACCATTTTTTCAATCCCGTACCGCTGATGAAGGTGGTGGAGGTCATCGACGGCCTGCGCACCGACCGGGCGATTGGCGATGCCCTGATGGACCTGGCTCGCGCCATGGGCCATACCGCCGTGCGGGCCAAGGACATGCCCGGTTTCATTGTCAACCATGCCGGGCGCGGCATGAACACCGAGGGGCTGCGGCTGGTGCAAGAGGCGGTGGCGCCCTTCTACCAGGTCGATGCCGTCATGCGTGAACAGGCCGGATGCAGGATGGGGCCCTTCGAGCTCATGGACCTGACCGGGCTGGATGTCTCGCACCCCGTCATGGAGTCCATCTACCAGCAATTCTACGACGAGCCGCGCTTCCGTCCGTCGCCCATTACGGCGGTGCGCCTTGCGGGCGGCCTGCTGGGCCGCAAGACCAAAGAGGGCTTCTACCGATATGTGGACGGGGCCAAGCAAGTACCCGACGCATCGGCCGTTCCGGCTTTGCCAGAAGGCCTGAAGGTGTGGCTGGCCCCCTACCATCCGGTCGGCCACAAGCGGGCCGCCGCCCTGCTCAAAGCACTTGGCGTGGGCGTCATTGCAACGGACACGCCGCCCGCCGACGCGCTGATCGTGGTCACTCCCTACGGCG
>PJUE01000854.1_pt1 | contig 13322 bp, 6 predicted proteins | sample 1512171 | NCBI WGS metagenome assembly PJUE01 (sample SAMN08177674, study PRJNA422409) | Feces metagenome, whole genome shotgun sequencing project. | isolation source: Chicken feces (3) enriched on wood chips: alkali lignin treatment | host: Gallus gallus | place: USA: Madison | collected 2015-01-15
GGCCCCGGACGCGACCACCCGCCCCGACATTCCGATGCACGCCTTGGCGATGCTGAAGAACAAGCGCGACGATGCGGCGTTCACCCCGGAAGAAGACGGCAAGCGCGGTCCGATCCAGCAGATCCTCGACCTGAAGGACAAGGGCCACCTGGTTGCCTACGTGGGCGACGTGGTCGGTACCGGTTCCTCGCGCAAATCGGCCACCAACAGCGTGCTGTGGTGGACCGGCGATGACATTCCGTTCATCCCGAACAAGCGCGCCGGCGGCGTCTGCCTGGGCGGCAAGATCGCCCCGATCTTCTACAACACCATGGAAGATGCCGGTGCGCTGCCGATCGAGCTGGACGTCTCGCAGATGGACCACGGCGATGTGATCGAACTGCGCCCGTACGACGGCAAGGCACTGAAGAACGGCGAAGTGATCGCCGAGTTCGAAGTGAAGAGCGACGTGCTGTTCGACGAAGTGCGCGCCGGTGGCCGCATTCCGCTGATCATCGGCCGCGGCCTGACCGGCAAGGCGCGTGAAGCGCTGGGCCTGGCCCCGACCGATCTGTTCCGCCTGCCGGTGCAGCCGGCCGACAACGGCAAGGGCTTCTCGCTGGCGCAGAAGATGGTTGGCCGTGCCTGTGGCCTGCCGGAAGGCCAGGGCATGCGCCCGGGCACCTACTGCGAACCGAAGATGACCTCGGTCGGCTCGCAGGACACCACCGGCCCGATGACCCGCGACGAGCTGAAGGACCTGGCCTGCCTGGGCTTCTCGGCCGACCTGGTGATGCAGTCGTTCTGCCACACCGCCGCGTACCCGAAGCCGGTGGACGTGAAGACCCACCACACCCTGCCGGAGTTCATCTCCACCCGTGGCGGCGTTTCGCTGCGCCCGGGCGATGGCGTGATCCACAGCTGGCTCAACCGCATGCTGCTGCCGGACACCGTCGGTACCGGTGGTGACTCGCACACCCGTTTCCCGGTGGGCATCTCGTTCCCGGCCGGCTCGGGCCTGGTCGCCTTCGCTGCTGCCACCGGCGTCATGCCGCTGGACATGCCGGAGTCGGTGCTGGTGCGCTTCAAGGGCAAGATGCAGCCGGGCGTGACCCTGCGTGACCTGGTCAATGCCATCCCGCTTTACGCCATCAAGTCCGGTCTGCTGACCGTGGCCAAGGCAGGCAAGAAGAACATCTTCTCCGGCCGCATCCTGGAAATCGAAGGTCTGCCGGACCTGAAGGTGGAGCAGGCGTTCGAACTGTCCGACGCCTCGGCCGAACGTTCGGCTGCCGGTTGCTCGGTGCGCTTGAACAAGGAGCCGATCATCGAGTACCTCAACAGCAACATCACGCTGCTGAAGTGGATGATTGCCGAGGGTTACCAGGACGCCCGTTCGCTGGCCCGCCGCGTCGAGAAGATGGAAGCCTGGTTGGCCGACCCGCAGCTGCTGGAGCCGGATGCCGACGCCGAGTACGCCGCCGTCATCGAGATCGACCTGGCCGATATCCACGAGCCGATCGTGGCCTGCCCGAACGACCCGGACGACGTGAAGACGCTGTCCGACGTGGCCGGTGCCAAGATCGACGAAGTGTTCATCGGTTCGTGCATGACCAACATCGGTCACTTCCGTGCTGCTGCCAAGCTGCTGGAAGGCAAGCGCGATATCCCGACCCGTCTGTGGGTGGCCCCGCCGACCAAGATGGACGCCTCGGAGCTGACCAAGGAAGGCGTGTACGGCACCTTCGGCGCTGCTGGCGCACGCATGGAAATGCCGGGCTGCTCGCTGTGCATGGGTAACCAGGCGCAGATCCGCGAAGGTTCCACCGCGATGTCGACCTCGACCCGCAACTTCCCCAACCGTCTGGGCCGCAATACCAACGTGTACCTGGGTTCGGCCGAGCTGGCCGCGATCTGCTCGCGTCTGGGCCGCATCCCGACCAAGGAGGAGTACATGGCGGACATCGGCGTGATCAACGCCAATGGCGAGACCATCTACCGTTACATGAACTTCGACCAGATCAGCGATTACAAGGACGTGGCCGATTCGGTCAACGCCTGAGTGCTAGTTGAGCGGTAACGCGTGAAAGAGAACCCCGGCGCAAGCCGGGGTTTTTCTTTGCAGCTTGCAGTGGCTGGGGCCGCGAAGCGGAAGCTCCCAGTAGTAACGGGCTCAGCCGCAACCCGGGCGCGTGGGTTTTGAAAAAGCCTGCTGCTGTATGTCCACGTAGGGCGCAGCGTTCGCCGCGCCTGGTCCAGTAGCGGTCTGGTATACAGAGGTAGGCACGGCGTAAGCCGAATAGCGGAAGCTGCCGATAGTTGCTGTGTATGCCGCAATGCAGCTTTGGGCGCTTCTAAGGGGCGTGTTGCTGTGGAGCGGGATGCTCCGTGGCTGCTGCCGTCTCTACGGTCGAGCGGGGAGGTGGCAAGCACAGCGCGACCGGTGGACACCGTTCTTGGCGGGAGAGTGCCCATGGGGGATCTGCCGCGCTGTGCTTGCCGAAACTTTGCTTCCCGCAAGCGACTCACTTTTTCAGGCGGTGCCGCCTCAACGTTCGCGGAACGCTTCGCGTGCCTTCAATACGGGTTTCAGCAGATAGTCCAGAACGGTTTTTTCGCCGGTACGGATCTCCACCGTGGCGACCATGCCGGGAATGATAGGCAGGTCCTTGTCGCCAGCATGCAGCGCGCTTTTGTTGGTCAGCACCACAACGCGGTAGTAGGTGGTGTCCGGGCGACCGGCCGAGGCTTTCTCGTCATCCTTCAGGGTGTCAGGGCTGATGTGCTCCACGGTGCCGGTGAGGCCGCCGTAGATGGCATAGTCGTACGCGGTTATTTTGACAGTCGCCGGCAGGCCAGGGCGCAGGAATGCCACGTCTTTGGGACGAATCTTGCCTTCAACCAGCAGTTGTTCCTCCAACGGCACGATCTCAAGAATATGCTCGCCTGGCTGGATCACGCCGCCAATGGTATTGACCCGCACATTCTTGACCGTCCCACGCACGGGGGCGGTTACTGTGGTGCGCTCCACCACGTCGGCGCGCCCAACCAGGCTTTCACTGGTCTGCGACAGCTCCATTTCCAGTTTCACCAACTCCGAGTTGGCATCAGCCCGGTAGCGATTGCGTCGTTCAACCACCTGGGAGCGGATGTCATTGGCCTGTCGGCGCATGCGCAGCAGTTCCACATCCGACAACAGGCCTTTCGCAGCCAGCGGCTCGGCAAGGTTGATTTCGCGCATGGCCAGTGCGTAGCTGCGATCAAGTGCGGAAACACTTTCCTCCAGCGCTCGCCGTCGCGCGTTGAATGCGCGGGTCTCGCTCTCAACCTCTTCCGGGAACTGCTTTACCTGCTCGTCGAATACCAACGGCTGTCCGTAGGCTTCTGCGCGCAGGCGGGCGAGGGTGGCCTTCAAGCCCACCACTTTGGTGAGGGCTTCGCGGTAGCTGGCATTGGCACGGGTCGGGTCGATCTTGAGCAGCACCTGGCCGGATTCGACGACGTCACCCTCCCGTACCGACATCTCTGCCAGAATGCCGCCCTCAAGGCTCTGGATGACCTGCTCGCGACTTCGTGAAATCACCTTGGCCTCACCTTGGGTGATTTCTTCGACCCGGGCCATCGATGCCCAGATTATGCCCACTACGATGATGGCCGCCACGATGTAGCTGACCAATCGTGAACCGGGGGTGGTCTGGGAAAGCAACGATTCCTGCACATCGTTCATGAAAGCAGCATCGGCTGCACTGATGCGTGCACCCGCACCGCGGCTTTTGTTCAGGCCAAGCATCAGGATACCTCCTGCGTGGGGGCGCTTGCGGTCAACGCGGTGGACACGGTTGCCGGCGTAGCTGCGGTTGACTTGCCACCAAGGGCGGCAAGCACGTTGGCCTTGGGGCCGTCGGCCATGATCCGCCCGCCTTCGACAACGATCACGCGCTCTACCAGGTCCAGCACCGATGGTCGGTGCGTCACCACCACCAGGCTCTGGTTGTGCATTGCACGCTTGAGGTGGTTGAGGAAAACGGCCTCGGTCTGCGTATCCATGGCGCTGGTGGGTTCATCCATCAGCAGCAGTCGAGGACGTGCGAGCAGGGTGCGCGCCAAGGCGATGAGCTGGCGCTGGCCACCGGACACACCGTCACCCATCTCACCAATTGGCAGGTTGATGCCGCGTGGGTGCGCGGCGGCCATATGGTCCAGGCCGGTCAGCCGCAGGACGCGCAGCAACTCTTCCGCACTGGCATCGGGGCGACCGAGCATCACGTTGTCGCGCAGGGTGCCTTGGAACAGACGTGCGTCCTGGCCGACATAGCCGACGGCCGCGCGCCAATCAGCCGGGTCAATCTGGTTGACATCCAGCCCATCGGTTGAAATGCGGCCTGCCGTGGGCGCGTACAGCCGCGACATCACTCTTAGCAAAGTGGATTTTCCACTGCCGATGCGGCCGAGGATGGCAACGCGTTCGCCTGGTGCGATCTGCAGGTTGATGCCCTCCAGCACAGGAGGATTCGGCTGCATGGGTGGGGCGGGGTAGGCAAAGCCAACGTTCCTCAGCGATAACTGGCCGCTGAGCGCCGGTACGGACAGGTAGTCCTGGCGGGCATCGCGGTCCACGGGCAAGGCCATGAGCTTGTTCAGCGACACCAGCGCGACCTTCGCCTGCTGGAAGCGCACCGCCAAGCCTATTACCTGACCAAGCGGCGCGGTCGCGCGCCCGGCCAGCATCACCGTTCCGATCAGCGCACCCATGCTCAGGTTTCCGGCGCTGATCAGGTAGACACCGGTGATGACCAGCGCCACGGTCTGCAGCTGCTGCAGCAGCGCCACCGTACCGGTTGCCGCGCTGGACAGGCGCCGTGACTTCATGGAAGTGACCGATTGCAGAGCGCTGAAATGTTGCCAGCGGCGCTGCATGCTGGCTTCACCACCCGTGGCCTTCAGGGTTTCCATGCCCTCAATGGATTCGATCAACACCCCTTGCTTGAGGGAGGATTCGCGCAGGTTCTCCTGCATGGTGCGGGCCAAGGGCCATTGTATGCAGATGGAGATGATCAGGATCAGTGGCAGCACCAGCAGCGGGATCCAACCCAGTGGGCCGCCAATGAAAAAGATCACCGCGACGAACAGCAGTACGAATGGCAGGTCTGCCAGTGCGGCCAGCGTTGCGGAAGTGGCGAAATCGCGTACCGATTCAAACTCGCGCAGCTGGTTCGCAAAGCTGCCTGATGACGCTGGTTTGTGTTCCATTCGTACCGAAAGCGCTTGGCGGAACAACATGCTGCCCAGCACCAGGTCGGCCTTCTTTGCCGCCACGTCCAACAGGTGGGCGCGCACAAAGCGGATGACGGCCTCGAACAACATGGCGATGGTGACGCCGATACCCAATGACCACAACGTGACGAAGGCCTGGTTGGGCACCACGCGGTCATAGACATTCATGGTGAAAAAGATGCTGGCGAGCGCCAGTACATTGGCCACAACCGATGCCACTGCAGCGCTCCGGTAGTAGCGCCGGTACCGCCAGAGGGTGCTGAACAGCCAGTGTCCCTTGGCAGGTGGTAGGACCTCATCGTTGCGGTCTTCCTTCTGCGCCCGCGGCTTTACCAGGATGGCATAGCCGGAGTACAGGTCATCCATCTCCTGTTGGGACAGGGTCACCGGTTCATTCGATATCTCCGGCATGACCACGTCATAGCGCAATTCCTGCTTGTTGCCGGCATTCCGCACGGTGTTGCGCGCCAACAGGATGCAGCCTCCCTGGCCAGCACGAATCAACACCATGGGCATCACCAGGGTTGGCAGCTCGCGCACGTCACGTTTCACAAGGCCACCGGTGAGGCCGGCGTTGTCCAATGCCTGCAGAGCCAGCGATGGCGATAGCGCAGCGCCATGTGCCAATCCGGCCAACAGCGCTTCGTGGCTACGCTGCAGGTCGTAGTGCGCACAGATCCAGGAAACGCTGTCGAGCAGCGTGTCACCAATGCGCGTCTGCGTTGGGGGCAAGCAGGGGTCCTGCCCGGCAACTTGGGTCGGGTGGGTATTCATGGCGGTCCCGTGAGTGATGGGGATTTGTGAGAGAGGCCATGGGCAAGCAATCAACCTTGCCTGTCCTCGGCACGACAGAGAGTCTGGTGCCGTCACGGAAAGCGATGAATAGGATTGGTCCTAGTTTTCATGAATGGGCCACGTTCAGTGTCTTGAGGTATGCGTAAGCGTTGGTTTACCTGCTGGCATCAGCGCTGCACGGCAGCGGGATACCCGGGCTGCCTGCATCCAAGGTGTGCGCAGATTCAGACGTGTCTCATGTACTGGGCCGGGGCTGCTTTCTAGGATTGCGTCCGCTGGATGGCGCGGCCGTCTGCCAACAAGGGCGCGAGCGTTGCCCAAGTTAATCCTTGACTCTTTTGCCAGCAGCGTTTTCCCCACTCCGCCAAACCCCGCGCGTTCGTAGCAGCTGAATGCAGCGCTGTGCGCGGCCGGGCCATTCCGTTGCACGTCGCCGCTCTGACAGCGGCATACAGAGGTCATCATGGGTAAGTTCAGCCACAAAGTCGCTCGTCCAGGCAAATCTGTGATCCGGAAACCAGCCAGGGGAATTTCTGTGCTCGCGCTGGCATGCATGGCGGGGCTGACGGGGGCGGCAAGGGCCGATGAAGAATTGCTGCGCTTTGAGCGGGTGGTTGCGCAACGACAGGTACAGGCTGCCGAAGCAGGTGGGGGGCAGGTGGCAGGGGAAGCGCCGGCAGGTGCCCTCAGCAGCTCAGCACAGGTGCTGCAGGCGGTTCGTGAGAGTCTGGCACCGGCCGCTCCGTCGCCGCGGCAGCCGGAGCCGGTGCTGGAGTTCTCGCGGTTGCCTGGTTCCATGCTTCCGGCATCGGAGCCGCTCCAGTCAGTCGGCGTCGACGGAGCGGAAAAGCCCGCTACGGCAGCGCCGGCGCCGGCGCCGCTGCAGGTGGATTGGGCTGCATTGGCACTGCCGGCAGCTGGCGCGGTGGCCGAAGTGCCTGCCAGTCCGTCAGAAGGCGAGCTGCGGGACCTTTTCCTGACCCTGGTGGAGGCGGCGGCCGTTCGTAGTCCGGCGGTGAAGCGAGCGCTGGCCGAGCGCGCAGCGTCTGAGGCAGAGGTGAGCGAAGCCAAGGGCCAGCGTTATCCGCAGGTCCAGTTGGGGGCGCAGGGTGCGTCCTGGCAGAGTGGCGGCGGCAATCGAGACAATGGCGCGTCACTGGCGCTGGATGTAACCACTCCGGTGTTCGACTGGGGCCGCATTCGCCGCACGGTGGAGAGCCGGCGGCATATGGTCAATGCTGCTGAGTCGGCGTTGACTGCCGAGCTGGAAACTGCGGCGTACGATGTAAGTGCCAATCTCGTCGAGTTGGGAAAGCAGCGGATAATTGTCAGCCTTGGACAGCGCTATGTTGATCGGATGAGTGAACTGGTGAAGATGCTTGAAGGCATCGTTGCCGTCGACGCTGGACGTGTCAGTGAACTCACCCAGGCCCGGGCACGCTTACTGCAGGCCGAGGCTGCGCGTAGTACCGCAGAAGCGAAGGCGCGCGACATCGAGATCAATCTGCGCAAGCTGGTGGGCGAGAGGCCATTGCCATCGTTGCCGGAGTCCAATCAGTGGCATCTTGGTTCGCCCGATCTGCAGTGGTTGTTGGCGGAATCGACAAACCACCCTGTCGTGCAACAGGCGAGGGCGCAGGCGCGCTCTGCCGACACACAGGCCGACGCGGTGCGTTCGTCGTTGCTGCCCCAGGTCAACTGGGTGGTGAGCAAGAGCACCGCGGACGACGCTTATGGGCGTGAATCGGCATGGCACACCGGTTTGACGCTCTCGTGGAGTGCTTTTCGCGGGGGGTCAGGCCGAGCCGCGGAGCGTGCGGCGCGCATGCGTGCAGAGGCAGGTTGGATGAATGCCGAGCAGCAGGTGCAGGATCTTGAGTACCGCATCCGTGCGGGCAACCAGGATGCGCGCGCGCTTGCCGACCGGGCGGATCTGTATCGCGGTTTGTCCATAGAGTCCAACAAGGTGCGTGAGGCCTTCTATGAGCAGTGGTATCACCTGGGACGCCGCACGCTGCTTGACGTACTGAGCTCTGAAACCGAGCATTACAGCAACCAGGTGGGCGAAGTCAGTAATCGGTTTGATGGCTATCAGGCAGTGCTGCGCCAGTATGCAAGTGCGGGAGCGCTGATGCGCTGGCTAACCGCAGAGAAAAAGTAGGCTCATTCGCTCCAGCCGTCGGACCTTCCTTCGGCTCGGTGATGCGTAGACCTCACAATGATCGGCAATGTTGCCTTCGAAGCCCTCGCGAGAGGGCTTTTTTTTGCCTGTATGTCAGCAGTCCGGACAGTAGTTGGCTAGCGATACCCGCAAGGTCACTGCTGGCGTTTCAATCTTGGGTTCTGTTTTTTCCGAAATGGCACGCGCCTTTGAATTTTACTGGGGGTAATCAGTGGTCGGTTTCAGGTGTCTGTTTTTCGAGTCGAAGTGTCTGTTAATAAAGGATTTTGAGATTAAAAGGATGCCGTTTTAGGACTTTCCTTATTCACCGCCCTTTGCTCCAAAAACATACTTGCCGCCATCAGAAAGTGGCTGATCCATTGGCCGCCCCTTATCAACTGGCCTGCGATCCGTCGGGCCTTCAGAAAACATCAGGCAGGTATCAGGCAATGTCCGTAAGCGTGTCCGTCATCAGTGACAAAACCATAAAGTTGAACAAGGATTTGCGCGCCGTTGACGGCGGCAAGGCTGTACGCATCAAGGCGATTTCCGGCGGCAAGTACCTGCTGTCCGAGGATGGCGGCGCTGCACCAGAGAACATCACCGTAAAGCGCATTGGCAAGAACCTGCATGTAGCGCTGGAAGGGACCGACCCGGATCAGGCGGAGCTGATCATCGAGGGCTTCTTCGATCATCCCGGTGAGTTGATAGGCCAAGCCGAAGATGGTGCCTATTACGCCTATGTGGCGGTTGATGGCGATACCGACAGCGCAGCCGCGTTCTTGCTGGACGGTGTGTCTTCACCCCTGGCACTTGGATTCCCCGCTTTGGTCGGCTTCGGAGAAGGCCTTGTCGTCGCGGGTGGGCTGCTGCCGGCTGCGTTGGCTGGCCTTGGGGCGCTGGTGGGTGGGGCGATCATCGACCATAACCGTGGTGGCGGGAAAGTGGTGCCCAAGCCTGTGCCGGATAACAACGGGATTGATTCCATCGTTGATGACAAGGGGCCGCATAAAGGTGTGGTCGATAATGGCGGTCTTACCGACGACAACCAGCCGACGCTGAGCGGTAGTGGACAGCGTCCGGGTGACAAGATCGTGATAAGCGACAACGGCAAAGTCATAGGCGACGCCGTGGTCAATGAAAAGGGTGAGTGGTCGTTCACTCCCGATGCCGCGCTTCCCGATGGCAAGCATGTATTTGACGTCATCGTGGTCAATCCGGAAGGCAACAGCTCCGGACCGTCAGACAAGGTCGAGATCGTCATTGACACCACTCCGCCAGGCAAGCCGAGCATCGGTAGTGTCGACGACAATGAGGGTTCCATCACCGGTCCGATCGACAATGGCGGCAGCACCGACGACCGTCAACGACACCCACAGCTTCGAGGTCAAGGCCAAGGACAAGGCGGGCAATCTGAGTGAAGCCTCCGATCCGTTTGTGATCGTGGTCGATACCATTCCGCCTGCAAAGCCAACGATTGAAAGCGTTCACGACGATGCTGGTGCAATCACGGGCGATGTCGCCAACGGCGGGACGACTGACGACACGACGCCCACCCTGCGGGGTACGGCAGAGGCGGGTAGCACCGTCATCATCATGAGCAATGGCAACAAGATCGGTGAGGCGATAGCGGATAGCCTGGGCAATTGGGTCTGTACGCCGGAAGGTGCGCTGATCAAGGGCGAGCACGGCTTCACCGCTATCAGTGTCGACGAGGCTGGAAATCGCAGCGGTGCGTCCAATGCGTACACCGTTAACATCAATTTCGATCCGCCCAGTGCGGTTGCCACCATCCTGTCGATGGGTAAGGACTCGGGTGCCAGCAACAGCGATTGGCTCACCTGTGATGCGGGTGCTGGCCGAATAATGCAGGGCAGCTTGAGTTCCGAGCTGGGTTCGCATGAAAGACTGCAGGTCTCCACCGATGGCGGTGTTACCTGGAAGGATGCATCGGTTGATGGAAAGAGCTGGGCTGCAGTGGATGCACTCAGCCACGACACGGGTTGGGAAATTCAGACGCGCGTGATCGACAACGACGGACGCAAGGGGCCTGTAACGTCACAGACGGTTGTTCTTGACCTGGTGCCGCCAGATGCACCTGTATCGGTGAAGGTAAGCGGGACAACGGTTTCGGTCGCCCTGTCAAACGGGGTGAGTGCCGGTGATCAGTTGGACTTTGTCTCCAATGGCAAGCGTTACCAGCATACGCTGACCGCCGAAGAAGTATCCGCAGGTGTCGTCGTTGTTACGGTCCCCGCGGCAATGACCACGAATCTGCACGTTGGTGTGGTCGACGCTGCTGGCAATATGTCGGACTACCGGGGGGCTTCGCTCACGGGCAGCGAGACTTTTGATTTCAATAGTTACAAGGAAGCTCAGAGCTTTGGAACCGTTTTCAGCTCGGGAACGCTGACGGTAACCTGTGAGCGGAACATCGAGATCTATGACTACATCAGTTCTGGTAACGGAACGCCTTCATTGTGGATTGGCAGGCAGGCGCCGGGTCACGTCCTGAGCGAGTTCGATCTGTCGCAACCTGCAGTTGGCATAAGCCTGAACTTCTACGCGGAAAGTTCGAAGAAGGATATCTACTTTGCTTTCTTTGACGCGAATGGGGAGGAGATTGGTCGCGTGAATTTCCCGTCGACGGGGTATGAGCAGGGCGGAGTTGTCAGTTTCAAGGCGCCGGAAGGCAAGTTTATTTCGAGTTTCGTCTATGCAACTCCTGGTGTTGACGGTAACGGGACCTTGATTGATGACCTTGTCATCGACCGCAATGGCGTCCCTGGTGGACTTACGCCGCCTGCGCTGGTTCAAAGTATTGTTGGAGATGCAGTGGCCTATCACGGTGGCAAAAATGACAACATTTTTGAACTTGCGGATGCCAATAATTTCGATGTGGCAGGGCTGGTCATTCACGGTGGGAGCGGTGTTGACACGCTGAAGTTGACAGGAAAGGGCAGTGCTCTCGATCTGGCTGTGGCAAAGGGTGCCATGAGTTCCGTTGAGATCATCGACATCGATGGTACTGGCAACAACACACTGTCGCTTGGCCTGTCGGATGTGCTCAATAACGGCGCGTCCAACCAGTTCTACGCCGGCGACATGGCTCGCGTGCAGATGATGGTAAAGGGCAGCGCGGGTGATGTCGTCAATCTGCGTGATCTGCTCAGTGGTGGGCAGGATTACGGTGATTGGGCAAAGGCTGGGGTTGTCACCATCGCAGGTGCGAAATACGTCTCGTATCAGCATTCGTCACTTGGCGCTGAATTGCTGGTGTCGCAGGACGTACTGGTCAACCTGGACAATGTAAGGACTGCTCAGGGTGTAGGCGTTTCCGGCATGGATAAGCTGGCGGTGAGCCTGGAGGCGGCGGTAGTTATTGCAAGCCATGACGACCTGCCACTCGGTAGTGCAGTTCATGACCCTTCCGGCGTAGGTTCTTTTGGTGGCTCTGCGGTTTCGGCGACGGGCTATCACCACGGGAACATTGAGCTGTATTCACTCCAGCACGTTGCCTACGAAGTCTATTGATGTGCGATCGGCACGTCGCGGTGACGGGGTAGCCCGCACTGCGGCGTGTCTGTCCAGGGCGAAACTTAATTTGATTACTGGCGAGCGCTTCGCGCTCCGGATGAGCTATTTATGATCAGGAAATATGTTGGATCCATGCGGTTTCATGGTTTGCTTCTTTGGTTTGCAGGGGTATTTGCGCTCAATCATGCTTTTGCAGCTGTTCCCAGTACTGCATTTGGTGGGGAGTTCGTGGCGCCGGAAGGTGTGAACGGCAGGATGGCCCAGGTGGTGTACTACCGAGGCGGCGCGCAGTCGTCCGCATCTGGCGGAGCCAATGTCTATATTGATGGTGAGTTCCACGCGAGCCTGTTGCCAAATGGATTTACTGTGTTCTGTCTGGCTGCAGGTGCTCATGATCTTGTCGCTGTACAGAACGATGCCCCCCACTATGCAGGCAAGGACATGGCGCAGGGCGCCATGTTCAATGGCGGGCAGACCTATTTCTATCGCTATGACGAAGCGCAGGGCGCCACCCCGGTGGAGGTTGTTCGCGCGGAGGCAGAACGGCAGCTGCTTGCAGCCAGGGCGCAGGTGCATCTGGTGTCACGTGCATCTTCTGTCGTTGACTGCCGCCACGACGCTCTCCCTCAAGGGCATGTGTTCACCCTCTCAGGGGACGTGCTTTTTTCGTTCGATAAGCATGCGTATGCCGACATGCACGACGAAGGGCGCAAAGCAATTGCTGATATCGCGCACCAGTTGAGGGACGACCGCGTGACCTTGGATCATGTTGAAGTCATTGGGCATGCGGACTCCATTGGTGATGATGCGTCCAACGACAGGTTGGGTCTGTTGCGCGCGCAGACAGTACGTCAGGTGCTGATTGACAGCGGTGTGGCCCCGTCGCTGGTTTCGGCCCAGTCGCGTGGCAGCAGGGAGCCGCTGCTCGCCCATTGTTCGGGCAACCTGCAGGAGAGAATTGCATGCAATGCGCCTAATCGACGCGTTGTCATCGAAGTGAATGGGAGGCGTTGATGCGGGTTTCAGCAGAAGGTTGAAGGCCGCGGGAGGGGGATGTTTGCGGTTCTGGTGGCAGATGCTTGAGGAGCTGAGAGCACGGTGAGGCCTCTTCACTGACTGAAGAGGCTGCATTGCTGAGGTCGGGATAGGACGGGTCTTGGTGTTTGGGACTTGTCCTATTCATTGAGACTGGGATCAAAAAGGATACTTCGAGCCATTCGGGGACAGCCATCACAGTGGCTGCGTTGCCCCGAATGGTCGTCGGTGTTTGCGCTCCGACACGTCCCAGCATTCAAACAGGTATCCAGCAATGACCGTCAGCGTGTCCGTAGTCCGTGGGAAATCCATTCAATCGAGCAGGAAGCTTCCAGGCGCGAGCGATGGCAAGGTTGTCCGCATAGAGGCGATAGCGGAAGGACAGTACCTGCTGACGGAGCAGGATACGGGCGTTGGACCGCCGGCAGATGCCATCGACTTCACCGTGGACACCTCCAGCATCGTGGTCAGCATCGACGGTGCCAGCGATGATGCCGGCAGTATCACCGGGCCGATCAGCAAGGGCGGTGTCACCGATGAC
>PJUE01000855.1_pt1 | contig 13320 bp, 11 predicted proteins | sample 1512171 | NCBI WGS metagenome assembly PJUE01 (sample SAMN08177674, study PRJNA422409) | Feces metagenome, whole genome shotgun sequencing project. | isolation source: Chicken feces (3) enriched on wood chips: alkali lignin treatment | host: Gallus gallus | place: USA: Madison | collected 2015-01-15
CGCCGGTTTCCGCGCCCGCATGGGCCAGCACCACGCTGTTGCCGTCGAGATAGACGCAGCGGCCGCCGGCCTCGCGGTGCGCAACCAGCACCGGCGCGCGCGCCGAGGTGGCGAAGAAGAGTACGCTGCCGTCGCACAGCGGCGCCAGTTCGGCCACGCGCGCGTCGTCGGCATTGAGGACGGCGGTGCCGCTCGGCAGCACGACATCGACCTGGGTGCGGATCACGCGGCTCATCTGGTCGGCGTCGTTGACGTAAAAATCGGGCAGCACGTCGTCTTCGGCGATGTCGGTCACCACGCCGACGTCGCACCAGTCGTAGGCCAGGCCTTCGGACAGGATGGTTTTCGCGCCGTTCTCGAACACGGCGGCCTCGACCATGCGGTTGAGCAGCACCTGGCGCTTGCGCTCCCAGTTGTCGCTCGGGCGGTTGCTGACCTGGCGCTGGCGGAAGAACAGGCCGTCGCGGCAGGCGAGGCCGACGTAGCTGCCCTGCAGGTGCAGCAGCCATGCGATCAGGCGCGCGGTGGTCGTGGTGCCGCTGGAACCGGTTACGCCGACCAGCGGGATGCGGCCGTTTTCCTGTTCGCCGAACAGGTGATCGACGATGGCGCGGCCGACCGGGCGCGCTTCGCCGTCGGCCGGTTTCAGGTGCATGTTGAGGCCGGGACCGGCATTGACCTCGACGATGGCGCCGCCCTGTTCGGCCAGCGGGCGCGTGATGTCTTCGGCGACCAGATCGACGCCGGCGATGTCGAGCCCGACCACCTGCGCCGCCAGCGATGCCGCTGCGGCCACATCGGGATGCACGTGTTCGGTCACGTCGCACGAGACGTTGCCGTTGCGCTGCACCAGCACGCGCACGCCGTCGGCCGGCACCGATTCGGTGGTGTAGCCCTGGCGCTCGAGCTGCATCAGCACCGGGCGCGGATCGTCGGCCGGATCGGTCAGGATCAGGTTGAGCGGATGCTCCTCGCTGCTGCCGCGGCGCGGGTCGCTGTTGAGCTGGCTCTCGATCAGCTGCATGACGGTCGAGCGGCCGTCGCCGGTGATCCAGGCTTCCTCGCCGCGCGCGGCGGCGACCAGCTTGCCGCCGACGATCAGCAGGCGATGTTCGTGGCCGCGAACGAAGCGCTCGACGATGACGTCGCTGCTTTCCTGCACGGCGAGGTCGAAGGCGGCGTGCACCTCGGCTTCGGTGTTGAGGTCGGTCGAGACGCCGCGGCCGTGGTTGCCGTCGAGCGGCTTGACCACGACCGGCAGGCCGATGTCCTGCGCGGCTTCCCACGCGGCTTCGGCGGAATCGACGATGCTGCCTTCCGGTACCGGCACGCCGCAGGCCTGCAGCAGGGTCTTGGTCAGTTCCTTGTCGCGCGAGATGGTTTCGGCGATGGCGCTGGTGCGGTCGGTCTCGGCGGTCCAGATGCGGCGCTGGCGCGCGCCGTAGCCAAGCTGCACCAGGTTGCCTTCGGACAGGCGGATCGACGGAATGCGGCGTTCAGCGGCGGCTTCGACGATGGCAGCGGTGCTCGGGCCGAGCGCGACCGATTCGAGAATCTCGCGCAACTGCGCGACCGTGCCTTCGACATCGAACGGCTTGTCCTCGATGGCGGCCATCACGAGGTCGCGCGCGGCGACCAGCGCGGCGCGGCTGACTTCCTCGTGGCGCGCCCGCACCACGACCTTGTAGACGCCGCGCTTGCCGGTTTCGCGCGCCTTGCCGAAGCCGCTCTGCATGCCGGCCAGGTTCTGCAGCTCGATCATCACGTGTTCCATGATGTGGCCGGGCCAGGTGCCCCCGCGCAGGCGCAGCAGGAAGCCGCCGCGCTCGCCGACGCCGCAGTGGTGCTCGACCAGCGTCGGCAGGAAGGCGGTCAGCCGCTCGTAGAAGCCGGGAATGGTGTTGGAAGGAAAGTCTTCCAGGTCCTTGATATCGACCCAGGCTTCCAGCGCCGGGCGGTAGGTCCAGATATTGGGGCCGCGCAGGTGCAGGACATCGAGGATCTCGATGGTTTTATTGTTCATTATGTAAGGAGTGTGGTTTGGAATAACCGGATAACTCTTGTCTCAATGGGCCAATAACGCGCGGCGACGACTTTGGTTTACAGGCGGATGGAATATTTTTGAATGTGGCGAAATCGCTGCAACGGCGGCAATTCCTTTGGCTATACTGGCCGCCATTTGCCTATCCGCCGTCATTCCCGCGCAGGCGGGAATCCAGCCGTCGTATCTCGCATCGCTTGATGTCCAGAGCCCTTGGCACAAGCAATTTGCGGCATTTCTGGGTTCCCGCTTGCAGCGCGCATCATGGCTGGCAAGCCATGATCGTTACGTGAGCAACCGGCTTGCCGGTTGAATTCCTCACTACACCCTGCGCGGGAACGACGAAGAAATGGTTGGCCAACAGACCTGCTTTCCGTACAAAACCGCTTGATGAGCCTTCCCGCCGTATCTCCTTCCGCCTCCTCCGAACCCCTGCTCGCGCCCGGCGAAACCGTGCTGGCGCGGTTGGCGCTCGATCTCGACGGCGAGTTGAATTTCGCGCGTGGCGCGGTGGCGCTGACCGGCGAACGGCTGCTGGCGCGCAATGGCGACGGTTCGGTCTGGCAGGAATGGCCGCTGCGCGCCGGGCTTGCGCTGCGGCATTACGACCATGCGGGCGTGGGCACGCTGGAATTGCACGATGAACACGCAAGGCTGGCCGGCTGGCGCTTCACGCTTGCGCATCATGCCGAGGCGCTGCAACTGGTGGCGCAGTTCGACAAGAGATTGGCCGTGCTGGCCGGTGCCGAACGGCAGGTGGCAGAAGGTGATGAGGGCGACGAAGACGAGGAAAGCGAATTCGGCGGCAGCACGGATGAAAAGCCGCCCTCGACCGCCTCGCTGTTCCGCCTGTGGCGCTTCGCGCGGCCCTATCGCGGCCAGTTGCTGCTCGGCTTCCTGCTGACGCTGGCGTCCACCGCCGCCACGCTGGTGCCGCCCTACATGACGCTGCCGTTGATGGACAACGTGCTGATCCCGTACCAGAACGGCGCGCCGCTCGATGTCGAACTGGTCTCGTTCTACCTCGGCGGCCTGTTCGCGGCGGCGCTGGTGGCGTGGGGGCTGGGCTGGGCCAAGACCTACATCCTGGCGCTTGTGTCGGAGCGTATCGGCGCCGACCTGCGCACCACGACCTACGAACACCTGCTGCGGCTGTCGCTGCAGTACTTCGGCGGCAAGCGCACCGGCGACCTGATGACGCGCATCGGTTCCGAGACCGACCGCATCTGCGTGTTCCTCTCGCTGCATCTGTTGGACTTCTTCACCGACGTGCTGATGATCGCGATGACGGCGGTGATCCTCGTCTCGATCAATCCATGGCTGGCGCTGGTCACGCTGCTGCCGCTGCCGTTCATTGCGTGGATGATCCACGTGGTGCGCGACAGGCTGCGCAATGGTTTCGAAAAGATCGACCGCATCTGGTCGCAGGTCACCAACGTGCTGGCCGACACCATTCCGGGCATCCGCGTGGTCAAGGCCTTCGCGCAGGAAAAGCGCGAGGCGGCGCGTTTCCGCGAAGCCAATCAGCACAACCTGCTGGTCAACGACCGCGTCAACAAGGTGTGGTCGCTGTTCTCGCCGACCGTCACCTTCCTGACCGAGATCGGCCTGCTCGTGGTGTGGGCCTTCGGCATCTGGCAGGTCTCGCGCGGCAGCATCACGGTCGGCGTGCTGACAGCCTTCCTCGCCTACATCAGCCGTTTCTATACGCGGCTCGATTCGATGAGCCGCATCGTGTCCGTCACGCAGAAGGCGGCAACCGGCGCCAAGCGCATCTTCGACATCCTCGACCATGTGTCCTCGGTGCCGGAAGCCGCGCAGCCGGTACCACTGAAGAAGATAGACGGCCGCATCACGCTGCGCGACATCGGCTTCCGCTACGGCAACCGCGCGGTGATCCGCGGGCTCGATCTCGACATCCGTCCCGGCGAGATGATCGGCCTGGTCGGCCACAGCGGCTCGGGCAAGAGCACGCTGGTCAACCTGATCTGCCGCTTCTACGACGTTTCGCAAGGCGCGATCCTGGTGGACGGTGCCGATATCCGGGCTATCTCGATTCCCGACTACCGCCGCCACATCGGCCTCGTGCTGCAGGAACCCTTCCTGTTCTTCGGCACCGTCGCCGACAACATCGCCTACGGCAAGCCGGACGCCACGCGTGCCGAGATCATCGCCGCCGCGCGCGCCGCCAACGCGCACGAATTCATCCTGCGCCTGCCGCACGGCTACGACTCGATGGTCGGCGAGCGCGGGCAGACGCTGTCCGGCGGCGAACGCCAGCGCATCTCGATCGCGCGCGCGCTGCTGATCGATCCGCACATCCTGATCCTCGACGAAGCCACTTCGTCGGTCGATACCACCACCGAGCGCGAGATCCAGAAGGCGCTCGATAACCTGGTCAAGGGTCGCACCACCATCGCCATTGCGCACCGTCTCTCGACGCTGCGCCGCGCCGATCGTATCGTGGTGATGGACAAGGGGCGCATCGTCGAGGTCGGTTCGCACGACGAACTGCTGGCGCGCGAGGGCGCGTATTACGCCTTGTATCAGGCGCAGCAGCGCCACGCGGCCGAACTCGATCTGCCGGGCAGCGCCGAAGGAGAACAGGCATGAGCGCGAACGATTTTCTCTTGAGCCGCAACGCCTTCGGCCGCCTGGTGTTCGTGCGCGGCGACGAAGTGCACGAAGGCGTGGTGCCGGTGCGTGCGTTTCCAATCGCTGCGCCCGAGGAAGGCATCGCCATCGTCAGCGCCGAGGGTCATGAACTGCTGTGGATCGATCGTTTGGCCGAGGTGCCGGAGACGGCACGCGCGTTGATCGCGGAAGAACTCGCGAGCCGCGAATTCCTGCCCGAGATCGCGCGCATCACGCACGTGTCGGCCTACGCATCGCCAAGCACCTGGCAGGTCGAAACCGACCGCGGCGCTGCCACGCTGGTGCTCAAGGGCGAGGAAGACATCCGCCGCATCGGCGAGGCCGCGCTGCTGATCGCCGACGCGCACGGTGTGCAATACTTGATCCGCGACCTGCGCCGGCTCGACAAGCCCAGTCGCAAGATGCTCGATCGCTTCCTGTAATTCATTGCCAGATCGGCCCGCTCGCGGCACGTTGGCACGCCGAGGAGAAAGCCGATGTCCGCCGTACCCGTTTCAACATCCGTCTCGTCACGCCTGCCCGCCGTCCTGCGCGAACTCACGCTGCCCGTCATCGGCGCGCCCATGTTCATTGCCAGCGGACCCGCGCTGGTGCTCGCGCAATGCAAGGCCGGCATCGTCGGCGCCTTTCCCGCGCTGAATGCGCGGCCGGCCGAACTGCTCGACCAATGGCTGACCGATATCCAAGCCGAGCTCGCTGCGCACAAGGCCGCGCATCCGGACGCCATCGTCGGGCCGATTGCCGTCAATCAGATCGTCCATCAATCGAACGAACGCCTCGCGCATGACGTGGAAGTCTGCGTGCGGCACCGGGTGCCGATCATCATTTCCTCGCTACGCGCGCCGCCGCGCGAGATGCTTGATGCAATTCATGCGTATGGCGGCATCGTGCTGCACGACGTGATCTCGATTCGCCATGCGCAAAAGGCGCTGGAAGCCGGTGTCGATGGCCTGATCCTGGTCGCGGCCGGTGCCGGCGGCCATGCCGGCACGCTGTCGCCGTTCGCGCTGGTCGGCGAGGTGCGCAGGTTCTACGACGGTCCGCTTGCGCTGTCGGGCGCCATTGCCAGCGGCGATGCGATTCTTGCCGCGCAGGCGATGGGTGCCGACCTCGCCTACATCGGCTCGCGCTGGCTGGCGACGCCCGAGTCCAACGTGCCCGATGCCTATCGCGAAGGACTGCTCGCCGCCGCCGCGGCCGACATCGTCTACAGCAACCTGTTTACCGGCGTGCACGGCAACTACCTGCGCCAGTCCATCGTCAACGCCGGCTTCGATCCCGACAATCTGCCGACGGCCGACAAGTCCAAACTGAACTTCGGTTCCGGTGGCAACGTGAGCGCCAAGGCCTGGCGCGACATCTGGGGCGCAGGGCAGGGCGTGGGCTTGATCGATCGCGTGGAGAGCGTAGCGGATATCGTGGCGCGGTTCAGGAAAGAGTACGAGGCGGCGAAGATGCGGTTTTGCCTTGGCTGATTGTGAGTGCCTATGTCTATATGCTTGCGAGCGAGCGTAATGGGACGCTCTACATTGGTGTGACCAGTGATCTGGTCAAAAGGGTGTGGGAGCACAAGGGAAATGTCGTGGAAGGCTTCACGCAACGTTATGGCGTGCATATGCTGGTCTGGTATGAAGTAGACACATCGATCGTCGAGGCGATCCGGCGCGAGCAGCAGGTGAAGGAGTGGAATCGGGCGTGGAAGTTGCGGTTGATCGAGGAGAACAATCCGGAGTGGAAGGATTTGTATCTGGATTTCACGGCTTGAATGAGGTTTGTCTTGGCCGGTTCGGTGCGTGGTGAGGCAGCTGGATTCCCACCTGCCGCGCGCATCGACACTTGCAAGTGTCGACCGTTGCGCAGGCAGCCAGCATGCTGGCTGAATTCCCTGCTTCACCCTGCGCGGGAATGACGGATTATAAATTGAGCGTAGTCGGGCTGCATCAAGCAAACTGCTTCTCAACCACCTCCGTCATTCCCGCGCAGGCGGGAATCCAGAAAGCCGCCAACTCGATCAGTCAGCGTTGAAGGAACCGCGCCGTATCAGAACCCCAATCCCTCACCCATCCCCATCAACGTCGCCACACCCAGCACCGCAAATATCACCGCCGCAATCCGATGCACCAATGTCACCGGCATGCGCCCCGCAATCCGGTCGCCGAGATAAACAGCCGGCACGTTCGCCAGCATCATGCCGAGCGTGGTGCCGGCAACCACCCAGAAGAATGCATGATATTTCGCCGCCAGCGCGACGGTGGCGATCTGCGTCTTGTCGCCCATTTCGGCGAGGAAGAAGGCGATGAAGGTGGTCAGGAATACGCCGTACTTGGCGAGTCTGGCGTCGTCATCGTCGAGCTTGTCCGGGATCAGGATCCAGACCGCCATCGCGAGGAAGGAAATGCCGAGCACCCAGCGCAGCACGTCCGGCCCCAAGAGGCTGGTGATCCAGGTGCCGATGGCGGCGGCGAAGGCGTGGTTGAACAGCGTGGCGGCCAGGATGGCGGCGACGATGGGCAGGGGTCTGCGGAATTTTGCGGCGAGGAGAAAGGCGAGGAGCTGGGTCTTGTCGCCGATTTCTGCGAGGGCGACGATGCCGGTTGATACGAGGAACGCTTCCATGAGGTAAAAACTTTCCGGGCCGGAATGACGAATACCAGGGATCAAACGGCGACCCCGGCCACATCCGGTCGCAATTCGATCCATGGTCTCGCCAAGTCTTGCGACCATCTGCACCATGGCCTGCGGGCCAAATGTGTTGATGCAGATTTTCCTGCGGGCAGGAAACGGCTACTCCCCAAAGTTCGGACGCCATCTTACCAGAAGGCCGGTCCTTTGTGCGTAGGAGTGTGTGTTACGTCACGCTGGCCGGCAGATGGCGGGAATCATTGCCGCGCCCGGCACTCCTACCGAAAGTAGTGTGTATGCAACTGCAAGTTGCATGTGCGTCATGGAAACATCCTCCGCTTGCAGCGCCGAGGATTTCAGGAGGACGAGATGAATACAAAAGCAAAAGAGAACAGCACCGCCGCCGACAGCGGCACCACCATGCCGGAAGCGCAGGTATCGACCGACAAGCGGCACGACGACCGCGCCGGCCTGCGCGAAACGAAGGAGAACGCGGCTTCCTCGCCGCGCCTGCCGCACGAGCGCGACGAATCCTTCGACAGCCAGGACGACAAGCCGCGCAAGGTGATCGAGCGCGCGCATGACGATATTGCGGAAGGCCAGGTCGATACCGACCGGCGCGGCATGGCCGGCGTGGAGGAAGTGCGGCGCGACGACGCCAATGCGACGCAGAAGGAAATTCCGGACTCGTCGCGCAATCCGCCGAGCACGCCACGCCGTTAGGAGCGGCTACCAGCGCAACAGGCGCGGCCCCAACAACGCGCCGGCCGCCACCGGCAGCAGGATGCCGAGCGGATACCAGCTGGCCCAGAACGGTACCGCCATTTCGCGGCACGATAGCGCATAGATGGTGGCGGCCAGCGCACCTGCCAGCAGGCCGCTGGCGGCGCCTGCCAGACGCGGACGCGTCGGCGTCAGACCCTGCATGGCCCAGATCGTCGCAGCCAGGGTCGGGATCGAGAGCAGGGCGATGTTGAACAGGCAGCCGGCCCAGCTGTGGCCGAGCACCAGGTCCGCGCGCGCCGCTTGCGGCGCATCCATCAGAATCGCCAATGCCGCCAGCCATACGAAGGCGAGCGGCAGCACCGGCAGCCAGCCGGCTTTCCCCGTTTTCATGCCCGGATGCCCGAGCCGCAGCACCAGCGGCAGCGCACTCAGTGCCAGTGCGGCCGGGAACGCTAGCTTGCCCCAGAACACCGGTGTTGCCGCCATCGCGGCGAAGTCGTTGCGGATGCCGAGCACTGCCGCCATCAGCAGCAGTGCGCCGACGGCGCCGAGTAGCAGCGCCAGGCCGAAGCGGCGCGCGGTCTGCCGCGGCGCGGGCGGTGCCGCATGCGAGGCGAGCATGGCGATCAAGTCGTCTGTCTTCATGTCGTTTCCTGAATTCTTGCCGCGAGCGCCTTAAGCCCGCGGTGAATGCCGACCTTGACCGCCGCTTCCGACAGGCCGGTCAGGGCCGCCGTTTCCTGGATCGACATTCCCTGCAGCTTGACGTGCAGGATCGGCAGGCGCTGTTTTTCCGGCAGCAGCGCGAGCAGCTTGCCGATGTCGAGCCGCGCTTCGGTCTGCTGTGCGTCGGAGGCGGCAAACATGTCGTGTTCATCGTCGAGCGGTTCGTTGAGCGCATCGTGACGCGCATGCGCGCGCAGGAAGTCGGTCAGCTTGTAGCGCGCGATCGCATGCACCCACGCCGTCAATGGCTGCTCGGGGCGATAGGTGTGGCGGCTGTTGTGAATCGCCAGCAGCGTTTCCTGCACGATGTCTTCGACGTCGGCCTGTGCATGCAGCAGGCGCCGGCGCACGAAGGCGCGCAGGTGTCCGCTCAACTCATCGAGGAAGGCGCGGTAGGCGGCGCCGTCGCCCTGCAGCGCCGCCAGCAGCGCGGCGCGCAGCCGGCTTTCAGTCGCCTGCAGTTGTGGCGTGCTGGTCATGGGTCGATGCCGTATCGCCTATTCCGTCAGGCGGATGTCCGGCGAGGCGGAAGAGCGCGTGCCCGGTAGCGGCTGGTTGCTGCAGCCGTGATAGACGAAGGCGACCGAGGTCTTGACCACCGGCGAGGTGTTGACGCCGGCGGCATGAAACAGGTGGCTGTGGAAGAACACCACGTCGCCGCGCTCCAACTCCATCGCTTGCCCCTGCGCGAACAGCGCCTGGTTGGCCGGATGGTCGGGGCGCAGGAACAGCAGGTCGTCGAGCTGTTCGCGCGGCACCTGCAAACGGTGCGAACCCGGAATGAAGCGCAGGCCGCCGTTGGACGCGGTCTCGCTGCCGAGTGCGAGCCAGACGCAGATCAGGTCGGGTTGCGTGAACGACCAGTAGCGAATGTCGCGATGCCAGCCGGTCGCCGTGCCATAGCGCGGATGCTTGGTCATCACGCAGTTGTGATGCGCGAGCGTCAGGCACACGGGTTCGCCGATCAGTTGCTGCACCTTGTCGACGATGCGCGGGTCTTCGGCCCAGGCGCGGAATATGGGATCGCGGTCGTAGGCGCCGCGCAGGCGGCGCACGGTGCGGCCACCTTCGGCTTCCAGCGACGACGGTGCGCCGGCGTAGCCGAGTTCGGCTTCGTATTCGAGCGGTTGCGCGGCTTCTCGCAACTGGCGCGCGGCGATTTGCAGCATGCGTTCGCAGGCGGCCGGTTCCAGCATGTTGCGGAAGACCAGGAAGCCGTCGCGCTCGAACTGCGCGATCTGCTCTGGCAGGAGGGCGGATGCGGTGGCGGAGGTGGTGCTCATGGCGATGGCTGCACGATCGGCAAAGCAACAGTGTACGCCGATCGTCTGCTTCTGTCCGTTGCCGTCAGGCGATGGTTTCCTCGCGTGCGGCGTGGCCGGCCGCGAAGTCGTCTGTGCGGCAGGTTGAGACACCGCGATGCGGTTGCGGCCCTTTTCCTTGGCCTGGTAGAGCGCATGGTCGGCACGCGAGAAGAACTCGGATGACGATTCGGCATGCATGTATTCGGCAATGCCGATACTGGCCGTCACCAGCGCATCGCTGCCCTGCAATGCGAAGTCGTGCGCGGCGATGGTCGTGCGCAGTTTTTCGGCGATCGCGACCGCTTGCTGGAGCGGGCAGTCCTTGAGCAGGATCAGGAATTCCTCGCCGCCCCAGCGCGCCACGATATCGTTCTCGCGCACTGCGCTGCGCGCGATGCGGGCGATCTGTTGCAGGATGCGGTCGCCGGTGAGGTGGCCGTGGTCGTCGTTGACGGTCTTGAAATGATCGATGTCGAGCAGCATGGCGCTCAGCGGCATGCGCCGCCGTTCGCTGTCGAGAATGGCCTGCTGGAACACCATCTCGAAAGCGAGCCGGTTCAGCAGGCCGGTCAGCTTGTCGGTGCCGGCCACCGCTTCCATCTGCCGGTGCGAACGCCGCACCACGATCTGCACCAGGCCGAGGATCAGCAGCGTGACGACAGCGCTGATGGCGATGTTGACGGCGAGCACGCGCTGCACCGGCAGGACGTCGTCGGTGATGTCCTGCTCGACCAGCAGGTACCAGTCGAGTTCGGGAATGAAGCGCGAACTCATCAGCACGGTGGCATGGCCGCGCTTGTATTCGAGCTGCACCGGCGTCGGGTTGCCGTTGAGGATCTGGTCGGCGATGCCGTCCAGTCCCGGCAACTGGCGGATCGAGCCGCGCACGTCCTGCAGTGCCTTGCCGGCCAGCTTGATGACGCCGGCGCGGTCGGTGAAGTAGATGGTGCGATGGAAGCGTGTCTGGTACTGGTCGAGCATGCTGCTGACCGTGTCCAGCGTCAGGCCGACGCCGGTGGCGCCGATGAAGTTGCCCTTGTAATCAAGCACGCGATGGTTGATGAAGACGGTCACCGCATCGCGGTTGGCCATGTCGATATCGACGTTGGTTTCATAGTCGGCCTGCATGTCGCGCACGCGGTAGTACCAGACGTCGCGCGGTTCCTTTTCGCTGACGGTCTTCAGCAGGCCGTTGCCATAGTAGTAGTGCTGCGTGCGGTCAGAGACGAGGAAGCTGCTGATGGTGCCGTACTTTTCCTTGACCTCCTTCAGGTAGCGCGCGATGCGGTCGGCATCGGTTTCGCCGGACAGCACCCAGTCGCGCACGAAGGTATCGCTCGCCATCAGCGAGGAGATGAAGACCGGGCGCAGGATGTCCTTCTGGATTTCGGAATAGATGTTGTCGCTGGTCAGCGGCAGTGTCTGCTCGGCCACGTTCTGCCGGATCGCGTCGCGCGAGACGACGTAGCTGGTGATGCTGGTGGCGAGAAAGCCGGCGACCAGCAGCAGGCTGATCCAGGTGAGCAGTCGGTAACGTTCCGGAAGAAGGCGCATGGAAATCGTGGAAGCTGGCGGGAGCGCCCATAGCGGCATTATAGGGATGGCCGACTTGCCGCAGGGGAAATTTTGTGACCCTTGTCGCGGCGCCGAGACGCTATTCCGTCAGGCCGTCCGGCACGTAATCGTGGCCGGCCGCATTCCATGCCTTCACATGCCATTTCCAGTGGATGCGGCCGGTCAGGTTGCCGTTGTCGTCGAGTCCTTCGACCGGGCCGTGGAATACCGCGAACATCACGCCGCCGTGCGGACTGACCGGCTGGTGCACGGCGCCTTCTTCCTCGTACAGATAGCTGCCGGCGTCGAAGCGCGTGTCCGGATCGTCCTTGTAATAGAAGCCGCCTTCGAGCATGTAGCCCTCGACCGCGCCGACGTGGCGGTGGATCGGCGCCTCGGCACCGGCCGCAAAGCGGATCAGCAGCGTGAAATGGCCGGTCGCGGCATTCGCATGCAGCAGCTTGAAATGCGCGCCCGGCATCGCCCACGGCACCCAGTCCATGGTGTCGGGGCGGCAGGTGAACAGGGTTTCCGGAGTAGGCAGGACGGACATGATGGAGGGCGGTCGGATGTGATGCGGAGCGGACGGTGCGGTGGTGCGCGGGATTCTCGCGAAGGGTTTCGTATAATCGGTCATTCTATAACGCCCCTCCCGCCGCCGCGCCATCCGGGCGTGTCGCCCGCGGAACGGGATGCAGAACAGAAAGGCGCACGATGCACACCACCAAACTTCCTTCCGGCGAAATCCTTCCCGTGCTCGGCCAGGGCACCTGGTACATGGGCGACCACGCCAACCGTCGCGCGTCCGAGATCGCGACCCTGCGCGAAGGGCTGGACCTGGGCCTGAACCTGATCGATACCGCCGAGATGTACGGCGACGGCGCTGCCGAAGAACTGGTCGGCGAGGCGATCACCGGCCGTCGTGAAGAAGTCTTCCTGGTCAGCAAGGTCCTGCCGAGCAACGCCTCGCGCAACGGCACCATCGCTGCCTGCGAGCGCAGCTTGCGCCGCCTCGGCACCGACCGCATCGATCTCTACCTGCTGCACTGGCGCGGCCGCACGCCGTTCGCCGAAACCATCGAAGCCTTCGAGCGGTTGCAGGATGCCGGCAAGATCCGCCACTGGGGCGTCAGCAACATGGACGTGCGCGACATGCAGGAGATCGACCGCGCCGCCGGCGGCCACGCGGTCGCCACCAACCAGGTGCTCTACAACCTGACGCGGCGCGGCATCGAATGGGACCTGCTGCCGCAGGCGCAGAAGCGCGGCCTGCCGCTGATGGCGTATTCGCCGATCGAGCAGGGCCGTCTCGCCCACTATCCTGAAGTGCAGGACATCGCCGACCGCCACGGCGTGACGCCGGCGCAGGTGGCGCTGGCCTGGGTGCTGCGCCAGCAGGGCGTGATCGCGATTCCGAAGGCGTCGAAGGTCGAGCACGTGCGGCTGAATCGCGCGGCACTCGATCTGAAGCTGACGGCGGAGGATTTGGGGGAACTGGACGGGGCGTTTCCGCCGCCGGAGGGGCCGGAGCCGTTGGAGATGATTTGAGGCGAGGTCGCCTTGGCGTTTCACCGGGTTTGGTCTTGGTGGTTGTTGGTGATGGTTGAGGCTTCGTCTGGATTCCCGCCTGCGCGGGAATGACAAGTACAAGTGTTGAATTACCGCAGATTGATTTGGCAAATTCCCAAAGCA
>PJUE01000859.1_pt1 | contig 13206 bp, 10 predicted proteins | sample 1512171 | NCBI WGS metagenome assembly PJUE01 (sample SAMN08177674, study PRJNA422409) | Feces metagenome, whole genome shotgun sequencing project. | isolation source: Chicken feces (3) enriched on wood chips: alkali lignin treatment | host: Gallus gallus | place: USA: Madison | collected 2015-01-15
AATCAGGGACTTCATGACCGTCACCATCGACGACATCCGCGCGGCGCAAAAACGCATCGCCGGCCAGGTCGACCGCACGCCCGTCCGCTATTCCCGCCGCCTGTCGCAACTGACCGGCGCCGAAATCTGGATCAAGTTCGACAATCTGCACTTCACCGGCAGCTTCAAGGAGCGCGGTGCCCTGAACCGGCTGCTGCAGCTGACGCCGGACGAGAAGAAGCGCGGCGTCGTCGCCGCCTCGGCGGGCAACCACGCCCAGGCCCTGGCCTATCACGGCGGCCGTCTGGGCGTGCCCGTGACCATCGTCATGCCCGAGGGCACCCCCTTCGTGAAGGTGGACGGCACCCGGGCCCACGGCGCCAATGTCGTCATCCACGGCCTCGACTTCTCGGGCTCGACTGAGGAGGCCAGGCGGCTTCAGGCCGAGCACGGCTATGTCTTCGTCTCGGCCTTCGACGACGAGGGTATCGTCGCGGGGCAGGGGGTCTGCGGCCTGGAGTTTCTGGAGGACGCGCCGGACCTCGACGCCCTGATCATCCCCATCGGCGGCGGCGGACTGATCGCCGGCAGCGCCGTCGCCGCCAAGGCGGTCAAGCCGGACATCAAGGTCTTCGGCGTCGAGGCGGCGCGCTATCCCTCCTTCACCGCGCGCCGTCGTGGCGAACCGGCTCAATGCAGCGGCCAGACCATCGCCGAGGGCATCGCCATCAAGGCCGTGGGGGAAATCCCCTTCGCTCTTGCTGATGCGCTGATCGACGAGGTCTTCGTCTGCGAGGAAGCCGACTTCGAAAAGGGGGTGGCCCTGCTGGCGACGCTGGAGAAGACGGTGGCCGAGGGCGCAGGGGCCGGCGGTCTGGCCGCCATCCTGGCCAATCCCGAGCGTTTCAAGGGCATGAAGATCGGCGTCGAGCTGACCGGCGGCAACATCGACGCCCGGATGCTGGCGGTGGTGCTGAACCGCGAAATGGTGCGCGAAAAGCGGTTGATCGTCTATCGCATCCTGGGCGACGACCGCCCCGGCATGCTGTCGGCCATGGCCGCCGTGATCGGCGGGCTGGGCGGCAACATCATCGACGTGGTGCATAACCGGCTGGCGCTGGACGTGCCCGCCAAGGGGGCCGAGTTCGACATCATGGTCGAGACCCGCGACTCCCGTCATGCCGAGGAAATCGGCGCCGCCTTGAAGGACCAGGGTTATGAACTTCGCATGGGCTAAGCGCCCCCTCGGCGCCGTCCTGGCCGCGTCCGCCCTTCTGGCCCTGGCCGCCTGCGGCCGCCCGGCCGCCGCGCCTGAAGACCTGGCGAAGAACGCCGCCGAATCCGCCGCCTTCATGAAGCAGAACGCGACGGAGGAAGGGGTCCAGACCCTGCCTTCCGGCCTGCAGTACAAGGTCGTGGCTTCTGGCCCGGCGGGCGGCGTCCAGCCTGATCGCAACGATCTGGTCAAAGTCGACTATGAAGGCACGCTGACCGACGGCACGGTGTTCGACAGCTCGTTCAAGCGGGGCGCGCCCGCCGTCTTCTCGCCCGAGGGCGTGGTGCCCGGCTGGACCGAGGCCCTGCAGATGATGAAGCCCGGCGACGAGTGGATTCTCTTCCTGCCGCCGGAACTGGGCTATGGCGAGCAGGGCGGCCCGCCGATGATCCCCGGCAACGCCGTGCTGGTGTTCCGGTTGAAGCTGCTGGATGTGGCCCCGGTGCCCGGCGGCGGCCGCGGCGTGGGCTCAGCGATGGGCTAATCTTCCTTCTCCCTCAAGGGGAGAAGGACCATTCCTGTTTGACCTCTTCGTCCGTTTCCTGCGCCAGCCGCCCGGCGCGTTCGGCCTCGAACCTCTCCGGCGATAGCTGCGACAGCGCCCAGACCGCCGCGCCGCGCACTACGGGCGCCGGATCGTCCAGCAGCCGCTCGATCGTCTCGACCAAGGCCGCCTCGTCCGAGTTCCCCGCCGCATAGAGCACGTTGCGAATGAACCGATCGCGGCCGATCCGCTTGATCGGGCTCTTGGTGAACAGGGCGCGGAAGGCGGGGTCGTCCAGCGCCAGCAGGTCCGCCAGCGGCGGCGACTTCAGCGCGTCGCGCGCGTGCAGCCGCGCCTCCGACGCGCCCTGCGCGAACTTGTTCCAGGGGCAGGCGGCCAGACAGTCGTCGCAGCCGTAGATGCGGTTGCCCGTCGCGGCGCGGAACTCGCGCGGCCAGGCGCCCGCGTATTCGATGGTCAGATAGGACAGGCACCGCCGGGCGTCGATCTGGAACGGCGCCGGAAAGGCCTGCGTCGGACAGGCGTCGAGACAGGCGGTGCAGCGGCCGCAGTGCTCGACCTCGGCCTCGTCCGGCTCGATCTCGGCGGCGGTCAGGATCACGCCCAGGAACAGCCAGTTGCCGTGGGTGCGGCTCAGGAGGTTGGTGTGCTTGCCCTGCCAGCCCAGGCCCGCCCGCTGGGCCAGCGGCTTCTCCATCAGGGGGGCGGTGTCGACGAAGACCTTGACCTCCTGGCCCAGCCGCGCGGCGATCTGACCGGCCAGGATCTTCAGCCGCCCCTTGATGACCTCATGATAGTCGTCGCCGCGCGCATAGACGGAGATATAGCCCGCCGAGGCGTCCTCCAGTTCGGGCCGGGGGTCTTCGTCGGGGCCGTAGTTCATGCCCAGGACGATGGCGGTCCGGGCGCCGTCCCACATGGCGGTGGGGTGGGCGCGGCGCTCCAGCGTCGTCTCCATCCAGCCCATGTCGCCGTGGCGGCCCGCATCGACGAAATGGGCCAGCTTCTCTCCTGCGCTCCAGGGATCGCTGGCCGAGGCGAAGCGGCACACGCCGAAGCCCAGGTCGGCGGCGCGTTGTCGGATGAAGATGCGGGGATCGGCCGCCATGAGGGCGCTTTAGCCCCCGTTGACCTCAGAAGTCGAGGTCGGCGTACCAGGGCGCGGGCTGCACGCCGGGGAAGCGATCGCCGAGAAGGGGGCGGAAACAGGGGCGCGACTTCAGCTTGGAATACCACAGCTTCAGCGACGGCCAGGACGCCCAGGCGACCTCGCCGAAATAGTCGAGCACGGACAGATGGCCCGCCGCGATCAGATCGGCTTGGCTGAGACGACGTCCGGCCAACCATTCACGCCCGGCCGCCAGAGGCTCCAGCGTCGACAGATGGCTTTTGAGCGCCTCGCGGCCTTCCCGCAGCATCCGGGCGTCGGGCGACCCCAGCCGCAGCAGGGGCTTCTCCATCCGCTCATGCAGCAGGACGGCGTCGACCTCATCGGTGAAACGGCGGCTGAACCAGGTCGCCAGACGGCGCGCCTCGGCGCGCTCGGCCGGGTCGGACGGCAGCAGGAAGTCGCCCTTGGTGCGGTCCTCCAGCCAGCCCAGGATGGCGTCCAGCTCGCACAGGACCAGCGGACGGTTCTTCTCCGTCACGGTCAGCACCGGCGGCATTCCCGACGGATTCATCTCGAACAGGGGGCAGTCGTCCTCCCATGGGCGGACGGCTTCTTCGCTATAGGCCGTCTTGGCCTCGCCCAGCGCCAGCCGCGCCGTGCGCGACGCGGGATGATAGGCGAAATGATAGAGGACGGCGGGCGTGGACATCGTCCGCCCTCATGCGCCCGCGCGCGTTAAGGCTCCGTTTACCGCGCGCGATTGTCGCAGGTTCAGGACCAGGGACCCATACGCGACGAGGGCGCGTCCGGCGCGACCGGATCCGGCGCCGTCGGACGGGCGGGGGCGAAGGCGCCGCCGTGCGGTTCGGCGGCCCCGCGCGGATCGGCGTGGATCAGGATGTCGGCGTGGGGAAAGGCCTTCAGCACCCGCTTCTCGGCGTCCAGGAGGATGTCGTGCGCGGCCTTGAGGCTGAGCTCGGGGTCCAGGTCGACGTGCATCTGCACCATCAGGGCCTGGCCGGCCATGCGGGTGCGCAACTGGTGGACGTTGGCGATGCGGGCGTCCTCGGTCACGGCGGCGACGATGGCGGCGCGATCCTCGTCCGAGGCGGCCTGATCCAGTAGATGGCCGGCGGCGTCCTTCAGCAGGCTGACCGCGCCCCAGGCCAGCCAGACGGCGACCACCAGACCGGCCGCCGCGTCCAGTCCCGGCGCCTTGAGGAAGGCGCCCGAGATCACTCCGATCAGCACCACCACATTGGCGGCCAGGTCGGCGGCGTAGTGGGCGCGGTCGCCCGCCACGGCCAGGGAGCCGGTCTTCTTCATCGCCTGGGTCTGCATCCACACCAGGCCCGCCGTGACGGCGATGGACAGGACGACCACCCCGACGGCCCAGCCGCCGGCGGTCACCGGGCGCGGATCGAAGATGCGCTGGGTCGCTTCCCAGCCGATGAAAACGCCGGAGGCCAGCACCATGCCCGACTGCACCAGCGAGGCCAGGCCTTCGGCCTTGCCGTGGCCGTAGCGATGCTCGTCGTCGGGCGGAGCGGCGGCCCAGCGCACGGCGAAGAAGGTCGCCAGCGACGCCACCAGGTCCAGGGCCGAATCCGCCAGGCTGGCCAGGATGGAGACCGAGCCGGACGCCCCCAGGGCGAAGGCCTTCATAATGATCAGCAGGACCGCCGTCGCCACCGACAAAGTGGTGATCCGGCGGGTGGTCTCATGGGCGGCGTCGAGAGGAGAGGCGGACATTTCCTCGCCCTTGTCGCCCAAAACAGCGCCTGCGCCAATGGCGGCGGCGGAGGCGGGGCGCTAAGGAGAGGCGGACGGGAGACCGCAGGCTGCGGCGCGCCCGACAAAGAGACCGAGCGGAGCATTCATGGCGGACTGGCTGACGGCGATCCTTCTGGGTCTGGTTGAGGGATTGACCGAGTTCATTCCGGTGTCCTCCACCGGTCACCTGCTGCTGCTGGGGCATTTCCTCGGTTTTGAAAGCACCGGCAAGACGTTCGAGATCGTCATCCAGCTGGGCGCTCTGCTGGCCATCATCAGCGTCTATTTCAAGCGGCTGTGGACGCTGGCGACGCGCTGGCCCTTCGACGCGGAGGCGCGGCGCTTCCTGATCGGCCTGCTGGTCGCCTTCCTTCCCGCCGTGGTGATCGGCTTCCTGGCCTATGGCTTCATCAAGACGGTGCTGTTCGAGACGCCGCTGGTGATCTGCATCGCCCTGATCGTCGGCGGGGTGCTGCTGCTGTGGCTGGACCGGATGAACAAGATTCCGACCTATCTGGATGCGGACCGTTATCCGTTCCGGGTCTATTTCCTGATCGGCCTGTTCCAGTGCCTGGCCATGATTCCCGGCGTCTCGCGTTCGGGCGCCACCATCGCCGGCGGCCTGCTGCTGGGCACGGACAAGCGGTCGGCCGCCGAGTTCAGCTTCTTCCTGGCCCTGCCGACCATGGGGGCGGCGGTGGCCTACGACCTGTTCAAGAACCGCAACGTGCTGGACTTCAGCGACGTCGGCCTGATCGCCATCGGCTTCATCGCCGCCTTCATCTCGGCCCTGGCCGTAGTGCGCTTCCTGCTCGACTTCGTGTCCAAGCGCGGCTTCGGCCCCTTCGCCTGGTGGCGGATCGTGGTCGGCGTCGTCGGCATCATCGGCCTGGGCGTGACGGGCGCGCTGTAACGCATTTCCTCCCCACGCAGTGGGGAGGGGGACCACGAAGTGGTGGAGGGGCTATGGCGGCGGAACCAAGCCGCCCCTCCGTCTCGTCGCTTTCAGCGCCGATCCACCTCCCCATTGCATGGGGAGGAAAATCAGGCGGCGGGGCTCTCGGCGTACTGGCCGCCGTTGCGGTAGCGCCACAGATAGGCCGGCGCGATGGCTTCCAGGCCTGAGGGCTCGACTCCCAGATCGGCCAGGCCCTTGGCGCCAGGCGTCACGACATTGTCCGTCTCCAGCAGCACGACCTGATCCCTGGTCAGGGCCGGACGCAGGCCGATCATGGCCGGAATCTGGGCCAGGGAGCCGATCAGACGCGCGACCGGGAAGGGCAGGGGCAGCAGGATGTTGCGGCGGTTGGTCTCGCGCAGGATGAACTTCAGGATGTCCTCGAAGGTCCAGACCGACGGGCCGCCCAGCTCATAGGTCTCGCCTTGGGCCTCGGAGGCGACGGTCGCGCGGGCGATCGCCTCGGCGGCGTCGGCGACATAGACCGGCTGGAACTTCGTCTGGCCGCCGCCGATCAGCGGCAGAACCGGCGACCAGGTCGCCATGGCGGCGAAGCGGTTCAGGAACTGGTCGCCCGAGCCGAAGACGATCGACGGGCGCACGACCACGGCGCCGGGGAAGGCGGCGCGCACGGCGGCCTCGGCCTCGCCCTTGGTGCGGGCGTAGTCGGCCTTGCCGTCGGCGTCGGCGCCCAGGGCCGAGATGTGGGTCAGACGCTTGGCGCCCGCCGCCCTGGCCGCCTCGGCGACATTGGCCGCGCCCTCGACGTGCAGGGTCTGGAACTTGCGGCCGCCGGTCTCGAACAGGATGCCGACCAGGTTGATCACGGCGTCGGCGCCGCGCACGGCCTCGGCCACCGCAGCCTTGTCGGTGATGTCGCAGCGCACGACCTGAACCTGGCCGACGTCGCCGGCCATGTGCAGCATGGGCGCGCTCTTGGCGTTGCGCGCGGCGACGCGCACGCGCCAGCCGCGACGGGCCAGGGCGCGCACCACCTGGGTTCCGATAAAGCCCGAGCCTCCGAACACGGTGACCAGACCGGGGGCGAAATCAGCCATCTCAGACGCTCCAACGCCAAGCCCCGGCCGCAACCGACGGCCGGAGACGAAATCCTATGCGCGGGGCTTAACCGAAGCGGCCCCCGCCCGCAACGAGAAGGGGCGGGATTCCGTCTGATCCGTCCGCCTCTCAGTCGGCCTGATGCACGATCCGCCCGTCGACCACCGTCAGCACGGCCCGGCCCTTGGGAATGTCGGCGGCGGGGACGGTCATCAGGTCGATGTCGAAGGCGGTGAAGTCGCCACGCTTGCCCACCTCGATCGTGCCCAGCTCATTCTCGCGGAAGCTGGCGTAGGCGGGCCACAGGGTGAACATCTTCAGCGCCGTCGCCCGGTCCACCGCCTCGTCCGGTCGCCAGTCCGGCCCCTGGAAGCCGCTCAGGTCGCGTCGCGCCACGGCGGCGTAGAACTCGATCAGCGGGTCGCCGCGCTCGACCGGCGCGTCCGAGCCGCCGACCACGATCACCCCGCGATCCACCAGCGTATGCCAGGCGTAGGCGCCGTCCAGCCGGGCGTCGCCCAGACGGTCGGCGGCGAAATGCAGGTCGCCGATGGCGTGGCTGGGCTGCATCGAGGCGATGATCGGCAGTTCGTCGAAGTAGTGATAGTCGCCGGGCCGGACGATCTGGGCGTGCTCGATGCGCCAGCGCGGATCGGCCAGCTTCCACTCGGACCTGGGCACGGAACGCAGCGCCTCTTCATACCAGGCGGCGACGTCGTGGTTGCCTTGGTCGCCGATGGCGTGGGTGGCGATCTGGACGCCGGTGCGCAGCGCCTCCTGATACAGGGGCATGACCTCTTCGCGCGAGGCCAGCATCAGGCCGGACGTCTCGGGCCGGTCTGAATAGGGCTCGAACAGCTTGGCCCCGCGCGAGCCGAGGGCGCCGTCGGCGTAGAATTTGATCGCCCGGGTGATGATCCGCCCGTCGCCCGCGTCGCGCGGCCCGCCCGCCATCAGGGCGCGCGCGTCGCCCATGTCGATGCTGTTGTAGACCCGCAAGGGCGCCTCGCCCGCCTCGGCCATCGCCTCCAGCAGGGGCACGTCCTTCCACGGCGCGCTCATGAAATGGACGCCGGTCCAGCCATAGCGGGCGTAGACGCCGAACCCGGCGCGATAGGCCTCGCGCGTCGCCGCCGCATCCGCCTCGGGGGCCAGGCCTTCGAGCAGGGCCATGGCCCCGTCGACCAGCAGGCCGGTCGGCCGTCCGTCCGCGTCCTTGAGAATCTCCCCGCCCGAGGGGGTCGGCGTCGTCGCATCGATCCCGGCCGCCGTCAGGGCGGCGCTGGACGCCGCCCGCGCATGGCCGTCGGCTCGGCTCAGCACCACCACCCGCCCCGGCGCGGCGGCGTCCAGATCGGCGGCGGTCAGGAAGCGCTTCTCGGGCCAGTGAGTCTCGATCCAGCCGCGCCCGACGATGACGCCCTCGGGGTGGGCCTCGGCCCAGGCGCTGAGCCTCGCCATGGCTTCGGCGACCGAGGCCGAGCCTTCCAGGTTCAGCGTCATCTCGCGCCAGCCGATGCCGTCCAGATGGGCGTGGCCGTCGGTGAAGCCGGGGAACAGCGTCGCCCCCTTCAGGTCCACGACCTCCAGCCCCTCGGCCGACGGCGCCGCGCCCGCCGCGCCGACATAGGCGATGCGTCCGTCGCGCACGACCACGACCTCGGCGGTCGGCCGGGCCTCGACGCCGGTATGGATGGTCCCGCCCCGGATCAACAGGTTCTGGGCATAGGCCGCAGGCGCCGCCGCCAGCATCAGCGCGGCCGCCAGCGGCAGGGTCGTCTTCAGGGTTCGGATCATCAGCGCCTCCAGTCGCGGCGCAGGGGAGCCTCAGCCGGGCCCGGCGTCAAGCTTGCTCCTCTCCCTCCGTCATCCTCCGACAAGCCGCGAAGCGGCGCTGATCGGAGGATGACGAAAGCGGGAGGCCTCTTACGGCCGCCCCACCACCTGATCGACGGAGTTCGAGGTGACCGGGTGATACAACGGTCGCGCCTCGGCGTAGATGCGCGTGGCGATGGGGCGGCCCCAGTCGCCTTCGGCCCACAGGGTCTGGAACAGCGGCAGGACGAATTTGCGTCGGCCCTGGCTGGTCAGGAAGCGCTCTGCCGTGGCCACCGCGGGCTCGTAGCGGTTGGCCAGGGCCGCCTGCAGCCAGGCGAAGGTCAGTTCGGCGTTGCCTTCGCTGTCCAGCTTCAACGTGCTTTCCAGATCGGCCAGCTGCGCCGGGGTCAGCCAGTCGGCGCCCGCCGCCAGGCCTTGCGGCCGCCACGACAGGAAGCGCAGGCGCTGCTGGGTGTTCCAGTCCTTCCACGGCGCGGCCGAGGCCGGGCCCTTGGCGACGTAGAAGGCCTCGGCGGCCGCATCCACGGCTTCGAAGGCGTGCGACACCGGCGCCTGGGCGTTGGACGGCAGGCCCGGCTGATAGATCCAGTTCTCCAGCTGCAGCTCCGCCTCCAGCGCCGCGTCGCCCTTGACCAGATTCTCGCGGATGTCCTTCAGGAAGCCGACGTCGGTCATCGGCTGGAAGGCGTGGCGGTCGAAATAGCCGCGCAGCCAGGCGTCGAATGTCTCGCGCCCGACGATGCGCTCGATGGTGCGCAGGAAGGCGGCGCCCTTGTCGTAGGGAATGCCCGACAGGCCGTCGTCGGGGTCGCGTCCGGTCAGATCCAGGTGCAGGCGGGTGTCGCCCGGATCGGTGACGGCGATCTCGGCGACCAGATCGTTCCAGGCCAGGGCCTGTTCCTGAAGCGCGCGCTCGCGGCCGTAGAGCGCCTCCATGATGCGGTTCTCGAAATAGGTGGTCGTGCCCTCGTTCAGCCAGATGTCGGCCCAGGTGGCGTTGGTCACCAGATTGCCGGACCAGGAGTGGGCCAGTTCGTGCGCCACCAGCGACACCAGCGACCGGTCCCCGGCGATGATGGTGGGCGTGGCGAAGGTCAGGCGCGGGTTTTCCATCCCGCCGAAGGGGAAGCTGGGCGGCAGCACCAGCAGATCATAGCGGCCCCAGCGATAGGGGCCGTACAGCGCCTCGGCCGCATCGACCATCTGGGCGGTCGGCTCCAGCTCCCATTGGGCGGCCTGCAACCGGCTCGGCTCGGTCCACACCCCGGTGCGTTCGTCGAAGGGGGCGAAGGCGAGGTCGCCCGCGCCGATGGCGATCAGATAGGGCGGGATGGGTTGATCCAGCTTGAAGCGCCAGGCCTTGGTTTCGGCCCCGGCCGCCTCGCCCTGCGGGGTCAGCTGCTCGGCTGACATGACCACGGTCAGATCGGCGGGGGCGGTGATGCGGGCGCTGTAGGTCTGACGGATGCCGGGGCTGTCCTGGGTCGGGATCCAGGTGCGGGTCAGGATCGCCTGGCCCTGGCTGAACAGATAGGGCTTCTGGCCGCCCGCCGTCTGCTGCGGGCTCAGCCATTGCAGGGCCGAGGCGTCGGGGCGGGTGGCGTAGGCGACGACGATCTTCTGCGTCTCGTCGCTGCGGAAGGCCGGGAGGCGCACGCTCAAGGGCTGGCCCTTGATCGGGTCGGCGGCGCCCAGGCTCCAGTCCAGCGGGCGGCCTTCAGCGTCGGTCACGCTCTTGATGTCCAGCATCTTGGCGTCCAGCACCACCTCGGTCGCGCCGGGGCGTCCGGTCACGTCCAGCGTCGCCGTGCCCGTCAGGATCTTGGCCGCGAAGTCGGCGGCCAAGTCCAGATCGACGTGCGTCACCCTCGCCTCGGCCGGTCGGGCCCAGGAGTGCGGGTCGTTGACGTAAGCCGTCGCCTGGGCCGACGCGGCAGGGACCAGGGGCGACATCGGCGTCGTGTCTCCGGTCGTGGCGCAGGCGCCCAGGGACGTGGCGAGGGCGGCGGCTATAGCGAGGGCGGAAACCCGCCCGACCAGCTTCAGGGTCATCGAACGCTCCGTATCAGATGCGCCCGAAAAGGCTCCCTTGCGCCCGAAAGATCAAGCCTTTGCTGCGGTCGGCGGCAGGTGATGGGCCTTGAACAGCCGCCCCTTCTCGGCCGCCAGAACCAGCGCCAACGCCGCGACGCCCAGCATGACGAAGCCCACGGTCATCGGCACGGTGGTGCCGTCGAACTGCTGGCCGATGGCGAAGCCCAGCAGGGCCCCGCCGATCGAGGAGATGAAGCCCTGGGCCGAGGAGGCCGTGCCCGCGATATGGCCCATCGGCTCCATGGCCATGGCGCCGAAATTGCCGGCGATGAAGCCGAAGCAGAACATCTTGCAGGCCTGCAGGGCCGCGAACACCCACAGGCTGTCGTGTCCGGTCCAGGCGATCAGGGCGTGCAGGGCGCTGAAGCCGATGAAGCCGAACAGGGCCGTGTGGGCGATCAGGCGCGAACCCAGCTTCTCGACCAGGCGCGCGTTGAGGACGGAAGCCACGGCGATGCCCGCCGCCACCAGGGCGAAGACGACCGGGAACAGGCCCGGCGCCTTGAACACGTCGAAGAAGATCTGCTGCGAGGAGTTGATGAAGCCGAACAGCGCCCCGCTGATAACGGTCATGGCCAGGGCGTAGCCCATGCCGATCCTGTTGCTCAGGGCGAAGCGGAAAGCCCCGGCGATGCGGACCATGTCGATCGGCATCCGGTCTTCGGGGTGCAAGGTCTCGGGCAGGCGCAGGCCCGCCCAGATCAGGAAGGCGCCGCCCGACAGGGCGAAGACGCCGAAGATCCACGGCCAGGGCGCGACCAGCATGATCGTCTGGCCAACGGCGGGCGCCAGGATGGGCACGCCCAGGAAGACCAGGAAGCTCAGCGACATGACCCGCGCCATCGTCCGCCCGGCATAGCGGTCGCGCACGATCGAGACGGCCAGCACCCGCGTCGCCGCCGCCCCGATCCCCATGCCGATCCGCGACAGGATCAGCATGTCGAAGGTGTGGGCGAAGGCGGCCAGCACGCTGAAGACGACATAGACGGCGATGCCCGTGAACAGCACGGGCCGGCGACCATAACGGTCCGACAGCGGGCCGTAGAACAGCTGCGCCACGCCGAAGCCCAGCAGATAGGCGGTGATGACCCACTGGCGGCTGTTCTCATTGGCCACGCCCAGATCCTCGCCGATGTAGGGCAGGGCCGGCAGCATGGCGTCGATCGCCAGGGCGTTCAGCGCCATCATCACGGCGATCAGGCAGACGAATTCGGCGAAGCCCGGCCCCTTGGGCGGAGCCTTGATCGCGGAGGAGGGGGAGCTGGTCATCGGCTCCAGATGCGGCCTGCGACAGGCTGACGCAACCCTGCAAAGGTGAAGATTTGCGCACCGCAACAATAAGTCAGGCGGCGGGCTGCGGATTCGGGGCTGTTCGTCCCTGTCACCCGCTCATCCGGGCCGAAGTCGGGACGAGCGGGCGGCGCCTTAGCCCTTCACCTTGATCCGCGCCGTCACCGACATGCCCGGCGCCAGCCGCTCGGCGCCCTCCTGGCCCGGATCGACGGCGATGCGGACGGGGATGCGCTGGGCCACCTTGGTGAAGTTGCCCGTGGCGTTGTCGGGGCGGATGACGCTGAACTCGGAGCCGGTCGCGGGCGAGATGCGCTCGACCTTGCCGGTCAGGACGCGTCCGCCCAGGGCGTCGACGGTGATCTCGACCGGCTGGCCGACGCGCACGTCGCGCATCTGCGTCTCCTTCATATTGGCCGTGACCCAGACCACATCGGGGACCAGCGCCATGAACTGGGCGCCGATCGCCGCCTGCTGGCCCTGACGCACCGTCACCTCGCCCAGGCGGCCGTCGCGCGGAGCCTCGATGCGGGTATTGTCCAGATCGATCTGCGCCAGGCGCACCTGGGCGCGGGCGTTCTCGACGGCGGCCTCCAGCGAGCCTCGATTGACTACGGCCGAGGTGACGCCGGTCTGGGCCACGTCCTCGGCGGCGCGGGCTTCGGCCAGTTGGGCCTCGGCGGCGCGCAGGGCGTTCTGGGCTGTGTCGACCTGGGCCTGGGCGACCCAGCCGCCCTCGAACAGAGTGCGCACCCGCGTGGCGTCGGCGCGGGCCTTGGCTGCGGCCGACTGTGCGGCGGCGATGGCGGCGCGCGTCTGGGCCACCGATCCGCGGGCCGAGGCCTGGCTCTGGGCCGAGTTGGCCAGCGCCGCCTCGGCCGAATGCAGCGAGGCCTGCGCCTGCTCCAGCCGCTGGCGATAGATCCGGTCGTCGATGGTCGCCAGCAGCTGACCCTGCTTCACCGTCTGGAAGTCCTGCACCTCGACCGAGGTCACATAGCCGCTGACCTGCGGACTGATGATCGTCACCTGGCCGCGCACATAGGCGTTGTCCGTGGTCTGCGGCCCGCCCGAGAAAGGCGGGAGGCGCCAAGCGTGCAGGATCAGGCTGATCCCCACCACGGCCATGGCGATCAGAGCCACGCTCCACATCACGCGGCGACCGCTGGACGGCGGCGGCGCGGCAGGGGGCGGCGCAGGAGGCGCGGCGGGAGCGGACGGCGGGGGGGCGCAGTCGGTCATGGTCTTGTCCGGTTCAATCGACGGCCGTCGCGACGGAGGCGGCGGCGTCGGAGGCTTGCGTCTGGGCCTGGCGTGCGGCG
>PJUE01000860.1_pt1 | contig 13192 bp, 10 predicted proteins | sample 1512171 | NCBI WGS metagenome assembly PJUE01 (sample SAMN08177674, study PRJNA422409) | Feces metagenome, whole genome shotgun sequencing project. | isolation source: Chicken feces (3) enriched on wood chips: alkali lignin treatment | host: Gallus gallus | place: USA: Madison | collected 2015-01-15
AGAACGCTGCCTCGATTGCTGGCCTGATGATCACCACCGAAGCCATGGTTGCCGAAGCTCCGAAGAAGGACGAGCCGGCCATGGGTGGCGCCGGTGGCATGGGCGGCATGGGTGGCATGGGCGGCATGGACTTCTAAGTCCCCGCGCTACCGATGCAATGAAGAACCCCGCCGAAAGGCGGGGTTTTTTTGTGGGTGCGGATCGCGCGATACGTGGACGAAACCGCGCGACGCATCCCACAGTAGATCCACGCCATGCGTGGATGAACCGCGCGCGGCCTCAACCGCGCAACGCGCGCCGATCCAACCAGACCTTGGCGATGAAAAACGTCGGCACACCGCCATACAGCAGCCCCTTCACCCAAGGCAGACCCGACTGGTAGGCAATCAACGCCCCCGCCGCCATCCCAACCATCCCGATGGCCACGGCTTTGCGCTGCCGCTGCAACTGCTGCATCTCCTCCTGCTGGCGTGCGGCAATCTCGGCACGCCGGTCGTCGGGCTGCATCACGGCGGTGGCAATGGCTTCAGCTTGCGAAGGGGTCATGCGACGGTCCAGAAAGACGAGTGTCTGGTTCTTATACTGCGCCGCCCGCCAAGGTCGCGTAAATCCCGCGCCGCCCGGATCCGGCGCCCAGTAGATCCACGCCATGCGTGGATGAAGCACTACCGGCTTGGAATCCGCCTCCCTCCAATTTATGATTAGCCGCCTAATCACATCGGTGGCCGCAATGCTGGAAGCAAAACACACCGCCCTCATCGACGAAGCCGCCCGTCGCGGCCACGCCAACCTGGCGCAGCTGCGCCTGTGCTTCCAGCTGCTTTCCCTCTCCACCGCCATCGACCGCGACTGCGCCTCACGTCTCGCACCGCATGGTCTCAGCGAAGGCCGCTTCATCGTGCTGTTCCTGCTGCATGGCGCCGGCGGCACACTGCCCCCGCACGAGCTGGCCGAACGCGCAGGCGTCACCCGCGCCACCATCAGTGGTCTGCTGGACGGGCTGCAGCGTGAGGATCTGCTGCAGCGCAGGCACGATGCCGAAGACGGCCGCCGCCTGCAGATCGTGCTGACCGCACGCGGCAAGCGCTTGGCCGAGGAACTGTTCAACCAGCACACGCAGTGGATCGGTGGACTGTTCAATGGCCTGGATGCCAGTGAGCAGGCGCAGCTCTCGAAGCTGCTGACCAAGGTCTGGCAGCACACCGACAGCGGCCAAGACGCGACGCCGTGAGTCAGGCCATCAGCGCGGCGCGGAAGCACGAACTCGACACCGGCCTGGTCGCCAGCACGCATCTGGCCGAGTGCCTTGCGGTGGACTTCGCAACCTTGCTGCAGACGGTTGCGACGCTGCCAGAGGCCGCCGTGCAGCGCATGCGCGATGCCGCCAGCAAGGGCATCACCCAGCGCATGGCCCTGGCGGCAACACTGCTGCGCGAAGCGGGGCAGGGCGATGTCATCCACTGGCAGCCGCATCCCTCAGACACCGTGCGCGGTTGGGCCTGTTACCTCATCGGTAGTGATGCCACGTTGGGCCTTACCGAGAAGCTGCAGGCGATGCAGCCACTGGCCGATGACGCGCACTTCGGCGTGCGCGAATGGGCATGGCTGGCGGTACGCGCCGACCTCGTAGCCGCGCCGCTGCAGGCGCTGACGCTGCTGCTGCCTTGGATAGACGCAGCCTCGCCCTACCTTCGTCGCTTCGCCTGCGAAGCACTGCGCCCGCGCGGTGTGTGGGCCACCCACATCGCGCTCTTCAAACAACAACCGCAGCACGCACTTCCGCTGCTGGACGCCCTGGCCAACGACCCCGAACGTTACGTGCAGGACTCTGTGGGCAACTGGCTCAACGATGCCAGCAAGACACAACCCGAGTGGGTGCGCGATCTCTGCGCGCGCTGGCAACACGAACACAGCAGCGCAGCAAACGCGTACATCCGCAAGCGCGCCCAACGCTCGCTCAGCACGCCCAGGTAGATCCACGCCATGCGTGGATGAAGCCTCCCACGCAACAAGGCAGCGCCGGGCCATGCCCGGCGGCTCCCCAGTCTTCCGCCAATGCCTGGCTACCGCGGCCTCACCCGCTCTGCCGCATGCGTACCCAGTTCCAGACAGGCCATCATCAGCCCCTCCATCACGCGTGGACCAACGTCATGTTCGTGCCCGCCATGCTGGCGGCTGCGCTCTGCGGCCAGCAGCATTTCGTGCAGGATGCGCAGCCCGGCCAGCGCACAATCGCCATCGGCCAGCTGGATGCGGCGGCCGATAGGCAGATTGGGTTCGGGCCATGGGCGGTCATCACTGCCACACCCGGCACCGATGCGCTGCAGAGTGGCGATGAAGCTATAGGGATCGGGCGCGGCGTCGTCGGCGTTGGCCGGCTCGCCGTGGTTGCGGCCCGGGAAGGGGACGTGTCTTGCGTTCATGGCGTGTGCTCCGTACAGAGAAGACGGCAGCGCCACCGGAATAGGTGGCGGACGGTACGTGTCTGGAAGCCGGGAAACAGAAGTAAACCGGTGGACCCTAGGGTCCCCACGCACCGCCCGCCATGGACCGCGGACGATATGCCAGCCGGCGCCGCAACACCCGGCGCCGGCTGGCAATCGTTCCTTCTGTTGCACGGGCTTCCAGACCCGGCCACCCTTTTTCGGTGGCAATCCATCTAGTGCACATGCTCGCGCAGAACACGAAGGGCGACTGCGACATTCAAAAAGCGCCGCGAATTATTGCATACGCCCAACGCCTGCGAAGCCCGTGTTCTGCCAACTGTTTGCCGCCGTTGAACTTCGCCTCCGACAACTCACGGGCGCGTCACCTGCCATGCGATGACGCGGTTCAATCGCGACAACGCAACTACATTGCCCTGATTGAATTACCTGCAGGTGGAAGTCCCGAATACTTGCACCGGCTGCCACTCAACGTTGACGCTCTTTTCGTACGGCTGCTGGAAGTACCCGCGCCGGGCCGTTTCACGCCGGCACATGCGTCTGTCACCGATTCCGGGTAAACATGACGACTGCCCATGTCCACCCGCAGGGAAGTCGATCATGCAGAGCAAGCTCCAGGTCACGCTGTACGGAAGCCTTGGCGACAGCCCGGCGTTGCAGCTGCCCGGGTTGGAAGGGCCGTCGGTCGCCATCCTGGAATCCACCCTGCGGCAGCTCGTCTCCGATCTCTACACCGCCCGATCCCTGCTCAACCCCGAGCAGCTGGACGAGGCGCAGAAGGAACTGGACCGCGTGGTGGAGCGCTGGGTGGACATCCACGAAGGCCTGCTGCTGGATGTGGAAGTGCACGGCAAACGCTGAGGCGCGCCTGCCTGAACAGCTCCCGCAGTTGCCGATGAAACATTTTGCACTGCGCAGAAGCTGTGCTATCAATACACCCCATGAACGCCGTCCACGCCAACTTTTATTGGTATTACTTTCCGAAGCCCACGGCGGAGGAAGGACTGCGCTCACCCTGAAGAAACCTTCAGACGCATTCCCGAAAGCCGCCAGCGAACCTGGCGGCTTTTTTCATGTCGCCACGCTGGGGACCCCCAACGTTCCGGAGAACCCCCGCAATGCCCCCGCACACCGACGACCTTCGTATCCGCACCATCGAACCGCTGACACCGCCCGCCCAGCTGCTGGCGATGCTGCCCTGCGACGATGAAGCCTCTGACACCGTCAGCGCCTCGCGCGCGGCCCTGCACGAGATCCTGCACGGCCGTGACGACCGCCTGGCCGTGGTGGTGGGCCCGTGCTCGATCCACGACCCGCACGCCGCCATCGAATACGCCCAGCGCCTGAAGCCCCTGCGCGATGCGCTGGCCGGCGAACTGGAAATCGTCATGCGCGTGTACTTCGAAAAGCCGCGCACCACGGTGGGCTGGAAGGGCCTGATCAACGATCCGGACCTGGACGGCAGCTTCAAGATCGACAAGGGCCTGCGCATTGCCCGCGGCCTGCTGCGTGACATCAACAAGCTGGGCCTGCCGGCCGGCGTCGAGTTCCTCGATGTGATCTCGCCGCAGTACATCGCTGATCTGGTTGCCTGGGGCGCGATTGGCGCGCGTACCACCGAAAGCCAGGTGCACCGCGAACTGGCCTCGGGCCTGTCGTGCCCGGTCGGCTTCAAGAACGGCACCGATGGCAACGTCAAGATCGCCGCCGATGCAGTGGGTGCAGCGTCCAACCCGCACCACTTCCTGTCGGTGACCAAGCAGGGCGGCACGGCCATCGTGTCCACCACCGGCAACCCGGATTGCCATGTGATCCTGCGCGGCGGCAAGCAGCCGAACTACGATGCGGCCAGCGTCGCCGACGCCTGCCAGGCGCTGGCCAAGGCCAAGCTGCCGACGCGCCTGATGATCGATGCCAGCCACGCCAACAGCCTGAAGAACCCGGAAAACCAGCCGAAGGTGATCGAGGACATCGCCACCCAGCTGGAAGACGGCGAACAGCGCATCGTCGGCGTGATGGTGGAAAGCCATCTGGTCGGCGGCCGCCAGGAACTGGTGGAAGGCCAGCCGCTGGTCTACGGCCAGAGCATCACCGATGGCTGCATTGATTGGGACACCACCGTGCAGGTGCTGCAGCGCCTGGCCGCTGCGGTGCGCGCCCGCCGTGAAGTAAAGGTGTCTGAAGCCGCCTGAGTGCGGCACGTGTGTGGATGGCGGCCAGCGCCTGCGGGGGTGCGGCCGCGATCAGGGTCGGTCGGAGTTGGAGACCGACCCGTCCGCACCGGCGATGCGCCTGGCGCTGCGTAAGCGCGACAGCGCCAGGTACATCGCCGGGGTGGAGTGAACCGTAGATCCACGCCATGCGTGGATGATTGCCCCGCCCGCATTCACCGCTTCGCGCGCACCCTCGCCAACGCCAGGTACATCGCCGGCGTCGTGTACAGCGTCAGCCACTGGCTGACCAGCAACCCGCCCACAATCGCGATGCCCAGCGGCTGCCGCAGCTCCCAGCCTTCGCCGTTGGCCAGCATCAGCGGCAGCGTGCCCAGCAGCGCCGCCAGCGACGTCATCAGGATCGGCCGCAGGCGAAGCCGCGCCGCGTCCATCACTGCCTCCTGCGCGCTCAAGCCTCGCCGCTCGCCGGCAAGGGCGAAATCCACCAGCAGGATGGTGTTCTTCATCACCACGCCCACCAGCAGGAACAACCCCAGCAACGCGATCAGGTTCAGTTCGTTGCCGAACACCCACAGCGCCAGCAGCGCGCCGATGCCGGCCGAGGGCAGGGTGGACAGGATCACCAGCGGCTGCAGGAAGCTTTCGTACAGGATGCCCAGCACCAGGTAGACCGCCAGCGTCGCGCCCAGCACCAGCCACAGCTGGCGCGAACGCAGGCTGTCCAGGCCGCCGGCTTCACCGGACAGCTTGGCCTGCACCGTGCGCGGCAGCATCAGCTTGGCCATCGCGGCGTTGATCGCCTGCGTGGCCTGTTCCAGGCCCACGCCAGGTGCCAGTGCGAATTCGATCCAGATCGAGGCGAACTGTTCGCTGTGGTAGATGCGGTCCGGTGCCATGCCATAGCGCCAGCTGGCGATGGTCGACAGCGGAATGCGCTGGCCATTTCCATCGATCACCTGCAGGCGCGCCAGCGTGCCCGGGTCCTGGGTGTGCTTCGGGTCCAGCTCCATCACCACGCGGTACTGGTTGAGGCTGTCGTACAGGGTGGCAACCTGGCGCTGGCTGTAGGAATTGTTGAGCATGTTGGCCACGGTCTTCAGGTCCACGCCATGGCGCGCGGCGGCCTCGCGGTCGATGTCCAGCACCACCTGGCGCATGCCGGCCTCGCCCTGTGCTTCCACGTCCACCAGCTCGGGCAGGGCGCGCAGCGCTGCGCCGACTTTCGGGGCCCACTCGCGCAGCGGCGCCATGTCCGCCGACAGCAGCTGGAACTCGTACTGGCCGCTGCTGCCGCCGCCTTCCAGGCGGATGTCCTGGTCGACCCACAGGTACAGGTTGCCGCCGGGCAGCGTGGGCAGGCGCGCGCGCAGGCGATCGATCACCTCCTGGCTGGACACCTTGCGCTCGGCCAGCGGCTTCATCTTGATCATGATGAAGGCGTTGTTGACCCCGTTGCTGCCGCCGATATAGCCGATGATGTCCTCGATGGCCGGGTCGGACAGCAGCAGCTTGCGGTAGGCATCGATCTTCGGCTGCATGGCCTGGAACGAGAGGCCATCGTCGCCACGGGCGAAGCCGCGCAGCTGTGCGGTGTCCTGCTTGGGCACCACGCCCTTGGGCACCTGCTGGAACAGCCAGGCGTTGAGCGCGATGACCGCCACGAAGGCCAGCAGCGGCCAGCGCAGTCGGTGCAGGCTGGCCCGCAGCGTGCGCAGGTAGGCCGCGCGCACGCGCTCGAACAGCGCGTTGCTGCCGCGCTGCCAGCGCGAGGCGTGCTGCGCGTCATCGACGAACAGGCGCGCGCACAGCATCGGCACCAGGCTCAGTGCAACGACCACCGACACGCTCATCGCCGCCACCAGGGTCAGCGAGAATTCGCGGAAAAGGCGCTCGACGAAGTCATCCAGGAACAGGATGGAGACGAATACCACCGCCAGCGCCACGTTCATCGACAGCAGGGTGGCGCCCACTTCGGCCGCGCCGCGCACCGCGGCCTGCCAGCGGTCGGCACCGAGTTCGCGATGGCGGGCGATGTTTTCCAGCACCACGATGGCATCGTCCACCACCAGCACCGCGGCCACGATCAGCGCCATCAGCGAAAGCGTGTTGAGCGAGAAGCCCATCAACGCCACCAGCGCCAGCGTGCCGAACAGCACCACCGGGATGGCCACGCTGGGCACCAGCGCCGCGCGCCAGTGGCCGAGGAAGCCGAGCACCACCAGCACCACCAGGGCGATGGCCAGCACCAGGGTCAGTTCGGCTTCGTGCAGGGTCGCGCGGATGACCGGCGAGCGGTCCATCACCAGGCGCATGTCGACGTTGGACGGCAGCAGCGCGTGCAGCTGCGGCAGCTGCGCCTGGATGGCATCGACGGTGGCGATGATGTTCGCGCCGGGCTGGCGGCTGACGATCAGCAGCACCGCCGGGCGCTCGTTGTGGAAGCCGCTGGCGTAGCGGTCTTCCACGCCATCGGCCACCACCGCCACATCGCCCAGGCGCAGCGTGCGGTCGTCGCTCACTTTCAGCGCCAGCGCCCGGTACTGCGCGGCCTGGCGCAGCTGCAGCGGCGCTTCCAGCTGCCACTGCTGGCGGTCGTCGCCCACCGCACCCAGCGGGCGCACCGCGTTGGCGCGGCTGATCACCTGGGCCACATCTTCCAGTGCCAGGCCGGCGTGGTTCAGCGCGTTCGGGTCCAGCGATACGCGTACGGCCGGCAGCGCACTGCCGCCCACCTGCACTTCGCCCACGCCCGGCACCTGCGACAGCTTCTGTGCCAGCACGGTGGAGGCCAGGTCGTACAGCTGGCCCGGTGGCAGCGTGTCCGAGGTCAGCGCCAGCGCCAGGATCGGCGCCTGCGAGGGGTTCACCTTGCGGTACTGCGGCATGCCCGGCATGCCGCTGGGCAGCTGCCCACGTGCGAGATTGATCGCCGCCTGTACCTCGCGCGCGGCCTCGTCGATATCGCGGCCGAGCACGAACTTCAGCTCCACCGAGGTCTGGCCCTGGGTGCTGGCCGAATCGATGCGCGAGATGCCGGGCAGGCTGCCGAGGGCGCGTTCCAGCGGTGTGGCCACGGTGGCGGCCATCGACTCAGGCGAGGCACCGGGCAGGCTGGCGCTCACTTCGATGGCCGGGTAATCCACCTGCGGCAGCGGTGCCACCGGCAGCAGGCGCAGCGCCAGCAGGCCGGCCAGCACCAGCGCCACCGCCAGCAGGATGGTCGCTACCGGTCGCTGCACGCAGGCCTGGGCCAGGCGTGCGATGGGGCTCATGCGCGCGCCTCTTCAGGCGTGGCGAGGGTGGCCGAGCGCCGGCGCTGCAGGCGGTCGAAGGCCAGGTAGATCACCGGCGTGGTGAACAGGGTCAGCACCTGGCTGACCAGCAGGCCACCGACCATCACCCAGCCCAGCGGCTGCCGCAGTTCCGCGCCCGAACCACTGGCCAGCATCAGCGGCACCGCGCCGAACAGCGCGGCCAGCGTGGTCATCAGGATCGGACGGAAGCGCAGCAGCGCCGCCTGGTGGATCGCCTCGCGCGGGGTCATGCCTCGCGTGCGCTGCGCGTCCAGCGCGAAGTCGATCATCATGATCGCGTTCTTCTTGACCAAGCCGATCAGCAGCACGATGCCGATCACCGCGATCAGGTCCAGGCTGCGCCCGCTGACCCACAGCGCGGCCAGCGCACCCACCGTGGCCGAGGGGAGGGTGGAGAGGATGGTGATCGGGTGCACGAAGCTCTCGTAGAGCACGCCCAGCACGATGTACATCACCACCACGGCGGCCAGGATCAGCCACAGCGTGGACGACAGCGAACTGCTGAACGCCGCTGCCGCACCCTGCAGGCGCAGTTCGATGCTTTCGGGCAGGGCGATCTGCGTGCGCGCCGCTTCCACGGCGGCGGTGGCTTCGCCCAGCGAGGCCCCCGGTGCAAGGTTGAACGACAGCGTGGCGGCCGGGAACTGGCCGACATGGTTGCGCAGCAGGGCTGCCGGCCCCAGTTCCACCCGCGCCACCGCACCCAGCGGCACGGTCTGACCATCGCTGTTGCGCACGCGCAGGCCGCTGATGGCATCGGGCCCAAGCTGGCGCGACGGATCGGCTTCCAGCACCACGCGGTATTGGCTGGCCTGGGTGAAGATGGTGGAGATCTGCCGCTGCCCGTAGGCGTCGTACAGCGCATCGGCCACGGCTTCCACGCTGACATTCAGGCGTGCGGCGGCATCGCGGTCGATGTTCACCCGCGCCTGCCGGCCCTGCATCTGCAGGTCGCTGGCCACATCGCGCAGCGCCGGCTGCTGGCGCAGCGCCTGCAGCAGCTTCGGCGTCCACGTTTCCAGCGTCTGCTGTTCCGGCGTGGTCAGGGTGAACTGGTACTGGTTGCGGCTGATGCGGTCCTCGATGCCCAGCTCCTGCACCGGCTGCAGGTACAGGGTGATGCCGGGAATCTTCGATACGCGCTGCTGCAGCCGTTCCATCACGACGGCGGCGCCGTCGCGGTCGCCATGCGGCTTCAGCTCGATCAGCAGGCGGCCGGTGTTGAGCGTGGCGTTGTTGCCGTCCACGCCGATGTAGGACGACACGCTGGCCACCGCCTCGTCGGCTTCGATGGCCGCCGCCAGCGCCTGCTGGCGCTCGCGCATGGCCTGGAACGAGATCGCCTGCGGGGCCTCGCTGATGCCCTGCACCAGGCCGGCATCCTGCACCGGGAAGAAGCCCTTGGGCACGGCGAAGTACAGCGCCACGGTCAGCGCCAGCGTGGCGACGGTGGCCAGCAGCATCAGCGGCTGGCGCTGCAGCACCCACTGCAGCTGGCGGTCGTAGACGGCGATGATGCGGTCGAAGGCATCGGGTGCGTGCGCGGTCTTCGCATGCGGCTTCAGGAAGCGCGCACACAGCATCGGCGTCAGCGTGAGCGACACCAGCAGTGAAATACCGATCGCCACCGCCAGCGTCACCGCGAACTCATGGAACAGCGCGCCCACCAGGTCGGCCATGAACAGCAGCGGGATCAGCACCGCGATCAGCGAAACAGTGAGCGAGACCAGGGTGAAGCCGATCTCGGCCGCGCCCTTCAGCGCCGCCTCGCGCGGGCTCTCGCCTTCTTCCAGATGGCGGGCGATGTTCTCCAGCATCACGATGGCATCGTCCACCACGAAGCCGGTGGCGATGGTCAGCGCCATCAGCGTGAGGTTGTTGAGCGAATAGCCGGCCAGCAGCATCACTGCGAACGTGCCGATCAGCGACAGCGGCACCGCCACGCTGGGAATGAGCGTGGCCGGGAGGTTGCGCAGGAATACCCAGGTGACCAGCACCACCAGGCCGATGGCCAGCACCAGTTCCTTCTGCACGCCGCGCACGGAGGCGCGGATCGATTCGGTGCGGTCGCTCAGCACGGTCATCTGCACGCCGGCCGGCAGCGTGGCCTGCAGCTGCGGCAGCAGCGTGCGAACCTGCTCGACCACCGCAATCACGTTCGCACCGGGCTGGCGCTGGATGTTCACCAGCACCGCAGGCGTGGTGCCGCTCCAGGCGGCCAGCTGGCGGTTCTCGGCGCCATCGGTGATGGTGGCCACGTCGCCCAGGCGCAGCGGCGCGCCTTCGCGCCAGGCCAGCACCAGGGCGCGGTACTCATCGACGCTGCGCATCTGATCGTTGGCATCGAGCATCACCGCGCGGATCGGGCCGTCGAAACTGCCCTTGGGCAGGTTGACGTTGGCCGCAGCGATCGCGGTGCGGATGTGGTCCATGCCCAGGCCGTTGGCGGCCAGCGCAGCGGGATTCACCTGGATGCGCACGGCGGGGCGCTGGCCACCGGCCAGACTGACCAGACCCACGCCCGGCAGCTGTGCCAGGCGCTGCGCGATGCGCGTGTCCACCAGGTCGTGTACCTGCGGCAGCGCCAGCGCCTGCGAGGTCACCGCCAGGGTGAGAATGGGCGTATCAGCCGGGTTGACCTTGCGGTACACCGGCGGCACCGGCAGATCGCCGGGCAGGAAGCTGCCGGCGGCGTTGATCGCCGCCTGCACGTCCTGTTCGGCCACGCCCAGCGACACGTCCAGGCCGAACTGCAGGGTGATGACCGAGGCACCGCCGGAACTGGTGGACGACAGCTGCTTCAGGCCGGGAATCTGTCCGAGCTGGCGTTCCAGTGGCGCGGTGATGGTGCGCGTGGTCAGCTCGGGGCTGGCGCCGGGGTACAGCGTGGTGATCTGGATGATCGGGTAATCGACCTGCGGCAGCGCCGCCACCGGCAGCAGGCGGTAAGCCAGCACGCCCGACAGCAGCAGCGCCACCATCAGCAGGGTCGTTGCGACCGGGCGCAGGATGAACGGGCGCGACAGGTTCATGCGCCGGCCTTGGCCGCCTTCGCTGCAGCAGCGGGCTGTTCGGCCACGATCTCCACCGCGGTGCCATCTTCCAGGCCGTCGATGCCTTCGATCACCACCTGGTCGCCGGCCTGCAGCCCGGAGCGCACGGCCACGCGGCCCTCATCGGCCGGGCCCAGCACCACGCTGCGGCGCTGCGCCTTGTTGTCCTTGTCGACGATGTGCACGTAGTTGCCCTGGCTGCCGAACTGCACGGCGGCATCGGGAATCAGCAGCGCCGGGTGTTCGCCCAGCTGCAGGCGCACGTTGACGAACTGGTTGGGGAACAGCGCCAGGCCCGCATTGTCGAACTGCGCGCGCAGTTTCAGCGTGCCGGTGGCGGTGTCGATGCGGTTGTCGACGCTGGACAGCGTGCCCTGCGCCAGCGCCTTGCTTTCGCCACGGTCCCAGGCTTCCACGGGCAGGCCGGCCTGGGCCTGCACGGCATCCAGCAGGGCCGGCAGTTCCGGTTCGGGCACGGTGAACAGCACGCTGATCGGCGCGGTCTGCGCCAGCGTTACCAGGCCTTCGGTATCGCTGGCGTGCACCAGGTTGCCGACATCGAGGCGGCGCAGGCCGACGCGGCCGCTGACCGGCGCGGTGATGCGGGTGTACTGCAGCTGCAGGCGCGCTTCGTCCACCGAGGCCTGGTCGCTGATGCGGCGGCCCTGCAGCTGCCGCACCTTGCTCTGCTGGTCGCTCAGTTCCTGCCCGGACACGTAGTTCTGCTTCTGCAGTTCGCGGTAGCGCTGCAGCTGGCGCTCGGCGTTCTCGAGTTCGGCCAGGTTCTGCTGCTGGGTGCCCTGCGCCTGCGCCAGCTTCACTTCATATGGGCGCGGGTCGATCTGCGCGAGCAGGTCGCCGGCCTTCACCTGCTGGCCTTCCTGGAAGTGCAGGCGCAGCAGCTCGCCATCGACGCGGCTGCGCACCACCACGCTGTGCAGCGGGGTCACCGTGCCGACGGCCTTCAGGCGCAGCTGCAGCGGTTCGGCACTGGCGCGGGCCACGCGCACCGGCACGGTCTTGCCCGGGCCGGCGTCCGCGGTTGCCTCGGCGCGCGGCCACGCCCACCAGGCCACCAGGCCGGCGACGATGACGACGGCAGGAATCGCCCACCCGCGGCGGGAACGGGGCGGGGTGCTACGGGACGGCTCAACAGCGGACATGGGGCATCCTGCGCCCTGCGCACGCGCAGGGACATGTACGCCCGGTCGCGCATCATGCGCAGCGGGCAACGGGGGAGGGGAGTTGTCTGGCGGGGCCGCGAGCGCGGCGTGGCTGGATGCCGTCGCGCGGGCGACGGGGCGTCAATGGTAGCCAATCAGCCCGGCGAATGCCGCATGACCAAGGTCATGCCCGACCATCGGTAGCGCCGGGCCATGCCCGGCGGACGCGATCAATGCACTTCGTCGTGGTACACGAACTTGGGCATTTCCCAGCGGTAATGGATCGCCAGCAGGCGCAGCGCGAAGCCGCCGCCCAGGCAGCACAGGATCGCCGTGGCATCGGCCACGCCCCAGCGCAGCAGCAACAGATACACCGCGCCGGTCAGCAGCGAGATGATCGCGTACAGCTCCTTCTGGAAGATCAGCGGCACCTCGTTGCAGAGGATGTCGCGCAGCACGCCGCCGAAGGCACCGGTCAGCATGCCGGCGATCAGCACGATGGGCATGGCATGGCCGGCCTCGCGCGCGATCGAGCAGCCGATCAGGGTGAAGGCGATCAGGCCCAGGCCATCGAGTACCAGGAAGGTGCGGCGGAAATGATGCATCCAGCGCGCCACCCAGGTGGCGATGAGCGCCGCGCACACGGTGAAGCCCAGGTACTCAGGGTGCTTCACCCAGCCCAGCGGGTAGTGGCCGAGCAGGATGTCGCGCAGCGAACCGCCGCCGAGGGCGGTGACGCAGGCGATCATGACCACGCCGAACAGGTCCATGCGGCGGCGGCCGGCGGACAGCGCGCCGGTCATGGCTTCGGCGGAAATGGCAACGAGATAGATGATGGACAGCAGCATGGGACAGGCTCCGGGCGCGGTGGGGCCGGCCATGCGCGTATACCGCCACTGCGCGTGCAATGACGGGATGACGATGACCGGTGCCGCTCCCGCTGTCCTTTTGCCTGAGAGTTCAGCGGGATGAACCGCGTGCCCCTTCGGCGGATCGTGCCGGGCGTGCCCGGTGACCTCTCTCCAGCTCGGCGAGTCGAATGCA
>PJUE01000861.1_pt1 | contig 13189 bp, 18 predicted proteins | sample 1512171 | NCBI WGS metagenome assembly PJUE01 (sample SAMN08177674, study PRJNA422409) | Feces metagenome, whole genome shotgun sequencing project. | isolation source: Chicken feces (3) enriched on wood chips: alkali lignin treatment | host: Gallus gallus | place: USA: Madison | collected 2015-01-15
CCGGCCGCCACGCAATGAGTTGCCGTTGTTGCCAATGGCAAACAATGGGCGCATGATTTCAGCCAAGCGGTGCGATGCCGTCGTTTGCGCCGCGATGCTGCCCGTATGGGCGGCCGGATTGTTTCGGATCATCTCATCCCATGCAGCGCACAGGCGAACAGGACGACGAGGGCGCGCCGACGGAATCGGCGACGGAAGCGGACGATGAGGCCGCGCCCCCGCCATTTCCGCCCGGATTTTCTGCTGCATCCTCCTCCACGCCGCCCGAACGCCGACAGTCCGTGCTGTCCAGTCTTGCGGATCAGCAGGCAGCGCGCCTGTCGCGCCTGACGCTGACCGGACTTTTCTCTGCTCTATACCTGGCGACGCTGGGTATCTTCCACCTGCTGGGCCGGCTCGAGTTGCGCGTGCTGCAGACGGCCGCCGTCCTGATCCTCTGCGCCTATATCGTCTTTTACGCCTTGTTCGCCAGCGGCCTCAACCTGCGCAGCCGCGCGCGCAATCTGCGCATGCCGATGGCGGTCAGCGCGATCGGCATCATGCTGTTCGTGGTCTATCTGGAGCCGGCCGCACAGATGGTGTTCACGCCGTTCTTCCTGCTGACGCTGGCGTTCGTGATGCATCGCATGTCGTCGCGCACCATGTTCCGGCTGGCGCTGTCCGTGATGTTGTTCCATGCGCTGGTGATCGCCGCGCATTACCGGCAGCATGCCGACCTCGACCTGCTCAAGCTGGAGGCGATGCAGTTCCTCGCGCTGGCGCTGACGCTGCCCGGCTTCGTCATGCTGGCCGACCGCGTGCAGCGGCTGCACGGCGCGCTGTACCGCGCCAACCGCAAGATTCGCGACATCGAGGCCGATGCGCAGCGCGACACGCTGCTGGGTTGCTACAACCGGCGCTACATCGTGGCCGCGCTCGAACAGCAGAAGCGGCTGGCCGAGCAGAGCGGCGAGCCGCTGTGCCTGGCAGTGCTCGATCTGGATCACTTCAAGCTCATCAACGACGATGCCGGGCATCTGGTCGGCGACGAGGTATTGCGCAAGTTCGCGCAGATCGCGTTGCGCAACATCCAGCCGACCGATATCTTCGGCCGTTACGGCGGCGAGGAATTCCTGCTGGTGCTGCCAGGCACTACGCTCGAGGTCGCGCTGCCGGTGGTCGAGGGCATTCGGCGCCAGATCGAACGTTTCGACTGGAACGTCTCGCTGCGCCGCCAGGTCACTGTTTCCATCGGTCTTGCGCAGCACGTGCGCGGCGAATCGGTGCTCGACCTGTTTTCGCGCACCGACGCGGCGATGTACAACGCCAAGCAGGGCGGACGCAATCGCGTGATGGTTGATCAGCCGGCATGAATGTTTTTCTGACATGTTGCGCAATGTGATTTAACAGTTGCGCGGCGCGGGAGTAATATTGCGGCACGGCATCATTTGGACGTGCCGCCTTTGCCTTCTTATCGCCATCCATGCAACAAGCACTCGCAGGTCTGACCGCCCTCATCATCGAGCCGCACGCCGGCATGCGCGCCGGCATTCACAACATGCTGAGCCAGGGCGGCCTGACCAAGATCGACTATGCGGTCAGCGCCAGCACGGCGATTCGCCCGTTGCGCAATCGCACCTTCGATCTGGTGATCTGCGAATACGACCTTGGCGAAGGGCAGGACGGCCAGCAACTGCTGGAAGATCTGCGCCATCATCGCCTGCTGCCGCCGGAGACGGTATTCGTCATGGTGACGGCCGAGCGCACGCGCGACAAGGTCGTCAGTGCCGCCGAACTGTCGCTCAACGATTACATCCTCAAGCCCTTCACGGCCGAGATGCTGCTCGAGCGCCTGGCGCGCGCGATCGAACGGCGCAAGGCGCTGCAGGCGGTGCGCCAGTTGATCGAGGACGGCAATCTGGCCGGCGCGATCGAGGCCTGCGCCGCCGGTGCCGAAAAGCTGCCGCGCCATGCGCCGGACTTCCTGCGCGTGCGCGCCGAGCTGCACACCACGCTTGGCGAACTGGCCGAGGCCGAAACCATCTATGCCGACCTGTACGCGCGCCGCGCGCTGGCCTGGGCCCGGCTCGGGCAGGCGGTCGCGCTGCACCGGCAGGGACGTTACGCCGAAGCGGAAGAGATGTTGCAGGCGCTGATTACGGAAAAGCCGCAGTTTCTCGAAGCCTACGACTGGCTTGCACGGACGCAGGAGGAACTGGGGCGATTCGAGCAGGCGCAGTGCACGCTGCAGGCGGCGGTCGAGCGTTCGCCGCATGCCGTGCAGCGCCTGCGGCGGCTGGGCCGTGTGGCGCTGGAGGCGGGCGACGCCGATACCGCGCACCGGGTGTTCCAGCAGGTCGTCAACCGCACGCGTTTTTCCGAATTCCGCGAGCCGGAAGACCATGTACGGCTGGTCGAGACGGCGCTCGGTCAGGGCGAAGCGCAGCTGGCTTCATCGCTGATCCGCGATCTGTCCAAGACGCTGGCGCACGCGGCCAGGACGCCGGTGTGCCGCGCGCTGTCGATGGCGATGCTGCATCGCCACGAGGCTGAACACGAACAGGCCGTCGAAGCGCTGGAAGCGGCGATCGTCGCCTGTCGCGAGCCGGTCGCGCTATCTGCCGACGCGCGCATGATGCTGGCCAGGAACTGCCTGCAGAGCGGGCTGGAGCAGGGCGCGGTGGAAGTCATGACGACCGTGGTCGGCAATGCAGCGGGCAGCGCCGCCGCGGCGCGTACCCTGCGCCTGTTCCACGACGCGGGACGCCAGGACCTGATCACCCGTGTCAAGCGCGACAGCAAGAACCAAGTGCTGGATCTGGTCGCCTCGGGAGCCGAGAAGGCGCGCCTGGGCGACTATCGCGGTGCGGTGGCGCTGATGTCGGAAGCCGCCACGCGTCTGCCGGACAATCCGCAGGTGGTGTTCAATGCCGCCGTCGCGGTACTCAAATGCCTGGACAATCAGGGCTGGGACGAGGAGCTAGGCGAGCGGGCACGCGATTACGTCTCTGCCGCACGCCGCCTCGATCCGCGCAATCCGCGCCTGTCGCTGCTCGGCAGCATGTACCGCGAACTGCTGAAGAAATATGCGATCAGCCGCAGCGATCGCCATGGCGGCTTCGCGCGCCTGTAGTCTCAGTCCTGCAGAATGAGGGAAGCGCGTTCGGAAGGGCGCGCGATGACGGCGCGCTCGTCGCGGCGCACGATCGGGCGCTGCAGCAGGATGGGGTGCGCGGCCAGCGCGTCCAGCAGCCGCGCGTCGTCGGCACCGTCCAGTTCCAGTTCGGCAAAGACGGCTTCGCCGTCGCGCACCATGTCGCGCACGGAAATCGGTCCTTCCGACTGCAGCAGGCGGTGCAGCTCTTCCAGTTGCGCGCGCGTCAGCGGCGTCTTCTGGTAGTCGATGATGTGCAGGTCGAGGCCGTGTCGTTCGGCGAACTGCGTTGCCAGTTCCAGGGCGCCGCGCGATTTCGAGCAGCGCGGATTGTGATAGATGGTCAGCATGATTCGGTGTGCAGGAATGAATGGCCGCATTATGCACGTGCGCGCCATCCGTTGCAGGTTTGCAGTTCCGGCAACGGCATGCTTGGACACGGAACGGCAGGGTGGCGGATAATTCACGGCAGGTTGTTGTCTATCACCTTTCGATTCCAGAGCGAGCTTTATGTCCGACCAGTCCGATATCAACCTGCCTCCCGCACCCAAGAACGCCGCCGGCGTGACGCCGCCTGCCGATCCGCTGCCTCCCGCCTCGCAAGCGCCTGTCGAAGGAGAGACGCCGGTCGCGGTCGAGCCGGCACCGGCCGAGCCGCCGATACAGCCTGCTCCCTACACGCCGCGGCCGGACTTCGGCAGCAGCAGTGCGCCTGCCTACCAGCGTCCCGACGACTCCGTTTGGCAGCACACGTGGCGAGTGTTTTCGGCACGCATTCGCAGCCTGTCGGATCAGGTCGGTCGCCGGCTGACCCAGCGCACCCTCAAGATCGGCGTCTCGGCACGCATCTTCCATCCCGAAAGCGGCGCCAAGGGATTGCAGGCCAAGACGCTGCAGTATCTGGAGGAATCGATCGCGCAATGGGTCATGTCGCGCGACGTACTGGTCTTCATGATTCCGACGGTCAATACCAACGGCATGCTGCATCCGAGCAAGATTCGCCTGCGCGACTATGCCAAGCACCTCGACGGCCTGGTGCTGCAGGGCGGCGCCGACGTCGCGCCGCAGACCTATTCGCGTACCGCGACGCGCCCCGAGTGGATAGGCGACAGCGCGCGCGACATGTACGAGCTCGAACTGCTGCACGAATTCATCGAGGCCGGCAAACCGGTGCTCGGCATCTGCCGCGGTTGCCAGTTGATCAACGTCGCCTTCGGCGGCACCCTGTATCAGGATATCGCCACCGACGTGCCGGAAGCCAACCCGCACGTGCACGAAACCTATGACAACCACCGGCACCGCATCCAGTTCCCGGCCGGCTCCTCGCTCGGCGCGCTGTTTTCGACGCACAAGGCGCCGCTGGTCAATTCCATCCACCACCAGGCGGTGCGTGATCTCGGGCGCGACCTCATCATCGAGGCCGTTTCCGAAGGCGACAACATCGTTGAAGCGGTGCGCCACACCAAGTCGCGCTTCGTCATGGGGCTGCAATGGCACCCGGAATTCCACCGCGCGGGCGGCGCCGACCTGCTCGATTGCACGCCGATTCTCGACAATTTCCTGCGCGCCGCGCGCGAAACGCGTTTCTGATCTTTCCGGAAACCTGGATCGGTTCGAATGCGCGCAAAATTTATGCTTTTGAACGCTATCGATTGTTGACAAGCTGCATGAACTCGCCTATAGTCTGCGGTTCCCTGCGGAGGGGTGGCCGAGTGGTTAATGGCAGCAGACTGTAAATCTGCCCTCTTACGAGTACGCTGGTTCGAATCCAGCCCCCTCCACCAGTCCGGATGGCCGGATGCAGAGAAAAATGGCAGTAGAAGAAGTGGTGATCCTCGCGGGTGTAGCTCAATGGTAGAGCTGAAGCCTTCCAAGCTTATGACGAGGGTTCGATTCCCTTCACCCGCTCCAGTTTCAGAGTTGAGCGCACCGTTCGGTGCGAGCAATTGAAAATGCCCTTGTAGCTCAGTGGTAGAGCACTCCCTTGGTAAGGGAGAGGCCACGTGTTCAATCCACGTCAAGGGCACCAAAGATTCGTAGTCTTCTGTAGCAGTCTTTCTGTGCAGTTTCTGTATTTTTCGTAAGTATGTCGGTCGGGCGCGTGCCTGAGCATTCTCATCAAAATTGTTAGGAGTCCAAGATGGCAAAAGGCAAATTCGAGCGGACCAAGCCGCACGTGAATGTGGGCACGATTGGTCACGTTGACCATGGCAAGACGACGCTGACGGCGGCGATTGCGACGGTGTTGTCGAAGAAGTTTGGCGGCGAAGCCAAGGGCTACGACCAGATCGACGCGGCGCCTGAAGAAAAGGCGCGCGGCATCACCATCAACACCGCGCACGTCGAATACGAAACCGCCAACCGTCACTACGCGCACGTTGACTGCCCAGGCCACGCCGACTACGTGAAAAACATGATCACGGGCGCTGCACAGATGGACGGCGCCATCCTGGTCTGCTCCGCAGCCGACGGCCCGATGCCGCAAACGCGCGAACACATCCTGCTGTCGCGCCAGGTTGGCGTTCCATACATCATCGTCTTCCTCAACAAGGCAGACATGGTCGACGACGAAGAACTGCTCGAGCTGGTCGAAATGGAAGTGCGTGAGCTCCTTTCGAAATACGAATTCCCAGGCGACGACCTGCCGATCGTCAAAGGCTCGGCCAAGCTCGCCCTCGAAGGCGACACCGGTCCTCTGGGCGAACAAGCCATCATGGCCCTCGCAGAAGCCCTCGACACCTACATCCCGACGCCGGAACGCGCCGTTGACGGCACCTTCCTGCTGCCGGTCGAAGACGTGTTCTCGATCTCGGGTCGTGGTACGGTCGTCACCGGCCGTGTCGAACGTGGCGTGATCAAGGTCGGCGAAGAAATCGAAATCGTCGGCATCCGCGACACCCAAAAAACCACCTGCACCGGCGTCGAAATGTTCCGCAAGCTGCTCGACCAAGGTCAGGCAGGCGACAACGTCGGCGTGCTGCTGCGCGGCACCAAGCGTGAAGACGTCGAGCGTGGTCAAGTCCTGGCAAAACCGGGTTCGATCAAGCCGCACAAACACTTCACGGGCGAAATCTACGTGTTGTCGAAAGACGAAGGCGGCCGTCACACCCCGTTCTTCAACAACTACCGTCCGCAGTTCTACTTCCGTACGACGGACGTGACGGGCTCGATCGAACTGCCGAAGGACAAGGAAATGGTCATGCCGGGCGACAACGTGTCGATCACGGTGCAGTTGATCAACCCGATCGCCATGGAAGAAGGTCTGCGTTTCGCTATCCGTGAAGGCGGTCGTACCGTCGGCGCCGGTGTCGTGGCAAAGATCATCGAGTAATTCGATTCATGCGGCGGCAGCGATGCCGCCACTCATCGCTGCGGGCATCTCGCTCGCGGCTCGCTCTTTTAAGGAATGAACATGTCGACCGCACCAAAGTCCGCTCCAAACCAGAAAATCCGTATCCGCCTGAAGGCGTTCGATTACCGTCTGATCGATCAGTCGGCACTCGAAATCGTCGATACCGCCAAGCGTACCGGCGCCGTTGTCAAAGGCCCTGTTCCTCTGCCGACCCGCATTCAGCGCTACGACGTTCTGCGTTCGCCGCACGTCAACAAGACTTCGCGTGACCAGTTTGAAATCCGCACCCACGTCCGTCTGATGGATATCGTCGATCCGACCGACAAGACCGTGGACGCATTGATGAAGCTCGATCTGCCGGCTGGCGTCGACGTCGAAATCAAGTTGCAGTAATAGAAATGCCCGCTTGCATTGCCGAAAGGCAGGCAGGCGGTAAGGCGAGGAAACAACAGCTTTTTCACTGCTTGTTGTGAATGCCCGGTTTCCGCGCTATAATTTCGGGCTTCGTCAAGGATTCCGTTAATGGAATCCTTGCGGCGCTTGCAGTTCCTGTAGTTTCAAATACATCAGCCCCGCCCAATCGCAGGTGGGAATGGAGAAAAAATGAACCAAAACCAAGGCCTCTTGGGTCGCAAGGTTGGTATGATGCGCATCTTCACGGATGACGGGGATTCGATTCCTGTGACCGTGCTCGACGTGTCAAACAACCGCGTGACGCAAATCAAAACGCCTGACACCGATGGTTATTCGGCTGTTCAGGTCGCTTTCGGCTCCCGCCGTGCCTCCCGTGTCAATAAAGCCGCTGCTGGTCACTTCGCCAAGGCTGGCGTCGAAGCCGGCACCATGCTCAAAGAATTCCGTATCGCTGCTGATGCTGCTTCCGAACTGAAGGTTGGCGATGTGCTGCCGGTCAGCCTGTTCGAAGTTGGTCAGAAGGTCGATGTGCAAGGCGTGTCGATCGGTAAGGGCTATGCCGGTACCATCAAGCGTTACAACTTCGCATCCGGCCGTCAGACGCACGGTAACTCGCGTTCCCACAATGTTCCTGGCTCCATCGGTATGGCGCAGGATCCGGGTCGCGTCTTCCCTGGCAAGCGCATGACGGGTCATCTGGGTGACGTCACCACCACCACGCAAAACCTCGAGATCGCTCGCATCGATGCTGAGCGCCAGCTGCTGCTGGTCAAGGGTGCTGTTCCTGGTGCAAAAAACGGTCAGGTTGTCGTGTCGCCGGCTGTTAAAGTCAAAGCAAAGAAGGGGGCTTAATCCATGGAACTCAAGCTCCTGAATGATCAAGGTCAAGCTGCATCGAACGTTGCTGCGCCGGATACGATTTTCGGCCGTGACTACAACGAAGCGCTGATTCACCAAGTCGTCGTCGCGTATCAAGCCAATGCTCGCAGCGGTAACCGCAAGCAGAAGGATCGCGAAGAAGTCCATCACACGACCAAGAAGCCATGGCGTCAAAAAGGTACGGGCCGTGCTCGTGCCGGTATGTCGTCGTCGCCTCTGTGGCGCGGTGGTGGTCGCATCTTCCCGAACTCGCCTGACGAAAACTTCTCGCACAAGGTCAACAAGAAGATGTATCGCGCAGGTGTCTGCTCGATCCTCTCGCAACTGGCTCGCGAAGGCCGTCTGTCGGTTATCGAAAACCTGTCGGTTGACGCGCCCAAGACCAAGCTGCTGTCGCAAAAACTGAAGGGTATGGGTCTGGATTCCGTGTTGGTCATTACCGACAACCTGGATGAAAACCTGTTGTTGGCGTCCCGCAACCTGCCGAACGTGCTGGTTTGCGAGCCGCGTCATGCCGATCCTGTTTCGCTCGTGTTCTACAAGAAAGTTCTGATCACGAAGCCGGCATTGGCCAAGATTGAGGAGATGCTGGCATGAGCGCAGTGCAGAAATTCAGCGATGAGCGCCTGATGAAGGTGCTGCTCGCGCCGGTCATTTCCGAGAAAGCCACGTTCGTTGCAGAAAAAAACGAACAAGTCGTCTTCCTCGTGACGCCGGATGCAACCAAGCTGGAAGTCAAGGCGGCTGTCGAGTTGCTGTTCAAGGTCGAAGTGGAGTCCGTCCAGGTCGCCAACCGCCAGGGCAAGCAAAAGCGTTCGGGTCGTTTCGTCGGCCGTCGCAACCATACTCGTCGTGCCTTCGTGAGCCTCAAGCCTGGTCAGGAAATCAATTTCACCGAGGAGGCTAAATAATGGCACTCGTTAAAGTCAAGCCAACCTCGCCGGGTCGTCGTGGCATGGTCAAGGTCGTCAACAGCGACCTGTACAAGGGCCGTCCATTTGCCGGCCTGATCGAGAAGAAATCGAAATCGGCCGGTCGTAACAACAACGGTCACATCACCACCCGTCACATCGGTGGTGGTCATCGTCAGCACTACCGCGTCATCGACTTCAAGCGCAACAAGGATGGCATTCCTGCGAAAGTGGAACGTATCGAATACGATCCGAACCGCACCGCCAACATCGCGCTGCTGCTGTACGCGGATGGCGAGCGTCGCTACATCATCGCAACCAAGGGTCTGGCAGTCGGCGATCAACTGCTGAGCGGCTCGGAAGCGCCGATCAAGGCAGGCAACGCGCTGCCGATCCGCAACATTCCGGTCGGCACGACGATCCACTGCGTCGAAATGCTGCCTGGCAAGGGTGCGCAGATTGCGCGTACCGCCGGCGCCGGTGTGGTGCTGATGGCACGTGAAGGTGTGTATGCGCAGGTTCGTCTGCGTTCGGGCGAGGTTCGTCGCATCCACGTCGAATGCCGTGCAACGGTTGGTGAAGTCGGCAACGCCGAGCACAGCCTGCGCAAGATCGGCAAGGCTGGTGCGATGCGCTGGCGTGGTGTTCGTCCTACCGTTCGCGGTGTGGTCATGAACCCGGTCGATCACCCGCACGGTGGTGGTGAAGGTAAAACGGCGGCAGGTCGTCACCCGGTATCTCCGTGGGGCCAGCAGACCAAGGGCAAGAAGACGCGCAGCAACAAGCGCACGTCTTCCATGATCGTCTCGCGCCGCGGCAAGAAATAAGGGATAAGACATGACACGTTCATTGAAAAAAGGGCCGTTTTGCGACGCCCACCTGGTGAAAAAAGTCGAAGCCGCGCAAGCGAACAAAGACAAGAAGCCGATCAAAACCTGGTCCCGTCGTTCGACCATCATGCCTGACTTCATCGGCCTGACGATCGCGGTGCACAACGGCAAGCAGCACGTGCCGGTCTATGTGTCCGAGAACATGGTTGGTCACAAGCTTGGCGAATTCGCGCTGACCCGTACGTTCAAGGGCCACGCTGCTGACAAGAAGGCTAAGAAATAATGGAAACTAAAGCTATCCTCAAAGGCGTTCGCCTGTCGGATCAGAAAGGTCGCCTGATCGCCGATCTGATCCGCGGCAAGAAAGTCGATGCTGCCTTGAACATCCTGCAGTTCAGCCCGAAAAAAGGCGCTGCGATCGTCAAGAAAGTGCTCGAATCCGCCATCGCCAACGCTGAACACAACGACGGCGCCGATATCGACGAACTGTTCGTGAAAACGATCTACGTCGAAAAGGGCCCGATCCTGAAGCGCTTCACTGCTCGCGCAAAAGGCCGTGGTGATCGTATCTCTAAACAATCCTGTCACATTTACGTGACTGTCGGTAACTAAGGAGTCACGATGGGACAGAAGATACATCCAACCGGTTTCCGTCTCGCGGTTTCGCGTAACTGGGGCTCGCGCTGGTATGCTGGCAACGGCAACTTCGCTTCGATGCTGAACGAAGACCTGCAGGTGCGTGCCTACCTCAAGAAGAAACTGAAGAACGCATCGGTCGGCCGCGTGGTCATCGAGCGTCCGGCCAAGAACGCGCGCATCACGATTTACAGCTCGCGTCCTGGTGTCGTGATCGGTAAAAAAGGCGAAGACATCGAAGTGCTGAAGTCGGCGCTGACCAAGATGATGGGCGTGCCAGTGCACGTCAACATCGAAGAGATTCGCAAGCCGGAAACCGACGCGCAACTGATCGCCGATTCGATCGCTCAGCAGCTCGAAAAGCGCATCATGTTCCGCCGCGCCATGAAACGCGCGATGCAGAACGCCATGCGTCTGGGCGCACAAGGCATCAAGATCATGTCGTCGGGCCGTCTGAACGGTATCGAGATCGCACGTACCGAATGGTACCGTGAAGGTCGTGTGCCTCTGCACACCCTGCGCGCCGATATCGACTACGGTTTCGGTGAAGCCGAAACGACCTACGGCATCATCGGCATCAAGGTCTGGGTTTACAAGGGCGATCGTCTCGCAAGCGGCGAAGCTCCGGTGATCGACGTTGCTGCCGACGACGACAAGAAGCGTCGCGGTCCTCGCCGTGACGACGGCAAACCAAGCGGCCGTCCACGTACCGGCGCAGCGCCCGGTGCGCCAGCTGCCAAGCGTGTGCGTGCCAAGAAGCCTGAAGGCGCCGAAGGCGCAACGGCTGAGAAAGCAGGAGAATAATCATGCTGCAACCAGCACGCAGAAAATATCGCAAAGAGCAAAAAGGCCGCAACACCGGTATTTCGCACGGCACCGGCACCGCCGTGTCGTTTGGCGAATTCGGTCTGAAGGCAGTCGGTCGTGGTCGTATCACGGCACGTCAGATCGAGGCTGCGCGTCGCGCAATGACCCGTCACATCAAACGTGGCGGTCGTATCTGGATCCGTATCTTCCCGGATAAGCCGATTTCGAACAAGCCGGCCGAAGTCCGTATGGGTAACGGTAAAGGTAATCCGGAATACTACGTCGCCGAGATTCGTCCAGGCAAAATGTTGTACGAGATGGATGGTGTGGATGAAAGTCTGGCGCGCGAAGCATTCCGCCTGGCTGCAGCAAAGCTGCCTTTGGCTACCACGTTCGTTGTCCGTCAAGTCGGCCAATAATAAGGGGCTAACATGAAAGCATCTGAACTCAAGGGCAAAGACCAAGCGGCTTTGGCCAAGGAACTGAACGATCTGTTGAAGGCCCAGTTCGGCCTGCGCATGCAGATCGCTACCCAGCAGCTGAACAACACGGCTCAGCTGAAGAAGGTACGTCGCGACATCGCACGTGTCAAAACGGTCATCAACCAGAAGGACGCCAAATAATGAACGATCAGGCAAAACAAGCGCTCAAGCGTACGTTGATTGGCAAGGTTGTGTCCGACAAGATGGACAAGACCGTTACCGTGCTGATCGAGCGTCACGTCAAGCATCCGCTGTACGGCAAGATCATCGTGCGCTCGAACAAGTATCACGCACACGATGAAAGCAACCAGGCCAAGGAAGGCGACACCGTCGAGATTCAAGAGGGTCGTCCGATCTCCAAGACCAAGGCTTGGACCGTCACGCGTGTTGTGCAGGTAGCACAGGTAGTTTAATTAGTTGTTGCAAGCCCGCCGTTTATCCCTGATAATGGCGGGCTCCGTTCCTGCAAAGTAACGCAGGAAAGGCAGTAAAGTTAGTGCCGAAGAGTTGTACTAATCGAAGTTTTGAAAAACGTCCACCTCATCAGCCTGCCACGCGGGTTGCCGAGACCAAGACTGACCGTACCGCGCATTGTGCGCAGCGGGTTAAGTTGGGAAAGAAAATACTATGATTCAAACTGAAAGCCGGCTCGAAGTAGCCGACAACACGGGCGCTCGTGAAGTCCTGTGCATCAAGGTGCTGGGCGGTTCGAAACGCCGTTACGCCAGCATTGGCGATGTGATCAAGGTCACGGTCAAGGTTGCTGCGCCGCGTGGTCGCGTGAAGAAGGGCGAAATCTACAACGCAGTTGTCGTGCGTACTGCCAAGGGTGTTCGTCGTCAGGACGGCTCGCTGGTCAAGTTCGACGGCAATGCAGCCGTTTTGCTGAATGCAAAGCTGGAGCCAATTGGTACGCGTATTTTTGGACCGGTTACACGTGAGCTGCGCACCGAGCGCTTCATGAAAATCGTTTCTCTCGCGCCTGAAGTTCTGTAAGGAGTCGTGATGGATAAGATTCGTAAAAGCGACGAAGTCATTGTGCTGACAGGCAAGGACAAGGGCAAGCGGGGCGTGGTTCAGCGTCGCGTCGATGCCAACTACGTCATCGTGGAAGGTGTCAATGTCGCTAAGAAGGCGACCAAGCCGAATCCGATGACGGGTGCTACCGGTGGCATCGTCGATAAGTTGATGCCGATTCATGTGTCGAATGTTGCGTTGTTCAATGCGGCAACCGGCAAGGCAGATCGCGCTGGCTTCAAAGACGTGGATGGCAAGAAAGTCCGTGTCTACAAGTCGAGCGGCGAAGTTGTAAAGGGTTAAGAGATCATGGCCCGTCTCCAAGAGTTTTACAAAGAAAAAGTCGTTGCCGATCTGACTTCCAAGTTCGCTTACAAGTCGGTGATGGAAGTGCCGCGCATCCAGAAGATCACCCTGAACATGGGTCTGTCGGAAGCTGTTGCCGACAAGAAGATCATCGAGCACGCTGTCGGCGACCTGACCAAGATCGCCGGCCAGAAGCCTGTCGTGACCAAGGCACGCAAGGCAATCGCTGGTTTCAAGATCCGCGAAGGCTATCCGATCGGTTGCATGGTGACCCTGCGTGGCGCCCAGATGTACGAATTCCTCGATCGCCTGATCACGGTTGCGCTGCCTCGCGTGCGCGATTTCCGTGGCGTGTCGGGCAAGGCATTCGACGGTCGTGGTAACTACAACATCGGTGTGAAAGAGCAGATCATTTTCCCCGA
>PJUE01000863.1_pt1 | contig 13164 bp, 11 predicted proteins | sample 1512171 | NCBI WGS metagenome assembly PJUE01 (sample SAMN08177674, study PRJNA422409) | Feces metagenome, whole genome shotgun sequencing project. | isolation source: Chicken feces (3) enriched on wood chips: alkali lignin treatment | host: Gallus gallus | place: USA: Madison | collected 2015-01-15
AGGATCTCGGCCAGCTTGCGGGTGTAGCTGTACTCGGAGCTGAGGAAGAACTGGCGGGCGACCTGCTGGGTGATGGTCGAACCACCCGGCACGCGCTTGTCACTGGTGGTGGCCAGCAGCCAGACCGCGCGGGCGATGCCCTTGTAGTCCACGCCCCCGTGTTCATAGAAGCGGGCATCTTCGGTGGCCAGGAACGCCTTCTTCAGCTTGTCCGGCACGTCCTTCATGGTGATGGGGGTGCGCCGGGTCTCGCCGAACACCGCCATCAGCTTGCCATCGGAGGCGTAGACGTACATCGGCTCCTGCATTTCCACGTCGCGCAGGGTCTGCACGTCGGGAAGCTTGGACGATACGGCGTAGTACAGGCCGCCCACGGCGGCAGCACCAACCAGCGCCAGGACCAGTACAACAACAAAGATCCAGCGCAGCCAGCGGCGGAGACGAGTCATCGGTGTCAGATTCCGATTGCGAATTTCGTGGTCGCAGAGTATAGATTACGCAAGGTGGCGGCTGGGGTCGGCACCGGGGAACGCAAGGGGAATCGCCAGGGGCTGCGTGTTCATCCTGTGAGGGAGTTCACAGCAGGGCGGTTGCCATTTGCTAAGAATACGTTATTAATGCGCGGACGCAGCTCTTGTGTCCAAGTGCCCGTCGGCAGGGGAGAAACCGTGGGGCTCATCCCAAAAAGTCAGTCGCCGCTCATTGGCGTCGACATCAGTTCGACTGCGGTAAAGCTGTTGCAGCTTTCCCGCAGCGGCAATCGTTTCCGCGTGGAACATTACGCCGTGGAACCGTTGCCGCCGAATGCAGTGGTTGAAAAGAACATCGTTGAAGTGGAGGCCGTGGGTGAGGCCATCCGCCGGGCGATGAACCGTTCCGGCAGCAAGGCCAAGCTGGCTGCGGCCGCCGTGGCCGGTTCGGCGGTGATCACCAAGGTGATCCCGATGCCGGCCGACCTCGACGAAGGCGACATGGAAGCCCAGATCGAGCTGGAAGCGGTCAACTACATTCCGTACCCGATCGAGGAAGTGAACCTGGACTTCGAGGTGATCGGGGCGATCCCGAACAACCCGGAAATGGTCCAGGTGCTGCTGGCCGCCTCGCGCTCGGAAAACGTCGAGCTGCGCCAGTCGGCGCTGGAGCTGGGCGGTCTGCAGGCCAAGGTGATGGACGTGGAGGCCTTCGCGGTCGAAAACGCCTTCGCCCTGGTGGCCAGCGAACTGCCGGTGTCCCACGACGGCGTGGTGGCCCTGGTCGACATCGGCGCGACCATGACCACCCTCAACGTCCTGCGCGGCGGTCGCAGCCTGTACAGCCGCGAACAGGTGTTCGGCGGCAAGCAGCTGACCGACGAGATCATGCGCCGCTACGGCCTGAGCTACGAGGAAGCCGGTCTGGCCAAGCGCCAGGGCGGGTTGCCGGAAAGCTACGAAGTGGAAGTGCTGGAGCCGTTCAAGGAAGCCACGGTCCAGCAGATCAGCCGCCTGCTGCAGTTCTTCTATGCGGGCAGTGAATTCAACCGCGTCGACCACATCGTGCTGGCCGGCGGGTGTGCCGCCCTGGCCGGTCTGCCGGAAATGGTCGAAGAACAGCTGGGGGTGGCCACCGTGGTCGCCAACCCGCTGGCGCAGATGACCCTGGGCCCGAAGGTGCAGGCGCAGGCGCTGGCCCAGGATGCCCCCGCGCTGATGATCGCCACCGGTCTGGCACTGAGGAGCTTCGACTGATGGCACGCATCAATCTATTGCCCTGGCGCGCCGAACGGCGCAAGCAACGCCAGCGCGAGTTCGGCGTCATGCTGGGCATGGCCGCGCTCGGTGGCCTGCTGCTCTCGCTGCTGATCTGGTTCTATTACGACATGCAGGTCAGTGGCCAGCAGGACCGCAACGCGTACCTGCAGACCGAGATCGACAAGGTCAAGAAGCAGAACGAGGAGATCAAGCGCCTCGACGAGCAGAAGAGCCGCCTGCTGGCCCGCAAGGCTGTCATCGAGGAGTTGCAGGCCAAGCGTTCGCAGATGGTCCATCTGTTCGATGCCCTGGTCCGCACCATCCCCGATGGCGTGGTGCTGACGGCGCTGACCCAGGACGGTGACATGCTCACCCTGGAAGGCCGCACCCAGTCCAATGCCCGCGTTTCGGCCTACATGCGCAACCTGGAAGTGTCCGGCTGGATGACCAACCCGGAACTGTCGATCATCCAGGCCAGCAACCCGGAGAAGGACAAGGATCTTCGCCCCGGTGGCCCGGTAGCTGACATCAAGGCCCTGCCGTACGTGTTCAAGGTGAGGGTGAAGCTGCCTGCACAGAGCGATGAATCCACCCAGCCTGGCCTGAATGCCGATGGCACCGTCAACACGCCCGATGCAGCGGCTCCGGCCGTCGCGCCGCTGGCCGCTGGCCCGGATGCGGCTGCACCGGCTGCACCGGCTGGCCAGGCGCCGGCCCAGCCCGGCGCTGCGCCGGCACCTGCGGCGGCACCCGCTCCGGCACCTGCCGCAGCCCCGGCCAAGGCTCCCGCAGCCCCGACCCCGGCCAAGCCTGAAGGCACCCGCCTCGCGCAGCCGCCGCAGGCCTTCCACGCCCCGCTGACGGGGGATCGCGCATGAGCAAGAAAGTCGACCTCAAGAGCCTGGATTTCAACGACATCGGCAACTGGCCGCGGAACGCGAAGATCGTGTTCTGTGCGCTGATCGCCCTGGTCATCATGTTCGTCGCCTACATGCTGCTGATCAGCGGCAAGCGCGAGGAGCTGGCCGGTCTGGAATCGCAGGAAGCCACGCTGCGCCAGCAGTTCAGCACCGAACAGGCACGTGCGGTGAACCTGGAACCGCTCAAGCAGCAGCTGGCGCAGATGGAACAGGTGCTGCAGCAGATGCTCCGGCAGCTGCCCAGCAAGACCGAGATGCCGGACCTGATCATCGACATCTCGCAGACCGCGCTGTCCAGCGGCCTGACCAACCAGCTGTTCGAGCCTGAGCAGGAGCAGATCAAGGAGTTCTACGCTGAAAAGCCGATCAAGCTGAAGATGGTGGGCAGCTACCACCAGTTCGGCGCGTTCGTCAGCGGCGTGGCCTCGCTGCCGCGCGTGGTCATCCTGACCATGCACGACATCAACCTGAAGCCTGCCGACAAGGCCAACGGCAATGTGCGCACCGGCGCGCTGGAGCTGTCCGGTACGGTCAAGACCTACCGTTACCTGGATGAGTCCGAGATCGCCGAGCAACAGGTGGACACCGGCAAGGAGGCAAAGAAGTGATCCGTTCCTTCATTGCACGCGGTGGCATGGCCATGGCGGTGCTGCTGCTGGCCGGTTGCGGCCGTGGCATCACCAGCACGCCGGGGGATGCCCCCAATCTGGAAACCTGGGTCGCCAGCGAGCGCGCACGACCGGCGCAGCCGCTTGAGCCGCTGCCGGTGATGCAGCAGTTCGAGACCTTCGAATATTCGGCGCAGGGCATGCGCGATCCGTTCACCGATGCCTGGACCAACCCGCAGAACGGGGCCGGCGGCATGCGCCCGGACCCGAACCGGCGCAAGGAGCCGCTTGAAGGCTTCCCGCTGGATGCGCTGGACATGGTGGGCACCATCGGTGCCGGGGGCGGCGCCGTCGCTCTGGTGATGGGGCCTGACAAGGTGACCTACCGGGTGCGCCCGGGTGGCTACCTTGGGCAGAGCGACGGGCGGGTCACCGCGGTCTATGAAGACCGTGTTGAGCTGATCGAACTTGTGCCGGACGGCGCGGGGGGCTGGCTGGAACGTCCGGCCACGCTCGCGCTCGATGATCAATGATCGTTTACTGGGGATAGCACGATGACTTTTCACCAAGCCAAGGGGCTGCGACCCATCCGGCGCTCTACCTTGAACCGCATCAGCGCGCTGGGAGTCGCGCTGATGCTGGCCTGCGCTCCGGCGCTGGCTGCCGCACCGGCTGAAAAGCCGGCCAGCACCGCTGTGGCAACGCAGGCCACCGCGCCGGCGTCGCTGTCGGTGCAGCGGATCGATTTCAAACGCGGCGATGACGGCACCGGTCGCCTGATCGTCCAGTTCGACGGCCAGGGCGCGATCCCTGACCTGCGCACGCAGGACAACAGCGTGGTGGTCGACGTCGGCAACGCGAAGCTGCCGGCCAACCTGCAGAAGCCGCTGAACGTCACCGACTTCGCCACGCCGGTGCAGCGCATCGACGCGCGGCCGTCCGGCGCGGGCACCCAGCTGGTGCTGAGCACCGGTGGCGCGGTCGAATCGCTGGCCTACCAGAGCGGCAACGAATACGTGGTGGAGATCAGCGCCCGCAAGGCCCCGGCCGCCGTCGGCGCGGTCACCGCAGGCAGTGTCACCCAGGCTGCCAAGGGCCTGCCGCAGCGTGGCTACACCGGCAAGCCGGTCACCTTCAACTTCCAGGACATTCCGGTTCGCACCGTCCTGCAGTTGATAGGCGACGAGTCGAACCTGAACATCGTGGCGTCCGACTCGGTGCAGGGCAATGTGACCCTGCGTCTGGTCAACGTGCCGTGGGACCAGGCGCTGGATATCGTGCTGCGCGCCAAGGGCATGGACAAGCGCCGCGACGGCAGCGTGATCTGGGTCGCGCCGCAGACCGAACTGGCCAAGTTCGAGCAGGAGAAGGAAGACGCACGCATCGCCATCGAGAACCGCGAGGATCTGGTGACCGATTACGTGCAGATCAACTACCACAGCGCCACGCAGATCTTCAAAGCGCTGACCGAGGCCAAGGGCATCGGCGGCGGTGGCGGCGGCAGCGGTGGCAGCAGTTCCGGCCAGGAAGAAAGTGGCTTCCTGTCCTCGCGCGGCCGCATCGTCGCCGACGAGCGCACCAACACCCTGATGATCAGCGACATCCCGAAGAAGATCGCGCGCATGCGTGAGCTGATCAACGTGATCGATCGCCCGGTCGACCAGGTGCTGATCGAAAGCCGCATCGTCATCGCCACCGATACCTTCGCCCGTGAGCTGGGTGCACGGTTCGGCATCAGCGGCAGCCGCGACAACGCCTACTTCAGTGGCAACCTGGAAGCCAATGAAAAGACCCGCACCTCGCAGGTCGATACCGCGCGCGCCAACCAGACCGCCTACAACGAGTGGCTGGCTGGTGGCAGCGTCGGCCCGGCACCGGTTCCGCAGGCGTCGAGCATTACCCGCGGCCTGAACTGGGCCCTGCCGGTGGCCTCCACCAGCAACCCGGGTTCGCTGGCGCTGTCCATCCTCAACGCCGGTTACCTGCTGGATGTCGAACTGTCGGCCATGCAGGAAGAGTCGCGTGGCGAAGTGATCTCCAACCCGCGCGTGGTGACCACCAACCAGCGCGAGGCGCTGATCAAGCAGGGTAAGGAAATCGGCTACGTCACCATCAGCGGCGGCGGTGCTGCCGGCGGTGCGCAGACCCCGAACGTGCAGTTCAAGGAAGTGGTGCTGGAGCTGAAGGTCACCCCGACCATCACCGACGACAACCGCGTGTTCCTGAACATGGCGGTCAAGAAGGACGAAGTGCAGCGCTACATCACCCTGGCCGGCTACGGTGAAATCCCGGAAATCAACCGCCGCGAAGTCAACACCGCCGTGCTGGTGGAAGATGGCCAGACCGTGGTGATCGGTGGCGTGTACGAGTTCACCGACCGCAGCAGCGTCAGCAAGGTGCCGTTCCTGGGCGACGTGCCGTTCCTGGGCAATCTGTTCAAGAACCGTGGCCGCAACAAGGACAAGGCCGAACTGCTGGTGTTCGTGACCCCGAAGGTGCTGCGCGTGGCCAAGAAGAGCTGAGCCTGCCACCACCGGATGTACGAGAGGGCCGCCCTGTGCGGCCCTTTCTTTTTGTGGATCCACGGCCCGCATGCAGGGCCATTCATCCATCCTTGATCCAATCCGCGGACCGGCCTGCGATGATGTCGGGAACCCGTGCCGCTCCGCGCCGGTCAAAGGCCCCCATGAACCTGCCACCGCCGATGCCCGAATCCGCCACTCCGCCGCCTGCGCCCTCGATCTCGGCGCTGCATGCCGCCTTCACCGGTCTGCGCGACGCTCTTTCGGCCGAGATCGTTGGCCAGGCCGCGCTGGTCGAACGCCTGCTGATCGCCCTGCTGGCCGACGGCCACCTGCTGGTCGAGGGCGCCCCCGGCCTGGCCAAGACCACCGCCATCCGCGCACTGGCCTCGCGCCTGGAAGCCGACTTCGCCCGCGTCCAGTTCACCCCGGACCTGCTGCCGGCCGACCTGACCGGCACCGAGATCTGGCGCCCGCAGGAAGGCCGCTTCGAATTCGTGCCGGGCCCGATCTTCCATCCGATCCTGCTGGCTGACGAAATCAACCGCGCCCCGGCCAAGGTGCAGTCCGCACTGCTGGAAGCGATGGGCGAGCGCCAGGTCACCGTCGGCCGCCACACCTATGCGCTGCCCTCGCTGTTCCTGGTGATGGCCACGCAGAATCCCATCGAGCAGGAGGGCACCTTCCCGCTGCCCGAAGCGCAGCTGGACCGTTTCCTGATGCACGTCCGCATCGGCTACCCCGACCAGGCCGCCGAGTCGGAGATCCTGCGCTTGGCGCGTGAGCGCGCCCGCGGTGCACTGGGCAATGCCGCGCCCGCGCCGGAAAAGCTGCCGATGCAGGTGGTGTTCGATGCCCGCCGCGAAGTGCTGGACCTGCACATGGCGCCGGCGCTGGAGCGCTACCTGATCGAGCTGGTGCTGGCCTCGCGCGAACCGTCGCGCTACGACGCCGGCCTGGGCCGCCGCATTGCCTGGGGGGCCAGCCCGCGTGGTTCGATCGCGCTGGAACGTTGCGCACGTGCGCGCGCCTGGCTGGCCGGCCGTGACTTCGTCACCCCCGATGATGTGCGCGCCGTGGCCGCCGACGTGCTGCGCCACCGCGTGCTGCCCAGCTACGAGGCGACCGCCGAAGGCTGGGATGGCGAGCGCCTGGTGCAGGAACTGCTGGCCCGCGTGCCGGCGCCCTGAGCCCGCGCATGGCCGATTCATCCCCGCAGCACAGCGCCGGCGTGGCCGAAGGCGATGGCCTGCGCCCGCAGCTGGCCGAACTGGTGGCCCTGCGCCGGCTGGCGCAGCGGCCGCCACCGCCACGGCGTGGGCGCGCAGGCACCGCCGGCCAGGCCCCTTCGCCGATGCGTGGGCGCGGCATGGAGTACGCCGAATCACGCGAGTACGTGGCTGGCGATGACGCCCGGCACATCGACTGGCGGGTGACCGCGCGCACCGGGCGCGCCCACACCAAGCTGTTCCAGGCCGAGCGCGAGCGCGTCAGCCTGATCGTGGCCGACACCTCGCCCGCGCTGTATTTCGGCACCCGCGTGCGCTTCAAATCGGTGCAGGCCGCGCGCGCCGGTGCGGTGGCCGCATGGTCGGCGCAGCGTCGCGGCGACCGCATCGGTGCCCTGCGCGGCAGTGACCGCGAGCCCCCCATTGCGCCCGCCGGCGGGCCGCGCGGCGTGCTGCGCGTGCTCGATGCACTCACCCGCTGGTACGCGCAGCCACCTGCCGATGATCTCGGCCTGGAACGTGCGCTGGACCACGCCGGCCGCGTGCTGCGCCCCGGCGCGCGCATGCTGGTGCTGGCCGACCCCCAGCAGGCCCTGCGCATTGCAGCGGCTCGCTGGAGCGCACTGGCCCAGCACCACGATCTGAGCCTGCTGCTGCTGGTCGATCCGCTGGAACTGCAGCCGCCTTCGGCACCGCTGCAGTTCCTGGCGGCACAGCAGCGCATCGGCCTGGATCTGCGCCGCAGCGAGGTGCAGGCGCACTGGCGCGCGCACTTCGTCGAACCGCTGCAGGCCCTGCGCCAGCAGCTGGCCGCACGCCGGGTGGATGTGCAGATCCTGTCCACCGATGCGCCCAGCGACGCGTGGCTGGCCCCGGCCCCCACCGAGGTGCCGGCATGAGCGCGGCCCTGCCGCTGCGCGATGTCGCGTTGCCGCCGTCGCCCCCGTGGTGGCCACCGGCGCCGGGCTGGCTGATGCTGATCGGCGCGCTGCTGCTGGTGCTGGGTATCGTGGTGTTCATCGGCCAGCGTCGGCGCAGGCGACGACGCCGCTGGCTGCAGCTGTTCGACCAGGAACTGCAGGCTGCGCCGACCGCAGCGGCCGAACTCGCTGCCATCGCTGGCCTGCTGCGTCGCGCCGCGCGCTTGGCCCAGCCGGGCAGCGAAGCATTGCATGACCAGGCCTGGTGGCAGCGCATCGACCCCAAAGAACAGTTGGCCGGGCCGCAGCGGAAGCTGCTGGCCGAAGGTGCCTATCGCCCGCAGGTGGCAGCGGACGAGGTGGCCGAGCTGCGAGGCTGGGCGCGCGAACGCTACCTGCAGCTGCTGCAGGAGCGCCGCCGATGAATCTGCTGGCAAGTTACTGGCCCTGGCCGGACCTGCAGCTGGCTTGGCCTTTTGCGCTGCTGGCGCTGCCGGTGCCACTGCTGATGCACCTGTGGAAGCGCCGTGCCGACGCCGGTGCCGCCCTGCGCGTGCCGTACTCGCCGGGCGAACTGCAGGCCCTGGCCGGTGGCGGCCGGGTGGATGTGTCCTGGTTGCGTACGATCATCCTGTGGCTGGCCTGGGCCTCGCTGTGCGTGGCGATGGCGCGGCCGCAGCAGCTGGGCGAAGCGATCACGCCGCCGCAGCAGGGCCGGCAGATGATGCTGGCCATGGACGTGTCGGGCAGCATGAGCGAGCCGGACATGGTGCTGGGCGCGCAGGCCGTGGAGCGGCTGACCGCGGCCAAAGCGGTGCTGGCCGACTTCCTCGATCGCCGTGCGGGCGACCGCGTCGGCCTGCTGGTCTTTGGTGATCGTGCCTACACCCTCACTCCCATTACCGCCGATCTGGCCAGCGTGCGCGACCAGCTGCGCGACAGCGTGGTGGGCCTGGCCGGGCGCGAGACCGCCATCGGCGATGCCATCGCGCTGGCGGTCAAGCGCCTGCGCAGCCAGCCGGAAGGGCAGCGCGTGCTGATCCTGCTGACCGATGGCGTCAGCAATGCCGGCGTGCTGGAGCCGCTGCGCGCGGCCGAACTGGCGCGCGCGGAGGGCGTGCGCGTGCACACCGTCGCCTTTGGCAGCGATGGCAGCATGCGCCTGTTCGGCATCCCCATTGCGCATGACCGCGACCCGGTGGATGAGGCCACCCTGCGGAAGATCGCCGAAATGACCGGTGGCCGCTTCTTCCGCGCCCGCGATACCGATGAACTGGCCGGCATCTACGCCGAGCTGGACCGGCTGGAGCCGATCGCGGCGAAAGGCCCGAGCCTGCGCCCGCGCGACGAACGCTATGCCTGGCCGTTGGCGCTGGCGCTGCTGCTGGGCGTACTGGCCTGGCTGTGGCCGGAGCGCCGCCGATGAGCGCTTCGCTGATGCAGGCCCTGCACGCCGCCATTCCCGATTGGAACGCACTGCACTTCCTGCGGCCGGACTGGCTGTGGGCGCTGCTGGTGCTGCCATTGATCCTCGTTGCCACGGTGTACCGGCAACGCCGCAGTGACGCGTGGCGGCAGGCGGTCGATGCGCACCTGCTGTCGCACCTGCTGGCAGCCGGCGGGCCGCGCCGGGCGCGGCTGCCCTGGGCCATCCTGCTGGGCTGGACGCTGGCCGTGCTGGCCCTGGCCGGACCGAGCTGGCGCCAGCAGGCGCAGCCGATGTACCAGGCGGGCACGCCGCTGGTGGTGGTGCTGGATCTGTCCAGCCGCATCACCGCCACCGATCTGCCGCCGTCGCGGCTGCTGCAGGCGCGGGCCAAGATCGGCGCGCTGCTGCGCGCGCGCCAGGGCGGCCAGGTCGCCCTGGTGGTGTATGCCGATGATGCCTATACCGTGGCACCGCTGACCGATGACACTGCCAACGTCGCTCTGTACCTGGATGCGCTGTCGCCGGAGGTGATGCCACGCGATGGACAGCATGCCGACCGCGGCATCGACTGGGCCACCCAGCTGCTGCGCCAGACCGGCACGCTGCGCGGGCGCATCCTGCTGATCAGCGACCACGCCGATGCGGCGGCGGCACTGGCTGCCACGCAGGCCCGCAGCCTGGGCCTGCAGGTGTCGGTGCTGGGCCTGGGCACGCCCACCGGTGCCGCCTATCGTGATGGCAGCGGGCAGATCAGCCAGGCCGCGCTGGATGAAGGCAGCCTGCGCACGGTGGCGACCGCGGGCGGTGGGCAGTACGCGCGCATCGCCGCCGATGACCGCGACCTGAGCGCGCTGGATGTGCTCGATGCCAGCGATGGCACCGCACGGCAGGGGCCGGGGCAGGGCACGCAGTGGCAGGATGAAGGCTACTGGCTGCTGCCACCGCTGATGCTGCTGGCACTGCTCGCCTTCCGCCGACGCGCGGTGCTGGCTGCGGTGCTGGCGGTGGGCCTGCTGCCGCTGGCTGGCAACCTGCAGGCGCAGCCGCGCAACGCGTCGGTGAAGGAAACCGGCACGCTCTGGCAGCGTGCCGACCAGCGCGAGCACGAACGCATCGCCGAAGGCGTGCAGGCCTACCGCAACGGTGATTTCGACACTGCCCGCGCGCGCTTCGAGGGCATCGACAGCGATGCCGCGCTGTACAACCTTGGCAATGCGCTGGCGCGACAGGGTGATTACGACGGTGCCATCGCTGCCTACGACCGCGCGCTGGCCAAGCACCCGGGCATGGCCGACGCGGTGGCCAACCGCGCGGTCGTGGACGCCGCACGCAAGCGCAAGCCACCGTCGAACAAGGACCAGAACAACCGCTCCAACCAGGACAAGGGGCAGGGGCAGCCGCCGCAGCAGCAGGGCCAGCAGAGCCAGCAGGGCAAGCCGGGGCAGCAGGATCCGAAGCAGGGGCAGCAGGATCAACAGCCTCCGCGGCAGGGCAAGCCCGGCGACATGAAGGACGGCCAGCAGGCCGGTCCGCAGGCCGCCGATGCGAAGGCGCAGGCGCAGGCCGACGCCGAACAGCGCCAGCGCATGCAGCAGGCCATGCAGCAGTCGAAACCCGGCGAGCCGGGCACGCCTGCCACGCGCGGCGATGGCCGCACCCCGCAACAGCGCGAGGAACAGCAGGCGGTAGAGGCCTGGATGCGTCGCGTGCCCGATGATCCGGGCGCGCTGCTGCGCACCAAGTTCCAGCTGGAAAACGAACGCAGAAAGAGGGAAGGGCGATGATCGGCGTGCCGCGCAGGACATTCCACGTGACGGTGCTGCTGGCGTTGCTGCTGGCGGGGTGGCCATTGGCCGCGCTGGCCCAGACCCGTGCATGGCTGGACCCGGCCAGCACCACGGTCGGTGAGCCAGTCACCCTGCAGGTGGAAACCGACCAGGGCAGCCCGGACTACACGCCGTTGAACGCCGATTTCGTGGTCGGCGCACAGAGCAGCAGCCGCCAGGTTCAATGGAGCAATGGCAGCATGCAGCAGCGCAGCGTGTACACGGTGGAATTGACCCCGCGCCGCAGCGGAACGCTGCTGGTGCCCTCGCTGCAGGTCGGCAGCGTGCGCACCGAGCCGCTGCAGCTGCAGGTGGGAACCGGCACGGTGGCCACGGCACAGAGCAATGCCGCCGCCTTCGTCGAAACCGACGTGGATGATGCCCAGCCCTACGTGCAGCAGAGCGTGGGCGTGGTGGTGCGCCTGTACTTCGCTTCGCAGCTGGCTTCCGGCGAGCTGGTGCTGGATACGCCGGAGGGCGCATCGCTGCAGCGGGTGGGTGATGACCGCACCGACGTGCGCCAGGTCAATGGCCGCCGCTACAACGTGGTGGAACGGCGCTTCCTGCTGATTCCCGAACGCAGCGGGCCGTTGCGCCTGCCCGGTGCACGCTTCAACGGGCGCACGGCCGGTGGCTTCTTCGATGACTTCTTCGGCGCCGGCGGCGACGGGCGCATGAATGCCGTCGCCCCCGAGCGCACCCTGCAGGTGCGCGCGCAGCCGGCGCAGGCACCGCAGCCATGGTTGCCGCTGCACGGCCTGCAGCTGCGCTATACCACGGCGCCGGGCAGTGCGCGGGCCGGCGAAGCCGCCACCGTGGTGGTCGAAGCCGTGGCCAACGGCGCAACCCGCGCCCAGTTCAACGATCTGCCGGTGCCGGACGTGGGCGATGCCGGCCAGGTCTTTGCCGAACCTGCCCAGTACGATGAGACCTTCACTGGCAGCACGCCACGGCTGAAGATCACCCGGCGCTATTCGATCGTGCCTCGCCAGGCCGGAACGCTGGTGGTGCCGGGGCCGAAGGTGCCGTGGTGGAATGTGGACAGCGGCGCCGCCGAGCAAGCCACGCTGCCGGACCTGACCCTGGCGGTGGCCGCCGGGCAGGGTGGACCTCCTGCCGCCCAGCCCATCGATACCCAGGCCGCGCTGCCCGGCGACGATGTGCAGCCAACCGCGCCGACGTCCGTGCCGCTGGGTGCGGCAGATGCGCGCCCGTGGCCCTGGATCGCGGCTGCCGTCGGACTGGCCCTGCTGTGGCTGCTGACCCTGGCGTGGGGCTGGCGGCGTGGCCGTCGCGCTCCTTTGGCCGGGTCTCCCACGCGGGCCGGCGCCGGCGACACCGGCACCCCGCACGGCAGCGTGGCTGAACTGCGCCGCGCGCTGGATGGCGAAGGGTTCGACCAAGTGCAGGCGCAGCTGTGCGTGATGGCCGGGGTGGAACGCCTGGAGCAGGTGATCGAGCGCCTGGCCGATCCGGTCCAGCGCCAGGTACTGCTGGACCTGCAGGCCGCGCGCTGGGGCGGGCAGGGGGAAGCCTCGGCACTGCGCGCGCGCCTGCGCGAGTGCTTCCGTGACGGACCGCACTGGTCGGTACCTCACCAAGCCGCCGACACTGGGCTGGCGCCGCTGTATCCCCCACCGCGACGCTGAACCGGCGCGGCTTGCGCGCTTTGTTAGAGTAGATTCATTTTTCGAGGAACGCCGCGTATGACAGCAGCTGCTGCCGACAAGAAGAAGTTGCCCCTGCACTGGAAGATGGGCATCGGCTTTGCGGTCGGCCTGGTCCTGGGACTGACCGTGCATGCCCTGGGTGGCAGCGTCGATGGTCTGCAGGCCGGTGCCAAGTGGGTCATGGACTACATCACCACGCCGGCGTCGGGCCTGTTCCTCAACCTGGTCTTCATGCTGATCTTGCCGCTGATCGTCTCGGCGCTGATTATGTGTGTTTCCGCGATGGGCGTCTTCTGCGCCCCCGGCCGCA
>PJUE01000864.1_pt1 | contig 13155 bp, 12 predicted proteins | sample 1512171 | NCBI WGS metagenome assembly PJUE01 (sample SAMN08177674, study PRJNA422409) | Feces metagenome, whole genome shotgun sequencing project. | isolation source: Chicken feces (3) enriched on wood chips: alkali lignin treatment | host: Gallus gallus | place: USA: Madison | collected 2015-01-15
CCGCTTCAGCGTGGGCGACTCGGCGCACCTGGACAACACCGTGCTGCATGCCCACGTCGCCCGCGATGCGGTGCTCAAGCACGCCCGCGTGCAGGCTGGCAGCGCGCGCCAGACCAGTTTCCTGCGTACCGATGCGGTGCTGGCACGCGATGCCCAGTACCACCGCGTCGACCTGGAACTGGGCGCCGCGCTCAGCCGCCACGAACTGAACGTGCGCCTGGAAGGTGACAACGCCCAGCTGACCGCCAACGGCGTGCTGCTCGGCAATGGCCGCCGCCACGTCGATACCCGCCTGGGCATCGACCACATCGCCCGCGATACCAGCAGCGAGCTGCTGTGGCGCGGCGTGGCCGCCAACCGCAGCCGCGTGGTGTTCCATGGTGGCATCCAGATCCGCGAAGGCGCCGACGGCACCGACGCCAACCTGTCCAACAAGAACCTGCTGCTGTCGGCCGACGCCGAGATCGACACCCAGCCGGTACTGGTGATCGACGCTGACGAAGTGAAGGCCGCCCACGGTGCCACCGTCGGCCAGCTCGATGCCAACGCGCTGTTCTACCTGCGTTCGCGCGGCCTGCCGCAGCCGCAGGCACAGGCGCTGCTGAGTGCCGCGTTCTGCCACGAGCCGCTGAAGGTGCTGCCCGAGGCCCTGCGCGAGCAGCTGGCGCGCCGCCTGGACAAGGCCCTGGCCGAGGCAGGTGTGGCATGAACCTGTCCACGCCGCGCCCGATCGAAAGCCCTGCCGGCACGCCGGACTGGGACCGCGTCCGCCTCGACTTCCCGCTGCTGATGCGCGAAGTGCACGGCAAGCCGCTGGTGTATTTCGACAACGCCAACACCGGCCAGAAGCCGGTGCAGGTGATCGGCGCGGTGGACGAGTTCTACCGCCGCTACAACGCCAACGTCAGCCGTGCCGTGCACGCGCTGGGCACCGAGGCCACCGACGCCTACGAGGGCGCGCGCAACAAGCTGGCCCGCTTCCTCAACGTGCGCAGCAACGAGCTGGTGCTGTGCAGCGGCACCACCTTCGCCATCAATCTGGTGGCGTACTCGTGGGCGCTGCCGCGGCTGAAGGCCGGTGATGTCATCCTGGTCTCGCGCATGGAACACCATGCCAACATCGTGCCGTGGCAGCTGGTCGCCCAGCGCACCGGCGCGACCATCCGCGTGGCCGAGATCACCCCCGATGGCGCGCTGGACCTGGACGCGCTGCGCAAGGCGATGACCCCCGAGGTCAAGCTGCTGGCCGTGGCCCACGTCTCCAACGTGCTGGGCACGGTCAACCCGGTGCGCGAGATCTGCCGTGAAGCGCGCAAGCGCGGCATCGTCACCGTGGTCGATGGTTCGCAGGCGGTGCCGCACCGCAAAGTCGACGTGGCCGCGATCGGCTGCGACTTCTACGCCATCACCGGGCACAAGATGTGCGGCCCGACCGGCACCGGCGCGCTGTGGGCACGCCGCGAACATCTCGACGCCATGCCGCCGTTCCTCGGCGGTGGCGAGATGATCAAGGAAGTCAGCTTCGACGGCACCGTGTTCAACGACGCCCCGCACAAGTTTGAAGCCGGCACCCCGAACATCGCCGGCTTCATCGGCCTGGGCGTGGCCGCCGATTACCTGGACGGCCTTGGGCTGGAGCACGTGGAAGCACGCGAGGCGGAACTGCTGGCGCACTTCACCGAGGAACTGCAGAAGATCGAAGGCCTGCGCATCTTCGGCACCACGCCGGACAAGGCAGCCGTCGTCTCGTTCCTGATCGACGGCGCGCACTCCCACGATCTGGCCACCCTGCTCGATCTGGAAGGCGTGGCCGTGCGTTCCGGCCAGCACTGCGCCCACCCGCTGCTGCAGTACTACGGCGTCGCCGCCACCTGCCGTGCCTCGCTGGCGTTCTACAACACCCACGCCGAGATCGAGCGCTTCATGACCGCACTGACCAAGGTGCGCAAGCTGCTGGGCTGACCCCATTTCCCTACCCAACGTCACGTAGTCAACCGACTGTCACGCACGTCACTCTGGCGAATGCTTGGGGTCAGATCCCTTCGCGCAGCGAAGGGCTCTGACCCCTTGGCTTCCGGAGACACCCATGCCACGGCCGCGTCGTATTGATGCCCCCGGCTTCCCGCAACACATCGTCCAGCGCGGAAATGACCGCCAGGTCGTTTTCTTCAGCAACCGTGACCCCGCGCTTTATCTGGGTCTGCTTCGCGATTGCGCGCACGAACACCGCTGCAGGATTCACGCCTATGTGCTCATGGGCAACCATGTCCACCTACTTGTGACTCCCGACGCACCCGGCGGGATGTCACGGATGATGCAGGCAGTGAACCGCACCTACGTGCGCCATGTAAATGAGCGCGAACGCCGCACTGGCAGCCTCTGGGAAGGACGTTTCCATTCCACGGTGATTGATACGGATCGGTATCTGCTCGCCTGCCAGCGCTACATCGAGCTCAACCCGGTGCGGGCGGGGATGGTTACGCACCCCGGAGACTATCGCTGGTCGAGCTATCGTGCCAACGCACAAGGCCGGGCGAATGCGTTGCTCGCGCCGCATTCGGCGTTCGAGCTCATTGCCGCTGATGTGGAATCGCGGCGCAGCCGCTATGCGGAGTTCATCGAGCAGGGTGTTCCAGCGGGTGACTTGGCGGTGATACGGCGGGCATTGCAGTCGCAGCGGCGGTTGAAGGAGACGCTGGTGGGGTCACAGCCCTTTCGCGCTGCGAAAGGGATATGACCCCAGCATCTGCGAGCGCCGCGCGCGCGGCAGTCGGGCTACTGCCTGGCGCCGGGTAGGTAGAAGGGATCTGACTTCGGTCACCCGGCTAGCGGGTGACGTCCACGACCTTGCACGTGCCCTCGCCCACCTGCACCTCGATGCGTGCGCGCAGGTTCTGCGTCAGGTACACATCACCGTGGCACGCAACGTCGCGGCCGGCTTCCCGATAGCGCACCGATACGGACGAGTCCTGCTGGACCACCGGCGTCATCGACACCTGTGCATCGGCATCGATCACCCCGAGTCCAGTCACTTGTCCGCCAGCGTCGAGCTGCACCGCATCGATGCGCTGGGAGCCCACGTTGCTGACGACCACGACCGTGTCGGTCTGCCCTGAGCACGCCGACACCGCAAGCACCGCTATCGCCAACTTCGGCTGGCCCGACCTCTGAAACGCGGTAGCCATGGCCTCCCAGGCATGCATCATTCTGGTCATTCCTCAGCGCTGCCGTGCAGATCCGCAGTGCGAAGGGACATCGCCCCCACTGCCGAAATCAGGGTGTTCGTGGGCAGGACACGCAGTATCCGGCCACTGGCAATCGTCCTTCCCTCCCACAGCGAGACATCGGCTCCCTCGTTGGCCACGGCAAGCGCCTCCTCCGGGCACAGAAACGCAACGGGAAGTTCGTAGCTGTCCCCAAGCACGGCGCGGCCTTGCTGCAACAGCACGCGGCACTCAAATGCACGGCCCGCCACGAACAGCGGGCAGGCGTATACCTGCCCCACGATGTCACCCCGCCTCCCGCCCTCGGCGCTCGACAGGAAGCGAACAGAGACAACAGCGTCGAATCGCATGGTCATGTCCTCAAGATCCTCCCTGGATCCACGTTCCCATACTGCCGCTGTTTTGAAGGGGATGGGGGGTCAGAGCCCTCCTGCGTTGCAGAAGGGATCTGACCCCGCACCATTTTGCGGGCGCCCCCGCCCCACCTAGAATGGCGGCATGAGCACCCTGACTTTCCGTGCCGCCACGCCGGCCGACATCCCCGCCCTGATCACCCTGGTCACCTCGGCCTACCGGGGCGACGCCAGCCGCGCCGGCTGGACCACCGAGGCCGACCTGCTGGACGGCGCCCGCATCGACGCCGAGGGCATCCAGGGCGACCTGGACCGCCCGCGCTCGACCATCCTGCTGGCTGAACGCGAGGGCTGCCTGGTCGCCTGCGCCCACGTCGCCGATGTCGACGGCAAGGGCTACTTCGGCATGTTCTCGGTCGACCCGGCCCAGCAGGGCGGTGGCGTCGGCAAGCAGCTGATGGAAGCAGCCGAAACCCATGCGGCGCGCGAATGGAACGTGCCGGTCATGCAGATGACGGTGATCGACGTGCGCGATGAACTGATCGCCTTCTACGAGCGCCGTGGCTACCAGCGCACCGGCATCAAGAAGCCCTTCCCGTACGGCGACGAACGCTTCGGCATTCCCAAGCGCGACGACCTGCGCTTTGAAATCCTGGAAAAGCCACTGGCCGGGGCTTCGGCATGAGCGACACCTGGACCTTCGTCTGCGCCGGCGCCGAGCTGCTGCCGGGCGAAATGAAGAGCGTGTTCGATGAAGTGACCGGCACGCCGATCGTGGTGTTCAACCTCGATGGCGAGCTGTATGCGCTGGAAGACCAGTGCACGCACGAGGAATTCGAGCTGTCCTCGGGCGAATTCAACACCGCCGAAGGCAGCATCGAGTGCGTGCTGCACGGCGCCCGGTTCGATGTGCGTGATGGCCGTGCCCTGTGCGCCCCGGCCTATACCGCGGTACCCAAGTTCCCGACCAAGCGCGAGCACGACGCGATCTGGACCCGCGACGACCGGGACTGATCCGAGCGGGGGCGCCGATGCCCCCTGCCGACCGCCATCCACCCATGGGGTGGATCTACTGCCTCCCCCAGGCCCCCTGCGCGCCGCCCAACTACCCCTGCCAAGCGCGCATATGCGAATCATTATCGTTGATGTTATCCTGCGCAACGGATTCGTAACGGTTTGTCACCGACTGCGCCATGGCCTCGCCCGCGCCCACCGCCACGTTGTGCCAGCTCGCCCGACAGGGGTTGCCCCTGCTTGTGGCCGCGCTGCTGACGCTGTGGTTGGGCTGGTCGGCACTGCAGGAAGGCCGCGGTACAGACAGCGTCGGTGCCCAGGGCGGCTGGCAGGCCCAGCTGGACGAGAGTGCGCAGGCCGTGCCCGCTCCCGCCCCGGCCGGCGAAGGCTGCCCGCACCACGTCGCCCCCGCGCCTGAAAAGCCGTTCGACGCTGAAGCTGGCGCCGCCTGCGCTGGCGTGACCCCGGCGCGTCCGCCGCTGGTCGCCCATGTACCGCTGTGGCCTTCCGATGCCCTGCGCTGGCAGCAGCCCGACCCGACACTGCGCCTCAACCCCGGCCACGCGCCCCCCGCACCGCACGCCTGCTGAGGCGCCCCGCGGCCGTTGCCGCGCGCCTTGCGCCGTCTGTACTGCCCGCCAGGCATCGCCTGCCGCTACCCAGATCCCAATCCCGCACCCGCTGCCACGCCATCACCGCGCGGCGGCTCGCGCTCATTCGATAGCCACGTCACCCGTACCCAGCCCATGACCCACATCACCTCCCGCAAGCACGCCCCGCGCGTTTCGCTGCTCGCCACCGCCACCCTCGCCGCCGGCTTCGCGCCGCTGGCCGCACAGGCAGCCGACGATGCCGGCTCCAGCAAGGCCACCGACCTGGACAAGATCCAGGTGCGCGGCAGCTGGTTCAATCCGTCCTCGCCCAAGTTCACCGCCGAACTGCTGGACACCCCCAAGTCGGTGTCGATCGTGTCGGAGAAGCTGATCGCCGAGACCGGTGCGACCAACCTGCAGGACGCACTGCGCATGGTCCCCGGCATCACTTTCGGTGCCGGCGAAGGCGGCAACCCGACCGGTGACCGTCCCTTCATCCGCGGCTTCGACTCGCAGAGCAACGTGTTCGTCGATGGCCTGCGCGACGTCGGCTCGCAGATCCGCGAACTCTTCGACCTGGAACAGGTGGAAGTGGTCAAGGGCCCGAGCTCGGCCTACGGCGGCCGCGATTCCGGCGGCGGCAGCCTGAACCTGGTGAGCAAGACCCCGAAGCTGAAGAACGAGACCAGCGCCAGCATGGGCATCGGTACCGACAGCTACGCGCGCGGCACCGTCGATGCCAACTACATGCTGGGCGATGGCATCGCCGCCCGCCTGAACCTGATGAAGCACGAGTCGGACATCGCCGGCCGTGACGCGGCCAATGTCAGCCGCTGGGGCATTGCACCGTCCATCGCCTTCGGCCTGGACGGCCCGGCACAGCTGATCGCCAGCCACTACCACATGGAAAGCGACGACCTGCCCGACGCCGGCGGCTTCCCGTACGGCAACCCGAACGGCGCGCCGGTATCCAAGTGGGTCGACGGCCGCCCGATGGTGCCCGACCGCAACAACTACTACGGCCTGGTCGACCGCGATTTCCAGCGCACCCGCGCCGACATCAGCACCCTGGATGGCAGCTATGACTTCGGTGGCCACAAGCTGCGCAACATCGCGCGCCTGGGCAACACCAGCAACGATTACCTGTGGACCCAGCCGGACGACAGCCAGGGCAACCCGAACAACTACGGCACCTTGTGGCGCCGCACCAACAGCCGCGCGGTGGACGTCAAGAGCTTCGCCGACCAGCTGAGCCTGACCGGCGCCTTCCAGACCGGTGCGCTGAAGCACAGCTACAGCGCCGGCGCGGAATACAGCGACGAGAAGATGACCCGCGGCAGCTACCTGATGACCCCGGGCACCAACAACCCGCTGACCAACAGCAGCAAGTGCCCGACCAGCGGCGCGGCCACCGGCTACAACTGCACCGACTTCGCCAACCCGAACCCGAACGATCCGTGGTCGGCCACCCATGCGGTGTACCGCAGCGACAAGGCGCTGGACGTTGAGCAGCGCACGAAAACCACCTCGGCCTACCTGTTCGACACCATCGAACTGACCTCGCAGTGGAGCGTCAACCTGGGCCTGCGCTACGACGATTTCAGCACCACCCTGACCACCCCGGTCGCCAACGCCGCGCCGACCCGCGTGCGCAATGACAACGACTTCCTGAACTACCAGGCCGGCGTGGTCTTCAAGCCGGCGGCCAACGGCAGCATCTACCTGTCCTGGGGCACCTCCTCCACCCCGCCGGGCATGGACGGTGGTGACGGTTCCGATGGCCTGAGCGCGGCCGTGGCCGACCTCAAGCCGCAGGATACGAAGAACCTGGAACTGGGCACCAAGTGGGACCTGTTCGGCAACCGCCTGAACCTGACCGCTGCGGTATTCCACACGGTGATGAACAACGCGCGCGTCACCGTCGACAACGGCACCAGCCAGAACGCCGGCAAGAAGGAAATCAACGGCGTCGAACTCGGCTTCACCGGCCAGCTGACCGATGCCTGGAGCCTGTACGGCGGCTACACCTACCTGGATTCGGAACTGAAGGACAACGGCTACGTCTGCGCCGTGTCCGGCCGTACCTGCCCGAGCGGCATCTACATCCCGTCGCCGTACAACGGCAACGTGTTCCCGAACACCGCCAAGCACAGCGCGACCCTGTGGAGCACCTACCGCTTCCCGTTCGGCCTGACCGTCGGCGCCGGTGCCAACTACTCGGACAAGCAGTACGGCGACGTGGCCAACACCAAGTGGATTCCCAGCTACACGCGCTTCGATGCGATGGCCAGCTACGCGATCCAGGACAACATCAGCGTGCAGTTGAACGTGCAGAACCTGACCGACAAGACCTACTTCACCAAGGCCTACGCCTCGCACTACGCGAGCATCGCCCCGGGTCGCTCGGCCACCCTCGCACTGAACGTCACGTTCTGATGTAACCCCGGCACTACCCGGCGGCAGGTTCTCCTGCCGCCGTTTTTGTTTACGGTGATACTGCACGCATGGCGTCCCCCGCCCCCATCGACAGCGACACCCTGGCCGCGCTGCTACAGCACGACCCGGCAGCCGCGTTCGCCCACGTGCATGCGGCCGCACAGGCCGGCCAGGTGGAAGCCCAGCTGCTGCTTGCGCAGCTGCACATGGAAGGCCGCGGCACCACGCAGGACGCCGATGCGGCCCTGCTCTGGTATGAAACTGCGGCCAACAACGGCGCGCCGATGGCGATGAACATGCTTGGCCGCTGCCATGAACTGGGCCAGGGCACGGTGGCCGACCCGAGCCTGGCAGCCGTGTGGTACCGGCGCGCGGCCGACACCGGCCTGGACTGGGGCCTGTACAACCTGGCCAACCTGCTGGCCACCGGCCGCGGCGTCAGCCAGGACCGTGCACAAGCGCTGGCGCTGTACACCCGCGCGGCGTACCTGGGCCATGCCAAATCGATGAACCTGCTGGCGCGCCACCTGGAAGACGGCCTGGAGATCGAGCGCGACCCGCAGGCTGCGCTGGCCTGGTACCAGCGCGCGGCCGAGGCCGGCGATTTCCGCGGCCAGGCCAACTACGCCTCGATCCTGCTGCAGGCCGGCCAGGTCGACCAGGCCGTGCATTGGCTGCGAAAGGCGCTGGCCCACGGCAGCCCGGCGTTCATGGCGCATATCGTGCCGGAGCTGGCCGCTTCCCCGCATCCGCAGGTGCGCGCCCTGGTCGCGCCCTCGCCTCACTGAGGAACTCCGCATGCTGCTGCACCTCCCCGACATCCTCAGCGCCGAACAGGTCGCGCGCTTCCGCCAGCAGCTGGATGCCGCCGACTGGACCGACGGCCGCGAGACCGTTGGCCACCTCGGCGCGCAGGCCAAGCACAACCAGCAGCTGCCCGAGGCCTCGCCACTGCGCCGCGAACTGGGCGAGATCATCCTGGTCGCGCTGGCCCGCCACCCGCAGTTCTTCAGTGCCGCGCTGCCGCTGAAATACCTGCCGCCGCGCTTCAACCGCTACAGCGGCGGCGGCACCTATGGCTTCCACGTCGATGGCGCGGTGATGAACCTGGGCCAGGGCGAACAGCTGCGCTCGGACATCTCCTGCACCCTGTTCCTGTCCGCGCCGGAGGAGTACGACGGCGGCGAACTGGTGATCAGCGATACCTACGGCGAGCACGAAGTGAAGCTGCCGGCCGGCGATCTGATCGTGTACCCGTCCAGCAGCCTGCACCAGGTCAACCCGGTCACCCGTGGCGCGCGCGTGGCCTCGTTCTTCTGGGTGCAGAGCATGGTCCGCGACGATGCGCAGCGGCGCCTGCTGTGGGAAATGGACACTTCCATCGAACGCCTGCGGCAGACCGGCGGCGATGCCGGCGCGGTGCTGCAGCTGACCGGTGTGTACCACAACCTGCTGCGGCGCTGGAGCGAGGTCTGAGGGCGGCGGCGGGCCACAACGCAATTTTGACAATCGTTCTCATTTGCAACTGCTAACGGCTCTCATTACAATCACGCCCCGTTGACGCCGGATGGTCCGGCCTAGCCCAAGGGTAGCCCACTTTGCGTCGCCCGTTCCGCCCTCGCCCGCTTCGCCTCGTGCAGTTCGGTACCGCCATGCGCGGTCATCGCCCGGCGCTGGCCAGCCTGTTGTTGTGGGTGGCGATGCTGGCGTTGCTGCTGGGCACCCTGCCGCTGCTGCCGCACGGGCAGGCTGACGCCGCTGCGCAGGCCTGGCAGCAGCCGATGGAAGGCCGCGGGGGTGAAGTGCCGGTGGAAGAAGACGCGCCGGCCAAGCTGCGCCGCTGCGTCTGCACGCCGACCAAGACGGCTGACAAGGCGCCGCCACCGCCGCTGCTGCTGGCCAGCCAGTGGCTGCGCAGCGAACTGGATCTGCTTCCCCTCGCCCCGGCCAACGCCGGGGTGCGTCCGCATTGGCCGCTGGCCGCGCCGGACATGCCTTGGGCCGATGCGCCCGGGCGCCGCCAGCAACGCGGCCAAGCGCCACCGCTGGCCTGATCTCCGGCCCCGCGTGACCGCGCCTGCGGTCGCTCCTGCGCGCCGCTGCCTGCTCCATCCCCCGCTGCATCCCTGCTGCCCCTGACCGGGGCTACCCGTGCATGCCGCGCATTCCGCGCCCGGCATCGCATCACCCTGCATCTCTCGAGGTTACTGCCATGGCCCAGCGCCATCGTGTCCGTTCGTCCCTGTCCCGCCACCTGCTGACCAGCGCCGTGCTGGCCGCCTTCGCCAGCCCCGCCTTCGCAAACGGCGAGGCCGCCGCCCCGCAGACCCTGGACAAGGTGGTGGTCACCGCCGCCGGTTTCGAACAGAAGGTGGTCGATGCGCCGGCCAGCATCAGCGTGGTCAGCCGCGAGGAACTGGCCAAGCGCCCGTACACCAGCCTGGTCGATGCACTGCGCGATGTCGAAGGCATCGACGTCGGCCTGGAAGCCACCGACAAGAACGGCCGCGCGACCATTTCCATGCGTGGCCTGCCGTCCGAATACACCCTGGTGCTGATCGACGGCCGCCGCCAGAGCAACGTCGGCCAGCTGTACCCGAATAATTTCGGCGGCGGCCAGTTCTCCTACCTGCCGCCGCTGGACGCCATCGAGCGCATCGAAGTGGTGCGCGGCCCGATGTCCACCCTGTACGGCTCGGATGCGATGGGCGGCGTCATCAACATCATCACCCGCCGCAACCAGGACAGCTGGCACGGCTCGCTCAGCCAGGGCTTCACCGTGCAGCAGGACGACCAGTTCGGCGACGCGCGCACCACCGATGTCTACCTCAGCGGCCCGCTGCTGAAGGACCGCGTCAGCATGGCCGTGCGCGGCAGCTACTACGACGCCAAGGCCTCCAACCCCGAATGGGATGCGCTGACCCTGCCCGATGGCACGCTGTGGGAGCGCAGCGTCGGCTTCGGTGGCGGTGGCAAGTCGGTGGCCAACACCAACTGGAACACCGGCCTGCGCCTGGATTTCCGCATCAACGACGACCACGAGCTGTGGCTGGACTACGACGTCTCGCGGCAGAAGTACGACAACAGTGAAGGCCAGACCGGCACCCTGGACAGCCTGGCCAGCCTGTGGCGCGTCGGCAACGCGGTCATCCCCAACCCGAACGGCAGCGGCACGATCACCCGCCGCGTGGTGCAGCCGCGCGTGGGCTACACCGCCTACCAGCGCTACGAGCGCGACCAGCTGTCGCTGACCCACCAGGGTCGCTACAGCTTCGGCACGTGGCAGACCTCGCTGACCCACAGCAAGAGCAACAACCTCGGCCGCTCGCTGCCGCTCACCCTGGACGAGCGCGCCAACCTGCAGACCCTGTGGAACGATGTCTGCCAGCGCACCGGCGCCGCCAGCAACTGCGCGGCCGGCCGCGCCAACGCACTTGGTGCGCTCAACGCCGAAGAGATGGCGCGCCTGCAGGCCTTCCTGCCGCGTCCGCTGCGCACCATGGAACTGGAAGGCTACGTGCTGGACACGATGCTCGACCTGGACTTCGGCGCGCACAAGCTGACCGTCGGCGGCCAGTACAACGACACCGACATGATCGACGGCGTGTTCGGCATGGATGGCGCCGGCTACCGCAGCAACACCAAGCAGAAGCACCGCATGTGGGCGCTGTTCGCCGAGGACAACTGGTCGCTGACCGACACCCTGACTGCGACCTTCGGCCTGCGCTACGACGACCACAACGTGTTCGGCAGCCATGTCAGCCCGCGCGGCTACCTGGTGTGGAATGCCAGTGACGCCTGGACCCTCAAGGGTGGCGTCAGCACCGGCTACAAGACCCCGCGCCCGGACCAGCTGTTCCCCGGCATCAGCGGCTTCGGCGGCCAGGGCGTGCTGCCGCTGGTGGGCTCGCCCAACCTGAAGCCGGAAACCAGCACCAACTACGAGCTGGCCGCATATTACGAAGGCCAGCGCTGGGGCCTGAACGTCACCGGTTTCATCAACAAATTCGAGGACAAGATCGCCAGTGGCGGCACCTTCCCGAACTGCGAAGTGGCCCCGGCCGGCAGCGGCTACTGCGTGGACATCGGCCCGGGCTGGGCGGAACTGGGCTACAGCACCTTCACCCAGAGCGTGAACATCGACAAGGCCGAAACGCGTGGCGTGGAAATGGCCGCACACGTCGACCTGCTCGACAGCCTGCAGCTGCGCGGCAACTACACGTGGACCAAGAGCGAGCAGACCAGCGGCGCACAGAAGGGCCTGCCGATCGCCGGTACCACCCCGGCCAAGCACATGGCCAATGCCAGCCTCAACTGGCAGCTCAACGATGCCATCAGCCTGTCGCTGATCGGCGAAGGCCGCTACGACCGTTACCGCGACACGATCCTCGATGCCAACGGCGCCAGCCACAACCGCTACTACCAGGACTACACGATCTTCCACCTGGGCGGCAGCTGGGACGCCACCCCGTGGCTGACCTTCAATGCACGCATCAACAACCTGCTGGACAAGAACTTCGTCTCGCAGTCGTGCCTGCTGATCAGCCAGAGCGAGTTCAACTGCGTGGATGACTATGCGACCAAGGACCAGCGCCGCAGTTACTGGATCTCGTTGAACGCGAAGTTCTGACCGCGCTCGGGGTAGTGCCGGCCGCTGGCCGGCATTGCGGGTTTGCCGGCCAGCGGCCGGCACTACCCGGGCTCCTCCGCACGGGATACACAACGACATCTAATTGCGAGCCATTCTCATTAATGCTGTAATGGGTAGTCTTCACCCGCCCCGAAAAACGCCGTGAGCCGTCCTGCCTCTTCCGCCGTGCAGCAGCAACAAAGCCGTGGCTTCTGGCTGCGTACGCTGCACCAGTGGCATTGGATCAGCTCGGCGGTGTGCCTGATCGGCATGCTGCTGTTCGCGGCCACCGGCCTGACCCTGAACCACGCGGCTAAGATCGAAGCCACGCCGCAGGTGCAGAACCAGAAGCTGGAACTGCCGGCCGAGCTGCTGGGCGCGCTGGGTGACCGCGAAGACGGCAAAGCGCCCATTCCGCTGCCCGCCCGGCAATGGCTGGATGCGCAGCTGGACATCGGCATCGGCGGGCGCCCCGCCGAATGGTCGCCGGAAGAGATCTACCTGTCGCTGCCGCGCCCCGGCGGCGACGCCTGGCTGAGCATCGACCGCGAAAGCGGTGCGGTGGAATTCGAATCGACCTCGCGCGGCGTGGTGTCCTACCTCAACGACCTGCACAAGGGCCGCAATGCCGGCCCGGCGTGGGGCTGGTTCCTGGACCTGTTCGCGGTGGCCTGCCTGGTGTTCTGCATCACCGGCCTGTTCCTGCTGCACCTGCATGCGCGGCAGCGGCGCATGACCTGGCCGCTGGTCGGCCTGGGCCTGATGATCCCGCTGCTGATCGCCCTGTTGCTGATCCACTGACTTCCATCCGTTCCCTCCGGAGCCGCCCCATGCGCGTCACCCTCACCATCGCCCTCAGCGGCCTGCTGGCCACCTCGCCGGCCTATGCGGCCACCCTCGACATC